>ENA-UONY01000572-UONY01000572.1-human-gut-metagenome-genome-assembly--contig:-CS9-NODE-572-length-43012-cov-7.880927_pt1 | contig 43012 bp, 32 predicted proteins | sample MGYA00242465_ERZ724012 | MGnify/ENA metagenome assembly ERZ724012 | reverse complement strand
ATTTAAGAAGGATTCCAAATTACAGATTCTTTGAGCATTTACGGTAATGAGGACATAGCGAAAGATGTTCTTTCGAGGATCTGGGGGAAGCGCGGGATATTCACCTGTACCGTCGGTAACACGCTGACATCCACGATACCAGGGGTATCGGACGCAGGGGATACGCCTGAATTGACATTGTTCACCGGACCTGCTGATGCGGAGTTGCTGTCCTGTGGAAGGACGCTCTGCATGAAGGGCATACCTATCAACCCCGGAGGCATACCGACGCCCGCAACACTCACCATGGCGGCCTTGGAATTATCCGATATGCCTTGTTTCATCGTCAACGGAGGATGCAAGGTCATGCCCCAGGTACCATACATCGAGATGGGCGGAGAATACGGGGACATGATCACCACGGGACATGCCGTGAAGAATGTGAGGGAGGTGTTCGAGAAGGCCAAGATACTCGGTCGCAATCTTGCGAGAGGTCATGATTTCCTCGTTGTGAGCGAATCCGTCGCAGGAGGTACCACGACAGCACTCGCTGTCATGATGGCCATGGGAGTGATCAAGGAGAATCTCGTCAGCAGCTCATCACCGAAGAATCCGAAGGAATTGAAGACCAATCTGGTGATGGAAGGGTTCAAGGCCGCAGGTATAGAGGTGGGGTCGTTGGCCCATGATCCGTTGAAGGCCATAGAATGTGTCGGGGACCCCATGATGCCGGTAAACGTCGGAATGATCATCGGTGCTGCCGAATCCATCCCTGTGATCGTAGGCGGGGGGACGCAGATGTCAGCTGTGATAGCCTGTGCCTATGAGTTGGAACCATCAATCAAAGGCAATGTGATCCATGGTACGACGAGATGGTTGGTGAAGGATGCAGCATCCAACGTCTGTAAGATGAACGATTCGATCACCAATGATATCCCGTTGGTGTATGTGAATATGGATTACAGCGAGAGTCCGTACGAAGGGCTTCAGGCCTATGAGTGGGGATACATCAAGGAAGGTGTTGGTTGCGGAGGCTCATCGGTAGCTGCGATAGCGAGTTCTGCCGGTAAGGTAGATTGTAACATCCTTCTGAAGAAGGTCCATGAGATCTACGAAGGGATACTCGGTGTTCAGCCGAAGTAACCGCGTGCCAATTGCAGTTCGTACATGGTGTTGACGTTGACCGCTAGGTCGACCCAATCTGTCTTGTAATAGTAATCCGGAGGGCATTCTCCGTCCAATATCATCTGTCTGTTCATTATCGTGAGTCCTGATAGCACCCATTTGGAACCATCCATCTTGAATGAGAATGATGGTACGATGCCCGTGTTGACTACGACCTCCTCATCGACCACGGCTAGGAACGAGTCATGAGGATCCTTCTCGAACGCCTTTATGAAGTTGTCAACGGTGAAGCTTTTGAGAAGAGGGAGATCGGAAGGTGTGGAGAACACATATTTCCCATTCATTACGCTATATGCGGCATGCAGGTCGCCGACATAGTCCTCGCCTGAAGTCCTTATTATCTCGACATCGTCAAGCGTCATAAGGAATTCTTCTGTCTTCTTGGTGTTTGGACTGACCGTTACGAGTATCCTGTCGACACATTTCGCTTTTTTGAGCGCATTTATGACGTGTTCGATCACATGTTTGCCTGCGACGTTGATGTATGGTTTCTCCACACCGTTCTTGCACAGTCTCGTGCCCTTCCCGCCGGCCATGATGAGGGCTTCCATGTCAGAGCCCCATGAATCTTATCATCGACAACATCGCGAATATGATCACGACACGGGATGTCTCGTTCGTCGCACCGAGCACATCCCCATTGACCATGCCGAAGTTCCTCTCGGCGATCCTGGAGATGATGAAACCCCAGACGATCGATATAGCAATCCCTGTGAAGAGTATCGCGAGATGTGAGTATGTGAATCCGTCCAATAGGGCATATGATGCTACGGCCCAATATGATATTGAGATGATGATCGTAAGGATGGTGGAAGCTATGAGACTCTTGACCCCTGTATATCTGACGGAATCCCCTGCCATCCCGTTGCCTGGTGTGCCGAATGCCGCAGCGGAGACCTGAGCATTCCTTGCGAATATCTCTCCCGCGGCCCCTATGAAGACGAATGTCAATACGGCCATGGAGGAATATTCGGCGAATAAGGATAGGACTATCATCAATCCTGTCGCCATCCCGCCTGCACCTATCAACGTGTCCTTCAGTGCACGGACGTGGTCCTCTCTCTTCCCTGCTACGGTCAATCCGTCGCCTATGTCGATCGTACCGTCAAGATGGAGGAAACGATTCATCATCCCAACCAACAGTATCGTCAATGCGGCGGAGATCATCGTGCTGTCCGTCATCCAATCGATGAGTGAGAACGAACCTACGGCCAATAATGCGTAGAACAATCCAACAATAGGTGTGAGCCAGAATTTTCTATTCATGGCATTGATATGCTTCATCTCGATGTTTATCGGAAGCATGGTGAAGAACGAGAACATGCCTGTGATGGCATCGATGCATCTGTATCTTTGTACATCATCGCTCATGCATATCTCCTCTTGAGCTCTTTGGATTCCTCATCACTCATGTCGTACGGGAAATCTCCCCTCTTGATCAGACATCTTCTGACAGCGTCACGAACAGAGCGTGCCAATGCGATCCCTACGCCGAATCCTGTTCCGGCGTAGTTCACGCGTTCACCCTCCTTCGGACAGACTATGGCAATGGCATCGGACGTCGTGCCGGTCTCTTTGAAACCTAGGTCATTCATCGCTGCAGTTTTGGCTTCCGTCATGGCGATGATGGAATTTACCTTAGCGGCATCAGTGAGCGGTATCTCGGAAATCCCGATTATATTGATCGTCCCTGCATGCATCAACCTGTTCCTTCTTTCCATGGAGATCCTGTGTCTCTCCTCATAATTCTCAAGGATGTCCCCTGCCACTACCTGATTGGACAATCCTGCGGTAGCGATCGCACGCGCTTGATATCCATCATATGATGTTGTAACATCAGATATCACACGATCCACCTCTGCGGCGGTCATGAATGATACTGTGTCCTCAGGCAGATCCAATTGTTCTATCACATGATCGATGTCGATCTGCGGATCATCATGGTTGTATGTGGAATCGACCTGCATGATGATGATCGTATCCGTTTCACGTAATCCTCCGTTGGATACGCACGAGCTCAATATCTCAACTCTCTCATCGAATACGATGACTGCTACAGGATAGTCATTCACGTATTCGATACGGACATCGGCTTTCGGCATCATGCTAGCACCTCGAACAATTGTATGAATAGATTCTCGATGGAACCCTGTATATGGATCCCACAGAACATGTAAAGGGGTAATGCCACCGTTGCGATATATATTATCGATGATACTTCGACGAGAAGACAGCATCTCCCCATATCCTTCACAGTGGGCATAGGGCCTGTGCCCATGACATATACACCCTTCTTCTCCATCGATATCCCCAATGCTGCCGCGAATGCGGTCATGGACCATCCGCTGTTGGGGGAAGGCGTCTTATTATGTTCTCTGAGTGCGGCAGGAATGACCGCCCTCCAATCCATCCTGAGGATGAATGCGCCGATTGTGATGAATATTATCGATATCCTGGATGTGACGAATCCAAGGACATCATCGAATCTTGCAGGGAATGTGCCTAAGTGGCGGTATTTATCATTGAGATAACCCCACATGGCATCCATGAGGTTGGCGCATCTGAATGCTATGGCGCCAATGAGTCCGAATATGCCGAAATATGTCGTAGGGGATACGACGCTGTCGACGTAGTTCTCGGACACGGTCTCAGTGCATGATGATACGATGTGTCCTTCATCCATACCCTTGGTGTTGCGACTGACGATCATCTGCAGTTTGGATGCGGCATTTTCTATGTTCCCTTTCTCTAGGTCTTTACGTATCGGTCTCAAATGTCTTCTGAATGATGATATCGCGAACGTCACCTTGAACAATATGGCTGTGACTATTATCCATGCTACCTCTCCGAGATAGTATTTCGTGGCTGCGGATAATAGGAACGCGACCCCTCCGAATAGGATGAGTATGAACAGGTATGATAGGAATCCCATGAGTCTCGTGACCGTTGGATTCTTTCTGCTTATGTGTCTATCTATCCAATAGAGTATGTCTCCCATCCATCTCAGTGGGTGTATGGCGTTGGGCACCTCTCCGATCACGAAGTCGATTATGACCGCAAGGGCGATGATCAGGGCAGCATCCATCCAGATGTCCATCGGATCACCTCAATGCGTTCCTGGCAGCTTCGACGAATCTTTCGTTGCGTATCCTGTCCTTCACACAGAATCTGACGTAATCTGTGAATCTCATACCGAATGATGCGCAATCGCGCACCATTATGTTGTTCTTGAGCATCCTTTCAACGAATTGATGTCCATCCATACCTAGTGGGCGCATGGAATCGAAGAAGAAGTATGAGTCCGTCATCCTTATGGGGAGCCCGACATCCGTCAATTGCTGATACATCCATCTTGCTTCGGATGCCATCAATGTGGCGGCCTTCTCCACATGCCCCATCCTGTTGCGTATGAGTTCGGTGGCTACCTTCTGTTCTATTTGACCGACATTCCATGTCATGCGCACCTTGTTCAATTCACCGATTGTCTCTGGATTGGAGAATCCGAATCCTATACGTATTCCGGGGATGGCGAATGATTTCGTGAGAGAACCTGCGACCAGGAGGTTTGGATATCTGTCAACGTATTCGATGCATGAGATATCCTTGTGTTCCGGTACGAGTTCCAGCAATGTCTCGTCAAGGAATACGAACGTCCCCTTGTCTCCGCAATATTCGACAAGATCTAGGATGTCCTCCCTTCTCTCGATCCTTCCCGTAGGGTTGTTAGGGTTGCAGATGTAGATTGCTTTCACATTGTCATCGATCTTGGATTTGAGTGAATCGAAATCCATATGGAAATCATCCTTGGATTCAAGATCTTGAGTGAACACTCTCGCACCCACTATCCTGCATTGGTGCGTATACTCTGCGAAGGATGGACTCGGGATTATGACCGTTTCACCATCTTCGATGAACGTATTCGGGAACATGCGTATGATGTCGGATGAACCGGCACCTATGATGATATTCTCCATTCCAACATGGAATCTCTCGGAAATCGCTTCCTTCAGTTCTGTGCTGTTATCATCGGGGTAATGGTCTATTCCCTCGATGGATGATGATATTATGTCCTTGATGTCATCCGGCGGTCCGAATGGGTTGAGATTGTGACTGTAATCCTCTATGCCGCCGATCTTCCATGCCTGTCCACCGTGTACGGTCATCGGCAATTCGTGCAATGTCTTTCTGGACAACATGGATGGATTCATCGTCCATACACATCATTTCATGAATATAAATGTACGAGATTGTCATCCATCGCATCGTTGCAGGTATGTTCTGCCATTTATAACCCAGATGTCACCATCACTCATCATCTTTGAAAGTATCCAAGTGGTATTGGTAGTCCTTATCGTGATATCTCTTCGGCAATACGTACAGTTCTCCGTCCTTATCCAACCCAACGGATGCGGATACCTCATACACGTCCTCGATGAGTTCGGATGTTATGACCTTCTTCGGGTCACCCATCGCAACGATCTCACCTTTCTTCATTATGATGCACAGGTCACAATACCTAGCCATCAGGGAGATATCGTGTTCAGCGACAAGGATGGTCATGTTCTTCTTGACCATCGCACGGAGATATTCCATCACATCGAGTTTGTATTTCATATCGAGGTGTGACGTAGGTTCATCGACAAGCATCAGCCTAGGTTGTTGGACGTATGCTTTGGCAATCAGTACACGCTGTTGTTCTCCGGAGGATAGCATATGCAACGGACGATTCCTAAGATGATACACACCGAACTTCTTCAGGCATTCCTCGACGAATGTCTCATCCTCCTTCGTCTCCCACCATACGTTCTTGAGATAGGGGTATCTTCCCAGCATGACGGTCTCGAAGACCGTCAGACCGAAACTAGTTCTGAGTTCAGCGGGAACGTTAGCGACAATCTTCGCCACCTCTCCCGGACTTTTATTCAATACGCTCTCTCCGTCGATGAAGATGTTGCCGGATGTCGGGTCATGCAATCTGTTGATACATTTCATCATCGTGGTCTTTCCACAACCATTGGGTCCGATGAGACCTACCAACAATCCTGATCCTATCTTGTACGATACGCCTTTGACGGCATGATAGCCGTCCTCATAGTATTTCTGAAGGTCCTTGACCTCCAACAGCGGGATTTCATCCGTCATACATCTTCCCCCTCTTGATAAGGAGATAGGCGAACACAGGTACGCCTATTATCGTTGTTATGGCTCCGACAGGGAGTTCGAATCCTGGAACGAGCATCCTTGACGCTATGTCTGCGACGATCATCAGGAATCCTCCGAATGCCATCGAAGTCGGCAATACCAATCTGTGGTCTCCTCCGAGCATCATACGGCACAGGTGAGGGATGACCAATCCCACGAATCCGATGATACCAACGAACGCTACGCAGATCGATGTCAGCACGGATGCGATTATGAGCATCCATCTGTTGAATCTTTTGACGTTGAGTCCCATCTGTCTTGCCTGATCCTCACCCAACAGTACGAGGTTGAATTCCTTCGCCCAGAACAGTACGGCGAACGACATCGCGAACGATGGTATCAACACCAACCATACCTTGGACCATGTTATCTCGGAGAATGAACCGTATAACCATGAGAGGGCACCTGTGACGTGGTTGCCAGCGAACGTCAACATAAGTGTCTGTGCTGCGGAGAACACCAATCCCACGATCACTCCTGAGAGGACGTAGTTGATGGATGTCCCTCCTGCTTTCGTTGCAAGCAACATGGTACACATGAATGCGAGTATGCCTCCGACCGCAGCGGTGAATGCTGTGAGATATATCGAATGCGTAGGGAACAGGCCGAAGAATGTGAAATCGAATGATATCACAGCTATGGCCGCAGTACCTGCGCCCGAGGAGACACCCATTATGTACGGGTCGACCAACGGGTTCCTGATTATGGCTTGATACATCGCACCTGCGACCGACAATCCCACACCGACAGCTATCGCGACCAACGTCCTCGGAAGCCTTGCGCTGTATACCATCAGCTCGTTGTATGTGAGATTGTTCCCGCCTTTACCTACCGCGGAGAAGAGGTTTTGGAACATCTCTCCGACACCTAACGTAGTGGTGGGACCTATGCACAATGATGCTATCGCAGCGATGAGTGTGAGTGTCAATCCGATGCCCATGACCAACCACAGGCGGTGTCTTGACAGTGTATTGTGCGAGTATTCCTCGCCGAACAGGAATTTGTTGATGGATGATACGATGTGATTCCAGGGGTGTTCCCATTTCAGACCGTATCTCATGCCTACGTATGCCAATGTCAATATGATAGCTAATGCGCCCAACACGATCAGAAGTATCTGCCATGGGGCTAGGCCCTGCTCAGGGATCGGATCGGGCGAACCATCTCCGAATCCTCCTCTGATGGATATCACGCTTGAATCGTTTCCATAGATGAATCCGCCATTGAAGACAGTGAGTCCTGCCATGCAGTAGTGTTGGTATTTCTCATCCTCGAGATACTTGCCTATGATGTTGCCTTCGAGGTCAAACTCCATCAATGCCGTACCTTTCGTATAACTGGTCGCGGCCAACTTATCTCCATTGATCAGAACGAGATATGAGTGTGATGTGTTCACATCCTTGTTCAATATGGAGATGTTCCCGTTGAGGTTCATACGGAATAGTTTCTTATTACCCTCGAAGTACACGCCTTTGAAATCACCAGTTTCGACTGATGTCATCCTTCCGAGACTTCCGTATCCTCTGTCCTTGGGTTCAACGATGTTCTTGACATCGCTTTCCCCATCGTATTCGTAGAGTGCGTTACCATACAGCTGTGCACTCATTCCACGTCCATCCGAGAATGTGCAGAAAATGTAGTATTTGCCGTCGGATTCAACGATCGATGGCATGGTGACCGATCCGATCATATCTCCTTTGTAATCTGCCTGATAGACCTCTATGTCCGTCTTCAGCGTGCCGAGGTTCTTGTCCAATATGTATAGATGTCCATCGAGCATACCGGCGAAGAGTAGATTGTTGTATACCACGGGAGCAGAGTAATAGGCTCTGCCATTGGTGTGGTATGACCATACGGGATTCAGATCGAAGTCGAAACAATAGACCATACCGTTCGATCCTAGGGTGAATATTGCTCCGGAGTCATACACGAGTGATGTGACACCACTTGCACCAGCAAACCCGTCATAACCGACTGCAGGATAATCTGTCAGCGTACCTGGGATTCCTGTGAGTGTCTTCTCCGGTGTGGCAAGACCGCTGCTCGTTCTCCAGTTGATTTTGTAGATCGAACCCACGGAATTCGTGGTCTCCCCTTCCAGGCCTGCGGAGCTCTGTACTATGACGTGGTCGCCGACGATTATGAAGTTACTTGTCTCATAATATGCTCTCGGATACTTGAAGAACCATTTCACGGCGCCTGTCGCGATATCTCTGCAGACGAGGGCTGCGGTACCACTCCTATCGTTATCCAGGCCGTATTTGATGAATGCATATCCGCCTGCTATCAGCACCTGTGCATATGCTCCAGTGTATGTGGCCTCATCGGATCCCATACCTGTGCTGGTGTTGGTGTCAGTGATGGAGCCGTATGTCACACCATCCCATCCGAGTTCGGCCCAATTGACCTTCGGACCATCTTCGGATATGATCGCGGTTTGGCTGTTGGATGCCTTGGCATCATACCCCATGCATGTGACCGATTGATTATATGGAGTCTCGGACGGTACGATGCCTTCTGGATAGAAACCGATCGCTATGTGGCCTGAGGAGTAGGGAGCGGAGAGATCGGCGACGACATCCCATCTGTTCTTTCCATCATTCCATTCATAGGGGATCCATTTCGATACTACCTTGATGGTGGACGATCCAGGGATCTTGATGACATCTGACGAACTGCCTGAGCCTGTACCCACGGTATTCGTCGTCTTCCCATCGACCGTGATGATTGCCCCGGATACCGTACAGGTATGTCCGTTGGCTTCCAGCGTCTCTCTTATGACGTCGCTATATGTGTCGCCCTTCGTGGCATCGAACCATGTCTTGGCACCGTTGCCTTCGTCGAGCATGAATCTGCCCCCCTGTGTCTCATCGCCGTCCGACGATATCGAAGACAAGGGGACTATGAGGATCATCGCCACAGCGATGAGTGTGATGATTCCTGTCGCCTTTCTATTCATTTAGCTCCTCCTCAGTTGTCGTATGATAGGTATTTGGTGATCGTGAGGTAATCTCTGTATTCATCACCGATGTATTTCGGGACCTCGGTCTCGAATGAATCCGGATGGATGATCTCGGCTAAGAGTTCAGAGAGTTGCGGGAATCTGGGCGCCGCACGTGATGCCAGGTCAGCCGCCTTTCCCGTGACCAGATATATCTCTTTGTTAGCGTACGCATTCGTCAACTTCCACGCGTCAGGGAGATGCGAGTACATGTAATCCCATTCGGCCTGTGTCGCTTTGTACGATTCTGTTACGATGATTATGACATCAGCATTCTTCTGAGCGATCATCTCGGTGTTCGCATGCGCCCATCCTTTCATCGAACCGAATGCATTCTCTGCAGATATCGTGTTGATGATGTCGTTGACGTAGGTGTAGTTTCCAGCGACATACGGTGCGCTGTCCGGCGAGAGTGCTACCATGACCCTTTTCTTATCGGTGAACGCGACCTTGGATGCGACCGCTTTCGCCCCGAGCCCATCCTCAGCTATGATGTTCTTTGCGGTCATCTCGTATCCTATGGCCGTTCCTACGATGAATGTGTTATCGTAGATGGTGTCCATATCCTCTCCTTGGTAGAGTGCGACGGAGTTCACGCCCGCATCCCTGATGGCCTTCGCTACCTGTACTTGATTGTACTGTGTACTATCTGCGATGACGATGTCCGGGGACTGTTTCATGATCAATTCGTAGCTGGGGTCGGTGTACGTCCCTACTGTGGCGATCCTTCCCTCCGTCTTCGCTTTATTGAGAGAGTTGGGGTAGTTGCTGTAATAATCCATGCCGACGATGGCACCGGTGGCCTTCAATGCGCCAACGGTCTCTGTGGCTACGGGAGATAGTGTGACGATGCGCATGGCTTGCGGATAACCATAGATGCTGACGCCCGTGGCATCGACTGCTACTGTCGGGGTCGTTTCCGAATCCCTGTATGCCCATGCGACGATGGAATAGTTCCTCATGTCGATATCATAGGAATCGGATTTCGACCATGATGTGGAGTTCTTCACCACATACCACAATCCCCACGAATGTGTGTCGTTATTCGATACCCCGTTGATCTCAGTGACGACACCCTTCTCCATCGTGTATTCGTAATTGTTCTCTTTGCAACATTTATCAAGGAGCGAGATGGGGTTGTGAGAGACATTGAGGTCGTATTCGAACCATGTCGTGTCGTATTTCTCGAAATCTATCAGGATACCATTCGCATGCGCTAGAGAACTCTCGCTCGTTTGCAGTGATACGATCCCTGACAGTAATACCCCGATCAGGATTATCGATACTGTGGAGTAGACTTTGACCTGATTAACGGTCATTTTCCGCTGTTTTTTGGAATTTTCATTCACAGGATCTTTCATCGTATCAATTGGATGATATTGCCAATATCCAGCATTCTATTAAATTCTATGTATGATGTAATAATTGCTGGACCAGTAATCCAAAAGGTTTATATTTCGGAGCATTCAATTTGGATATAATATCCAATAAGGGTTATTATCATGAACGGAAAATTCAAAGCGTTGACAATGGCTGTCGTCGCCATGTTCTGTCTCACTGCTGTCGTTTGTGTCGTGAGTGACGCAGACACGTCTGCAGATGATACAGTCGAGCACTTCCTCTATTTCGAGTTAGTGAACGAGGATGGTATTGTCACAGACAGTGATTGGATCAAATTCACATCAAAGGCTGATTTGGCTGACTTCATTGAGCAGGCCAACAAAGCATTCGCATACTACGGATACCCTGAGATTAAATACACTGAGGGCAAATCACTGGTCTCAGTCAAATATAATGGCGAAGGCTCCACATCCTGTTTCGTCGGAAGCGAGGATGGAAAAGAGTGGGTCAAAGTTACTAAGACAAAAGAGCAATATCAGGTTGCAACGTACATCGGTCTTGCTCTTCAGAACGGATATATCAGCGAGGATGTCTACAACAAGCTTTCTGATGAAGAAAAGAAGAACTGGACTGCAAGCTCGATGAGTGGAGATTACGCATATGTTAAGACCACAATAGGTGCAAAGCCCACAGATGTACCCAAAGAGTTCCCTGAGGAGATCACGACCAACTTCTTCGTCGAGGTAACAGCTGCAGACGGCACTGTAGAATCATCGAAATGGGTTGAGGTAAAGGCACTCAAGACAGAGAAATCACTCGTTGCGAACGCAAATGAGACATTTTCAAACGTGGGATTGAACAAACTCACACTTGCAACCTCGTCATGGGGAATATCGATCACATATGATGGTGGTTTCGACAACGTCTCATACTACGCAGACGGTAGCAAATGGGTCAAGGTCACAGAGACAGGAACACAGTACTTCAGCAAGGCTGTTGCATTGTCTGTTGGAAACTCATACGTCACCAAGGACAAGTACGACAAGTTCACAGAGGATGCGAAGAGCATGTACGTCGAGGACAAGGATATGGCCACGTACGGCAGTTATTACTACAAGACAGTGGACGAGTCCACAACAGGTTACAAGTCGGATGACGGTAACACAGGACTCATCGTCGGTGTCGTCGTCGCTGTAGTCGCACTCCTCGCAATAGGTGTGTTCTTCTTCCTTAGAAAGAAGTGAAGATTCATTCATTTCCCTAAACAATTTACTGCGGACATGTCTGTCCGCAGGTCCTCCTTTTTCAATAGTGTCCGACAGTTTCTAAACTCGATATCACATTTACAGAGACATGTTCACGGATGCGCATCTCCACATCTCAAACGCTGGATTTGGCGTAGGCTACAGGGACATATCGGAAGCAGGACTGTTGTTCTGCAACGCATCCAGACCATCGGATTGGATTCCTTTGGAGGAATTGATGCAATCCGACAAGAGAGTGGTTCCATTCTTCGGTACCCATCCGTGGTATTCCGATGAATATGACGGAGAGGGTGTATTGGTAAAGATCCTGGAGAAGTATCCCGAGGCGAATGTGGGCGAGATAGGTCTCGATGGGACGCGTTCAGGACATGATGCCTTGAAGATATTCGAAGAACAATTGGATGTAGCATCAAGGGTGAATAGGATAGCATCCATCCACATGGTCCGTTCGACGGATGATGTCCTCTCAGCGTTGAAAGGACATGATATCAGAACGATCATACATTCATATGATGCACCGGCGGGTTTCGTAAATGCGTTCGTACAACGCGGTTGTTGTCTTTCGATATCTCCAAGATTATTCAAAAAACCCATCGAGAAGGTGCGCGACATCATCAACTCCATACCGAAGGACAGATTGTTGTTGGAATCCGACCATTGTGATGGTGTTATGGATATGCATGAGCACATATGCAAGGTGGCATCCGTGTTAGGGATGGATGTCTTTGAGCTATCTGACATCGTATCGAAGAATGCACGTGACATATTGAAGGCATGAACTGACTTAGGAGTCTGTAATAGATTCCATCTTCACTCTACCATTGCAATCCATTATATCTCATCCATACAATCATTCGATGACCCGTCTTAAACAAGGGATGATCAAACATGAAGGCCAATATCAACGGAAGGACAGAGGACATCCGCGCCGTATGGTTCGAGGATGGCAAAGTGACGATGATCGATCAACGCGAATTGCCTGATAAGGTGACGATAGTATCGTTCAAGGATTACAGGGATGTCGCGGAGGCCATAAGGAACATGACTACGCGCGGAGCACCATCCATAGGCGCCACAGCCGCATACGGCATGTGCCTCGCAGCGATAAACGGTGACGATATCGAACAGGCGGCCAAGGACATCAAGGCTGCAAGACCTACCGCCAACGATCTGTTCTATGCTGTCGACTATATGTTGGACGATCTCTCGAAAGGAAAGGATCCCATCGGATCCGCAGATGCATATGCTCAATCGATGGTGGATAAATGCATCAAGATCGGAGAGTACGGCGGGGAATTGATCAAGGATGGATATAGATTGATGACGCACTGCAACGCAGGTGCGTTGGCTACCGTGGATGTTGGTACCGCATTGGCGCCCATGCGCAAAGCGCATGGTGACGGTAAGGATTTCTTCGTATACGTTTCGGAGACGAGACCGAGACTACAGGGGATGCAACTCACCGCATGGGAATTACTCCAGGAAGGGATAGACCATGCGATAATCCCCGATGGATCATCGGGACATTTCATAAGGAAGGGCGTGGACATGATCATCGTCGGAGCGGATAGGATAGCCGCGAACGGTGATTTCGCCAATAAGATCGGCACATTCGAGAAGGCTGTCCTAGCCAAGGAGTTCAACGTACCGTTCTATGTCGCAGCACCAATCTCCACATTCGATTTCAACACCAAGACAGGAGAGGATATCGTCATCGAGGATCGTTCCGAAGAGGAGGTGACGATGGTCAAAGGCGTACGCATAGCACCGATCGGTTGTAAGGCATTGAACCCATCGTTCGATATGACCCCTGCAAGGTACGTGACCGGTTTCATCACCGAGAAAGGCATCCTGAAGCCATCCGAGATATCGAAGGTGAGGGAATGAACGAGTACTATGCGAGAGAGCTCCTTGCGGATATGTGCAGGACGATCTACAACAGGAACCTAACGGTATCCGCTGGCGGGAACATGAGTATGAGGGTGGATGATTATGTCCTCATCACACCATCAGGTAGGAATAAGGGGATGCTCTCACCTGATGATCTTGTCAAACTATCATTGGATGGAGAGATCATCTCTGGCGGGAAACCATCGATAGAACACAAGTTCCATCTCGCATTGTACAGGAAGAATCCCGAGATAAATGCCATCGTACACTGTCATCCGTTGTATTGTACTACATTGGCGGTCATCGGGAAGAGGATGAACACCTGTCTCACGCCAGAGGGGATAATGCTCCTTGGAGAAGTGCCGACGGTACCATACTTCACACCAGGTTCCGATGAATTGGTGAAGGCTGTCGAGGAATATTCCGACAGCATGGCGATGCTGATGGCCAAACACGGGGCACTCACACAGGGGAGGACGTTGGAGGAGGCATACGATCGCATGGAGGAGATGGAGTTTCAGGCTCATATGCAGATATTGGCCAAGCGTGCGAGGAATCTGCCAAGGTCCGAGATAGAGAAGATAAGAGGGATGCTATGATACTGATAACCAAATGGTTCGGATGTTTCCTCTGCGATGAGAACAGGATAATCGACAAGAGATTGTTCCCGAAGGATGCATCAGAGATATCAGAGAGATTGGCGTTGATGCAGAGGGGAGGGACGTTACCCGAGGAACACGAACTCGTCGAAGGCAAGAGCAGGATGTTCGTCGCGGATAGACGTCAAGCACTCCTCGGTAAACCTACATTATTCGATTCATCATTCATCAAAGCGGAGAACTTCGGTTACGATAACAAACTGATGCATGAGGCCATGTTAGGTCTCGGGAGATTGAGGACATCAGAACCCATCCCTAGGGACAGGAGCCTTGTGCAGGCGATAAGGAATCTGGACGATCTCATAGAGACATCGAATCTCCTGAATGAGAGACTGCATGAATGGTACGGCCTCCATTTCCCTGAATTGGCCGATCATGCCAAGGATAAGAGATATGCCGATCTGATCGCGAGATATGGCGAGAGGGATGGCATAATAGAGGATCTAGGATTGGAATTGGAATCCATAGGCGCTGAATTGGATGAGGAGGACATGAGGGCCGTACAGGACCTTGCAGACACTCTCTGCAGGATATATGATGACAGGGAGAGGACGGAGGAGTACATCTCAGGTATAGTGAAGGATTCCTGTCCTAATCTCTGTGCTATCGCCGGCGGTCCGTTGTCCGCTAGATTGATCTCTTTGGCCGGAGGGTTGGAGAGGTTGGCTTCGTTGCCGTCATCCACGATACAGATGTTGGGTGCGGAGAAGGCCATGTTCAGGCATCTCAAATCCGGGAAGAGGCCTCCGAAGCATGGTGTGATCTATCAACACCCTGAGGTACATAGGGCACCGAAATGGCAGAGAGGGAACATCTCCAGGGCGTTGGCCGGCAAGGTCTCCATAGCTGCGAAGATAGATCAGTATGGCGGGGAATTCAGAGGGGATGCGCTCAACGAGGAATTCCTGAAACGCGTCGAGGATATCAAGCGCAGATATCCGAATCCGACCAAGAGGCCGCAGAATCAGGGCGGGAAGAAGAGATTCAACAACAAGAAGAGACGTTGAATCATAATCCTCCGATGGTGTATCTCTGTCGGAGGTGGTTTTTTTCATTTTGATGAGGGCAAGGTGGATCCTGTTCGCTCCATATAATCAATATATTAATACCTTATAATTTATAATAAGGAATATGATAAAAAGAATATTGATTTTAGTTATAGCAACAACAACGGTGTTGCTGCTATTGACGATGGGTTGTGATGAGGCTGATGGGGACTTGGTAAAAATTTCAATAAAAGAGCATCAGATAGAATTTGATGAAAATTTATTCTTCGTGAGTTGTACTATTAATTACAACAACGGAGAGAGTGAAATATACTCACTAAATGAGTTAAGAGATTTCAGCACAATTCAACCAGATGACGAAGTAATAGTATACGCATCTGCAAAAATTGGACATTGTGTGCCAAAATTAAATGGAGATACTTATACAGGCAGTTCCAAAAAATTAGATGACAACATAGGTGATTTGGCATTCTCTGTGGACCTTTGCCATCACACACTTATTTTTTCATCAGGAGATGTAGATGTAATTGATATGAGAAAGGATAATTTTCATTTTTCGGAGGAAGATGTGTGCCTTTATGATAAAATCGATTTACCAAACGTTTCACCTTCTTTTGTTAAATATGGATACGAATCGCATAATTGGAATACAAAAAAAGATGGAAGTGGCATAGATTTATTCCCAGGTATGGTAACAATAACCGAAGAATTACTAGATGATTGTTGTATTGACTGTTTTTCAAAGGAAAAGATAGTTCTTTATCCAAAATTCATAAAAATAGAATATTCTGTGGTATGTAACGTAAATGATGGCATTCATGAAGACATCTCGATGGGATTATCGATGAGAATTGACGAAAGCATTCGCCTTCAAGATCCGATTTTTAAAAAAAGTGATTCTATTTTCAGATATTGGTTATTTGGGAGTTTAAAATTATTTTCAGGAAATACGCTAACTCTCACTAGAGAAGTACTTCCAGAAACGGATAAAATAGTATTATGTGCGCAATGGGCCGCCCAAATAACTCCCGATCTAGAATATTGTACTTCAACCTCAGAATACGAATTCGCAGATTATGGTAAGAAATGGTCTGCGACCATAACGCCAAAACCTCATTATTCATTGCCTAAGAGCACCGACTCGATCGTTGGAGCGACATACACACTAAACGCTGATGGTACGGCCACGATATCGACCGATGACGTCTGTGAGCCAATCAGATACGCAATCATCGCAACGCCTATCCAGCATAAGGTAACATTCGATCTCAACGGAGGTGTCGGCAGTAAGGAATTGATATTCAATGAGGTCGAAATGAAGACATTTCCAACGCCTACGAAAGACGGACACATATTCGACGGATGGTATGATGGCGACACGAAGATAGATGATACGACAGGTTTCGTTTCAGACATCACACTAAAAGCGAAGTGGACGGCAATAGCACCTCCTCCGGTGGTACATCAGACATATCTCGTCCGTTTCTTCGATTCACAAGGTGGGAATCTCATCATGGAGTACTACACTGAAGGTCCTGTGACGACACCCGAAACACCATCGAGAGCAGGATATGAGTTCAGCGGATGGGAATCGACGGGAGGCGTATTGAGGGATCACATCGATCGTGATACGGATTATTATGCCACTTGGAATCCAATCCCTGTGTCTCCATCAGGCTATGTGATATCATTCCACCTCAACGAAGGAGAGGATGCTTATTACAAATGCAATTCATTGGAATTGGGAGGATTGCCCACACCAACATCAGACGGTAAGAGATTCGATCATTGGTATTACATCGAGGATGGTGAACACAAGATATTCGCAGGCGTATGCAACAAGGACATCGATGTGTATGCATCATGGGTCGAAGTGAAGGATAGATTCCATCTGGATGAGAACGGAGACGTATGGTTCGAAGGCGATGTAAAAGATATGACATCCATTCCAGTGAAAGAAGGATACGAGTTCGATAGTTGGTATGTGATCATAGAGGGCGAGAGATTCCCCTACAAAGATGGTTTGGGTACCGATGTCTATGCATCATGGAAGAGGATCGCCCCTCCATCTGATGATGGAGGAGCTAATCTGATACTCCCGATCGTGACCATCTCTTCGATAATCGTGATGGTCGCCGGAGTCGCATATCTCCAAAGGAAACTCAGTTGAGCCCTTCCTTCATCCTCTGAAGGGCCTCTTTGATCCTGGGGATGGGCTGTGTGACGGTCATCCTCACATAGCCCTCTGCGGATTCACCGAATCCTGAACCGGGTGTGACCACGATGCCGAGGTCCAACATCCTCTCGGTGAACTCGAGGGATGTCTTGCATTTGGAGTCGAACCAGATGTAGAACGTCCCTTTCGGCATCTTCACATCGAATCCGAGTTCCCTCAATCCGTTGACGAGAACTTCCCTCCTGTCGGAGTATTCCTTCATGTTCTTCCTGACGGCTTCGGGCGCTTCCCCATTCTCGCCATACATCTCGAGTGCTTTGATGGCAGCTTTCTGTATGAAGATCGGAGCTCCGGAATCCACCTGTCCTTTGCATTTCTTCAATCCGGCGATGAGGTCGGGATGTCCGACCGCATAACCCAATCTGAATCCCGTCATGTTGAACGTCTTGGAGAATGAACCGAACTCTATCGCATCCTCCCCTATCTCGAGGATGGATGGCGCTTGATATCCGTCATAGGTCATCTCGCAGTATGCATCATCCACACAGAGGATGGTATCATTCTCTTGGCACCAATCGTAGACCTTCTTGAGATAATCCTTGTCGCATGTCGCACCAGTGGGATTGTTGGGGTAGTTGATGTAGAGCATCTTCGCTCCTTTCGGACATTCGTCCACATCTAACAGCCAATCCTTCTCTGCTCTGAGAGGCACCTTGACGCATTCAGCCTCGTTGAATATGGTCGAAGCGCCTGAATACACAGGATATCCTGGACTAGGTGCGATTATCGTCTCTCCCGGATTCACGAATGCCTGTGCGATGTTGAATATCGCTTCTTTCGAACCTATTGTGACGCATACCTGTGTATCAGGGTCGACATCAACGCCGTATCTCTTCTTGTACCATCTTGCAACCGCCACTCTGAGATCCCTCTCTCCAGCGGATGATGAGTACTTCTGATTGGCATTGATCCTGGATTGGATGCACATCTCTTCAACGATCTCATCAGGCGTCGGGAGATCAGGGTCACCGATACCGAAATCGATGATATCGATACCCTCTGCCCTCTTCTTGGCGGTCATCTCCTCCAGTCTCACGAAGAGGTATGGAGGGAGTCTCTGTAATCTGTCAGCGAATTCATATCTCATGTTCATTCCTCATAATCTCCTGCGTATACGAAGGTCGCAGGCCCTTCCATCCTCACGTATCTGAGATCCTTGTCGACGGTTATCCTCAACCATCCTCCGGGGAGTTCGACATCGACAGGTTCATCGAACGGCACCATGCCGTTCAATGCGGCTGCGGTCGTTGTAGCACACGCGCCTGTTCCACAGGCGAGTGTCCATGCAGCACCGCGTTCATAGACGCGGATGTGTATCTTGCCTTCATCATCCACGGTGGCGAACTCCACGTTGGTCTTCTTAGGAAATACTCTATGGGATTCGAGTATCGGGCCCAATGTGTCGATCTTCTCATCTGTCAACCTATCGAATGTGACGAAGTGCGGGTTGCCCATGGAGATGCAGAATCCTTTGACAGGTCCTGCTGCTGTGTTGATCGTCGTAGTCTCTAAGGACTCCATGTTCGTTTTACCTGGAGCTTCTAGGATCGGTGCGCCCATATCGATGGTCACAGTCCTTACTTTATCATTCTCAACGGTGACATCGGCGGTGAGATTGCCTCTGAGCGTGTTTATCGTGAATCTCTTTCCATCGATCTTACCAAAATCATATGCGAACTTGGCGACACATCTTATCCCATTGCCGCACATCTCAGCTTCGCTTCCGTCGGCATTGATTATCCTCATGGTGATGTCCGAACCATTTTTTCCGGGCAATACGTACAGAACGCCATCGGCGCCTATGCCGAAGTGTCTGTCGCACATCCTTTTGCAAAGGATGTTATCGATCTCAAGATCCTCATCTATCCCATTGAGAACGATGAAATCGTTCCCTATGCCTTGATATTTCCAGAATATCATCTGAGTCTCTCCGGTATGATCTGGTGTTTCCAGAGATCATCCATGGTCTCTGCTTCCCTTATGAGCTCGGCCTTTCCATCGTTAACCAAGACTTCTGCACATAACGGTCTTGAATTGTATCTCGATGACATGGAGAATCCGTACGCTCCTGCGTTGTATACGCAGAGGATGTCCCCTTCCTTGGGGTCCGGAAGTATCCTGTCGTGCGCTATGTAATCTCCTGATTCGCATATCGGTCCGACCACTTCGTATTTGGCGACACATGCCTTGTTGAATTTGTTGGCGAGTGCGACGTGATGATAGGAATCATAGAACGATGGGCGGATAAGGACGTTGAATCCCGCATCTATGCCGACGTATCTCTTCGGTCCTGCATCCTTCACATCATTGATCTTTGAAAGAAGTATGGTGGAATCGCATACGATGTACCTTCCCGGTTCGAGGCAGACCTTCTTCACATCGGTCTCCTCCAATATCATATCGGTTATCTCGGCACCGAGTTCGTTGACATCGCATTCCTCCTCCTGAGGTTTGTAAGGTACTCCCAACCCTCCTCCGAAATCTATGAATTCGAGATGTATGTCCAACTCATCCCTCAGTCTGTTGGTGAGTTCGATGAGCACTTCCACCACTTCTATGAATGGATCGGTCGTGTTCCCTCCGGAGCCGGTGTGTGCGTGAATGCCTTTTATGTCATAGCCTAATTCCTTAGCTCTGGCATATGTGTCCATGACCCTGTTGTACGGGATCCCGAACTTGGAACCTTTGCCGCCGGTCATGACCTTCGTACCATGTCCCGATGAGACTCCAGGTGTGACACGGAAGGATATGGGGAAACCCTTGCGCTTATCGCCGAGTATCTCGGACAATCTCTCCAATTCACTCTCGGAATCGATGTTTATCCTGCATCCAGTGTCCACCACCTCCTTCAATTCCTTGTCAGATACGTTCACTCCGGTGTACATTATCCTCTCAGGGGAGAATCCTGCCTTGAGACAAGTGAGTACCTCTCCGATGGAAACGGCATCGATGCAACTCCCTTCCTGTTCCAATATCCTGAGGATCGCAAGATTCGTATTGGCTTTGCACGCGTAGTGTATCTCCGTCTCCATGAAACGCGAGAATGCTTCGTACACTCTGCGGTAATTCTCCCTGACGATCTGTTCATCCGTGACGTAGATGGGTGTTCCGAATCTCTCGGCTATCTCCACGGCGGACATATCGCCGAATTGCATGATGCCATCCTTCCCTTCGAAGTCCCTCATCATTGCTCTTCGCCTCCGTCGATGAAGTTCTTATGCAGTGTCTTCACGACGTTCGCGGCCATGTCCGTGGATACGACGAAGTTGAGACATACTTCGGATGCACCTTCGGAGATCATCTCGACACTTGCGCCAACTTCCTTCACAGCTCTGAAGACATCGCCACAGAATCCTACTCTGTGCAACAATCCGTCGCCTACGGCGCAGATCAATGCGAAGTTGCTTCTGACATCGATCCTCTCTATCTCCTTATCGTCCAATTCATTGAGATATTTCAGAGCCTTATTGACATCGAGACTGTGAACAAGGAATGCTATCGATGACAATGATGTGGATATCGCATAGATGACCGTCTCGGCGGCAGCGAACTTCTCCATTATCCTTGCCACTGTGCATTGTTTGTAGGATATCTCTCCTGATATGATGGTTATCCTGGACAGATCCAATTTCATCGCGACACTCTTCAACGGCGTGTCGCCCGGTGTCTTGATATGATGTATCTGTGTACCGGGTTCCTCGGGCTTGTAGGAGTTCTTGACCCATACGGGGATGTGCTTCATCCTTGCCGGTTCAATCGTTCTCGGATGGAGGACCTTGGCACCGAAATGGGCCAATTCAGCGGCTTCATTGAAGTTCATCTCCCTGATGACGACAGCCGTAGGCACCAACCTGGGGTCGGCACTCATGAAACCATCCACATCCGTCCAGGTCTCGATGGAATCCGCATCCAATGCGTTACCGATGGCGGCTGCCGCATAATCGGAACCGCCCCTTCCGAACGTCAAGGGTTTGCCTTCCTCATTTATCCCGTAGAATCCTGTGATCACGGGGATGATATCGTCATGTAGTAACGGTTTGACGTTCATGTTCATCCTTGCGGATGTCTTGTTGAGGTCGCATGAACCTGATAACGGTTTACCGATCGCGAACACTCCCGCCATCTCCGATGTGAGTGCTACTGATTTGAATCCAAGTGAACGTATCGCGAATGAGAGCAACAATGAGGAGAATCTCTCTCCTTGGGATGTGAGATTGTCTGTGAAGAAGGGATCCTTCCTTCTGCTCTCATCCCTCAGGAGTTCTTCGAACTCCTTGAAACGTTTCTCGAATTCTGTCATGAACTCGTCCATGAGGTCGTCTGCGACGACCTCTTTGGCAGTGTCGACATGTTTCGATCTGAACTGTTCCAATATGGTATCCGTATCCGTTGTCTTATCCTCGATCGCATGGATGAGGAAGTTCGTTATCCCGGACATGGCGGATACCACGACCACTTTCTTCCCTTTCTCGCTCGTTATTATCCTTGCGGATCTCATTATGGCTTCAGCGGATCCTACACTCGTTCCGCCGAACTTCAAAACCGTGATCATAGATTGAACACCTCGTTCATCGTATGCATCTTCCCGTCCTTCTTGTCGGCTATCCATCTGATCGTATCTATACATCCTCTCGCGAACACCTCGCGCGATACCGATCTGTGTTTCAATTCAAGCAATTCCATACTGCCGCCGAACATGACAGTATGGTCGCCGTAGACATCCCCTGCTCTGACGGAGTGGATGCAGATCTCCTGTCCCCTCTCTCCGGTCACGCCTTGTCTGCCGTATTCTAAATCGTTTATATTTGTGACGCTCTGTATCCTGCGTACGGCCTCCATGGCGGTACCGGACGGTGCGTCCTTCTTGTGTCTGTGATGCGTCTCGATGACCTCGATATCATATCCTTGGAGTGCGGAGGCCATTACCTCGCACATCTTCCAGAATACGTTGACGCCTCTAGCGAAATTCGCGGATATTATCCCTGATACGCCATATTCGGACACTCTGTCTGTGAGTTCCTGTATCGATGTGGCATCGATCCCTGTGGTTCCCACTATGATGTTCGTACCTGTCGATGGTACATCTGCGATAATCTTCGAAGCAGCAGAGGGCGTGGTGAGGTCGACGTATACGTCGGCATCATCCAACAATCTCATAAGATCCTCTGGTGCGGATGCCTTGACGCCGTCATAGAGCATCCTACCTACATTGCCTCCGGACTTCGATACCGTAGCACCTACTAGTTCGATATCCTCCGATTCCATCGCAAGGTCGCATACCATGCGACCGAGTTTTCCAGTGGCTCCTCCTACCACAAGGTTGATCATATCAATCCCAGTCTTGCGATGTCCATGTCAAGTATCGGACGGTTCTTCGCCGAGAGTTCGGTCAGCGGGAGCCTAGGTCTACCGTTGCCGTATCCGAGTCTCTTCATGACGTATTTGATCGGTATTGGGTTGGATTCTATGAACAGGTCATTGAACAGAGGCATGAGCTTGAAGTGTATCTCTCTTGCCTCAAGGTACTTCTCCTGCTTACAGAGATTTATCATCTGGCTCATGGAGCGGGGGCAGCAGTTAGCTGCGACGGATATCACTCCGTCGCATCCCATTCCCATCAATGGGAATGTGAGTCCATCGTCTCCGGAGAGGACTTCGAAACCCTTCGGCCTCTTACAGAGTATCTCTTGTATCTGATTGACATTGCCGCTAGCCTCCTTTATGGCGGAGATGTTGGGCAGTTCTGCCAACCTGAGCGTCGTGTCCGCAGTGATGTTGCTTCCTGTCCTTCCAGGCACGTTATAGATGATCAGCGGGATATCGATTGCTTCGCTGATGGCTTTGAAGTGAAGATAGATGCCTTCCTGAGTAGGCTTGTTGTAGTACGGCGAGATGGACAGGATACCGTCACATCCCAAATCCGCAGCTGCCTTACTGAGATACACGGCCTCGGCCGTGGAGTTACTACCGGCGCCTGCGATGATCTTCGCATGCTTCGCCTGATCCCTCACTATCTCCACTACACGGATATGTTCTTCATGACTGAGCGTTGCGGATTCCCCTGTGGAACCGCATGGAATGAGCACATTCGCCCCATTCTCTTCTTGGAAATCTACCAATCTCCTCAATCCGTCCTCGTCGACAGAGCCGTCGTCCTTGAACGGTGTTATCAATGCTGTTGCTGTTCCTCCGAACATCAGATCACCCCCACATGTTCCTTCAGTATGAGACGGGTACGGGTACTGATGATACTATCATAGTGCCTTACCTTCTCGATTATCTCATTCAATTGATGTGATGATTCCACATCCACGATCGCGATTATGTCCTGGTCGCCTGTGACCTCGTATACCTCGGAAACACCAGAGTATTCTGCCAATTCCTTGGCTATCTCCTCAGTGTCCGTGTTGACATCGATACGGATCTCCACCAATGCCTTCACGTTCTTCGAGCTTGTCTTTATCGTGAATCCTCTGATCGTCCCGTCCTCTGTGAGTTTGCGGACCCTGCTTCTGATCGTACCCTCGGATACGCCAAGTCTGGCCGCGATATCGACGAACGGGCACCTGGAATCCTTCTTGAGGATCTCCAGGATACGGTTGTCAAGACTGTCTGCCATATCGAAATCTCTCCTTGCGGCTGTTATTATCGGATAAGAGAGACGTAGCCGATATATTAACTTGCCCTAAGAAATTGGAATTTTCTTACGATAATCGATGGGTTTTGAGATATGTTTACGAATTCAATCAATCATGATTACGGAAATCGCCATATTTATGGCGGAAATCGCTATGAGTATCATAGCGACCAATATCCATTTCCTGTCCTTCTCGATGAGAAGACATATCGTTGTCACGATCACTCCCAACAACGGGCACAATATCAATGCACCAATGCCTGCATACAATACGACATCGGTGACACCCATCATATCGATGATGATGCCTGTGATGATCAATATTATACTGGCGGTGACGGAGTATTTCATCGTCCTCGCTGTTATGGATTCGATATTCATAGGATGCCTCCTGCTTGCAACACCATGACGAATGCTATCGCCAATACGAGGATCGAGAAGTACTTCTTCATCGAAGAGCTGTCGAATCTTCTTGATAAGCGGCTGCCTATCACAGCTCCGAGGAACGTACCTATTGCTACGAATGCCGCCATCTCCAGGTCAACGTGTCCGCTCAGGAAGTAGAGGATGGAACCAGAGAATGCAGTGATGCCTATCATGTAGCTGCTGGTCGCAGTCGCGGCCTTCATAGGTACCTTCATGACCATGTTCATGATGGGTACCTTGATCAATCCTCCACCCACACCAGTGAGTGAGGATATTATCCCTGCCAGCACACATGATGAGAATCCGATCCCTTTGTGTTCGATATCGTATCTTATCGTTTCACCAGTCTTCAGATCGTTGTATGAGAACTCTCCGTCCTCCGTACCCGTGACATCCATAGAAGGATTGAGAAGCATCTTTATCGCCGTGAGTGTGAGCACGGCGGAGAATACGAGCACTATGATCCAACTTTCCAAGGCCAGAGCAAGGAAGACACCGATCATGGAACCTATGACGGTACTTATCTCCAACAATAGGCCCAGGCGTATGTTGGTGACCTTATTCTCCATGTAATACACAGTGCCGCCTACGGATGTCGCTACGATACCGATAAGACTGACTGCCGCAGCATCCGCTGCGGACATGCCGTAGAATATGGTTAGCATAGGGATGATGATCATCCCGCCTCCGATACCGAACAATGCACCGAGGACACCCGCTAAGAGGCCAATTATGATCAGCGATAGCAACAGTATCGGTTCCATGGTCCTGTGGGATGTTATCGCCCATATTATCTTTATCGGTCGTTAGACCCTTACTTCGATTTGGGTCGATGGTTCATGTGTTGAGAAAAACGCTAAAGTAATAATATGAAGGATTTTCAGTAACTTATGGCCGTTTTCAGTAAAAATTTTACTGAAAATAAAGATAACGAGGAATTCAGCGCTCAATTAGATTATGACAGGATAGTAGCCTATGTAATAAGCCGTCCGTCACAATTATACCATGATGTGTGTTAGGGTTGTATCGTGACGATAGTCCTCGTAAGGTACTGTGAGATCGGGCTCAAGAGCACTCCAGTGAGGAGGAGGTTCGAGAGCATACTCAAGGACAATATGCTGACGATGTTGGCAGCTGATGGCATAGAGGCATTCATCACATTCGCCGATGCACGCTATTACATCGAGACCGAGGACATCGAAGGGTGCGTAATGTCCGTAAAAAAAGTATTCGGGATAGGTTCATTGTCCGTGGCTGAGGTATGTTCATCGGATATGCAGGATATCTGCGATACGGCGGCGGACTATTCCGTCGGACGCATATCCGAAGGGCAATCGTTCGCTGTGAAGGCTAGGAGGGAAGGCTCCCAACCGTATACGAGTATGGACGTTGGCAGGGAGGCAGGTTCTGCTATCTTCATACGCAATGAGGATAAGGGGATCAAAGTAGATCTGAAGGAACCTGACAAGACATTCTACGTAGAGGTCAGGAACAATAAAGCATACGTCTTCGACGAATACATCGCATGCCCTGGAGGATTGCCATTAGGGAGTCAGGGACGTGTGATCGCAGAATCCTATGACAAGAGAGGCACAGTATCCGCATGGATGATGATGAAGCGCGGCTGCCGTGCTTTAGTAGTGGGTAATCACGACATCGATCTATTGAGGAGATATGATCCCACTTTGAGAGTCATAGAACCATCAAGCACCGAGACGCAGAAGGAGATATTGGGTATGGTGAAAGGTACCTCCCTGAAGGACCTGGATTCCGTGGATGTAACCAAACATTCCGTCCCCGTATATTTCCCGACCATAGGTATGGACGATAAGGAAGTGGATTCGTTGTACGGATCCATCGTCGAATCCGAATTCTGATTCCGCTTTGTTTTTATCATGATGTGGCCATATGATGCACATATGGCATGCCGTGTGAGATTCCTTCCAGATGATAAGGTCGCAGAGGTACCCGAGGGTACGACGATATCCGATGCTGCTGTCAAAGCGGGAGTGGAGATAAGACTTCCATGCGGAGGCAGGGGAAGATGCGGAAGATGCATCGTACTCGTTGACAATGAGAGGGTGTTGTCCTGTCAGACTGCTGTATATGATGGGATGGTCGTCAAGGTACCGAGGAAGGATGTGGGCAAGGTCATAGCCGCTACGGATAGGAAATCCAAGGTAGATGAGTTGTCTCCCATATCCGACGGATATGGGTTGGCCGTGGACATAGGTACGACGACCATTGCGATATCTGTGCTAGATATGTCCAATGGTAATGAGGTCTACAGCGCAAGCGGAGCCAACGCACAGCGCTCCAGGGGAGAGGATGTGCTGGCAAGGATACAATATGCGGAGGAAGGAGGGACCAATGAGCTTAGATTATTGGTCATCGATTCCATAAACCGTCTATTATCGGGATTCAAAGATAGAACAAAGATAAAATCCGCATACATCGCAGGCAACACTGCGATGACGCATCTCTTCCTCGGGATAGATCCGTCGCCGATAAGATTACCACCGTTCGAACCTGTGGTGAAGGATGCCAGGATAACGGGCAAGGAGAGTATGTTGGATATCGATCCATCGGCAACAGTGATGTGTATGCCGTCGGTCTCTTCGTATGTCGGAGGAGATATCACCAGTGACATAGTGGATTCTGGGATGGATAGGATAGATGGTCTGTCACTGCTGATAGATGTCGGTACGAATGGGGAGATAGCATTGGGCAATCAGGATATGCTGATGTGCTGTTCGTCATCAGCTGGGCCCGCATTCGAAGGTTCTCAGATGACATCAGGGATGATCGCATGCACGGGTGCTGTGGACAGTGTGAGGATATCCGACGGCAAGGTCGAGTACACTGTGATAGGGAATGCGGAACCCATCGGGATATGCGGTTCTGGTGTGATCGATCTGGTAGCACAGCTGTTCCTGAACGGTTATGTGGATAAGCGCGGAAGGTTCACAGAGATATCAGGTGCGAAGAGTGGAGTGTTCACAGTCGTCGGTGATGTGGTCATCACCGAGAGCGAGATCGAGAATGTGATCATGACGAAGGCGGCGATTTATTCGGCAACGAGGTCCATGGTACGTAATCTTGGTGTGGAGTTCAACGATCTGGAGAACATCTATATCGCAGGCGGCTTCGGTAATTTCATAAACATGGATTCTGCGATCGCCATAGGGTTGTTCCCTGATGTGGATAGGGATAAGTACCATTATCTGGGGAACTCATCATTGTCTGGTGCGAAGAAGGCATTGCTATCGCATACGTTCAGAGAGCGTATCGATGAGGTGTTCCCGAAGATGACGTATGTCGATCTCTCATCAGATCCAATTTTCTTCGATGAATACATGTCTGCACAATTCCTTCCTCATACGGATGCGTCATTGTTCCCTAGTGTTCTGAAGGCGAAGTGAGTTTTACGTCAAAAATTCAATAATCCTATTCAATACCAATAGTGGGTTCTTGTTCACTCCAAATCAGGGAACATTTCTTTGAAACATGGTACGGCCCCATATCTTCCGTCGAGATAGGCTTTATCGATGCGTCTATCAGTTCTTTCGTTGAATTCCTCAAGGGAGTATAATGTGGACTTGCCATCATTTTTCTCGATGAACCATATCTCGTCCCTGCGAAGAAGGGACAAATCCATCAACCTAGATTCATGTGATGTGATGATTAGTTGTCTAAGACATGAAGGATTAAGTCTCTCGAAATCGGAAACGAATTTCTTCGTTATTTGCGGATGGAGGCTTCTGTCCAATTCATCAATAACGTAGACAAGTTCCTTGTCATCAGTAGGATCTAACAACGGTGCGAGATCAAACAATCTATTCGTACCGTCTGATTCCTCATAATAATCGAATAGTACTCCATTATGGTCGAACATCATTTTCTTCACTAAAGGCATCCCATCCTTTCCAATGAAAATAGGGAATTTTCCAAGATTTCCTCCATCGATAATCCCGCAAGGTTCGCCTTTAGCTGTCATCTGATTTACTAAATTCCTTGCTACATTGTAGATAACATCGGGAGGAATCGGATTCGAATTGTTATCTAATTCCTCATAAACGATATCGGAGACGCCCGTACCATATGCGGGAAGAACTGCCTTGGAGAGGTTGTCGCGCCTTTTTGTGAAATTGAATCCAGTAGCTCCACCTGCCATCACGATTCTCAGTGAATTTGCTAACCATCTTATCATTAAATGGACGGACTGCAAGCTACTTCTCTCATTGGACGGAACTCTGGAAAGGATTGAAAGGAACGGGGTCGTTTTGGCATTTTTCGATTCTTCTGAATACACTTTGAAATACATCTCATCCTGTTTGTTCATTTTGAGATCTGAAATGATATTGTCTTTTTTCCTTTCGAAGATCTTGGTCTCTTCTCCGCCTTTTGTAACATCATAGAACCATTCTGATTGTATCTCTCCATTGGAGAGGAGAATCTCGAACCCATAGACGTATTTTGATTTCCCGATACTGACTGTGAATTCAAAGGATGTTCCACGTTTTACGTTCGATTCGGAAATCCTGCAATAATCATTTTTAGGTATGGGGATTGCAAAAATGACAAGATTCTTTGCAACAGCCATGGCCCTTACTATGTTGCTCTTTCCAGATGCGTTAGAACCGAAAAGAACGGCTGTTTTGAGGGTTTTGACACCACCAGCATCATAAACATGGTCTGAATTGTTCTTTGTTGCACCTGCGACCATGGAGAGGGTCTGCTCATCATCAAATGATTTGTAATTCTCAACCCTAAATTGAATCAACATAATACCACTATCGAATAATTCGTCTGATACGATGATACATAGTAATACATAGTATTAATAACCAACCAATCTAACGAAAATTTCGTTTAACGTTATAAACAGTCATTCGATGACAAGGGATTGTAGTCGATTTTTCAATCATTATTGCAAGACATCACATCAGAGTGAAATCATATCCCATCATCGACGCAAGTCCCCCTTTAGTAATAATATATTATCAATATATGACACAAGGCGGACGTTGGTATCGATATGATGTCTGCAAGCGAGAATACAAGATGAAATCATATTGGACGAACACGCTCTTAATCGAGCATTCCTGTCAGAATATCATATAGGCGGTTCCCTAATTGGTTTCTAAGTAGTTTCGTAAACAAATTCTAGAATGGGCTCATATTTTTCCCAAAGTACACTCGATGAGGTCGAGTGATTCGGCGATCCTCCTTCCTTTCTCAGTCAATATTACGAATGTGGGCGATCCACGTTTCATGGATATCAGTCCCTCATCCTCCAATATATTTAATTTCAAAGGCATCCTTGGATTCTTGGATACATTATCATAGATATTGCTCTTGGTAGCCTTTCCGCATCTGTATAGATACAGGATTATCGATAGCATATGCCTCTCTTCTATTACACTCAATCTGTATTCGCTCATGGTTATCGAACTCCGATGGATAAAGAAAAAGGACGGGTCCGAAGGACATCACTTGGAATGCCCATCAGATCCCGTGTTTAGTTAATTCATTGTTTCTTTCTTATTACGTACACAAGGAATCCAAGTGATGCAACCAACACGACGAATGCGATCACCAAAGAGTAATCGTCCGTTGCGCTGCCACCAGAAGTCGTTGTTACATTCGCAGGGGATGCCTCGGACAGTACGATGGTGAACACGGAGTTGTGAGCAGCATCGAATGTGACGTATCCTGTTCCTTTGTTGTAACGTACCTCACTTATGCCCAATTCGGAATCATCGCAGAGGACCTTGGCCTTCTTGAAACCGATCTGACATGGGAGCTTCACGCTGAAGTTCTCAATACCAGGGGTGTTGATGTAGTACTTGGTGGCGAAAGATTGATGCTCGATGAATTTGACAGTGATGACGGTTCCTGAAGCGATCGTCGTTCCCTTGGGGATGGTGATCGTGTATTGTCTGTCTCCGTCATTCATGACGATATCGAGCTTGCCTGTGGTGGTGATCGGGTCGATGAAAGCGAATTTGTTGATATCCACTTCGATTGTACCTTCAGATTTCACATCCATATCAGGATCCTGTGCGACAGCTTCGAACCCCTCATCTTCGTACAATTTGGAATTCTTCTTTGATACGACGATACCCTTGCTGTCTGTATCGATGGGAACGATCTCGGCACCTTTGTTACGATTGTCGATGATGATGCCATTGTTGACAATTTTCTTGTCGCCAGTGGAAGTAATCTCTGATGCACCTGTCATCTTGATCGTACCGTCATTCGTCAGCACACCGTCGTTTGTAATGATTCCTTTATTATCGATGATACCTTCGGATGAGAATGTCTTACCGTCTTCGACGGTAACAACTGTTCCTTCTTCGATGACCATCGTTGCACCTGATTCCAGCGTACCTTCAACCTTAATGGCATTACCTGTCACGGTGACTGTTACACCAGCCTCAGAACCGCCTGCATCCATGATCTTACCGTTGATGATCAACGAACCGCCTGTGATGGTGATTCCGCCTTCACCAGCTTTCATTCCGTTGGCAACGAGTTTATTACTATTAGGTCCGAGAATTGTTCCGTTGAATGTAGCATCTTTCTGGATTGTCAATTTCTTTCCAACATAGATTGTTATTGATTTACCATCGGCAACAGACAATATCGTTTTCTCTTTCACTGTAATATCAGAATTTACAACACAGTCCTCAACAAGATTGTATGCCTTTCCTTCAGCAACGTAAGCAAGACCTGAAAGATCCGAAAATGATCCACCTTTGATAAAATCAATCGAATCTACGGCACTAATCCCTCCTTTGAACACACCGCCGGTTATGGATATGCCAACACGTGGTGCAGGATCGTTGTTTTGAGGATTGCTCTCATTAAGTGCGCGCAATCCTTCGAACACACCTCCAGAAATATTGACAGTTATGTCTTTCTTTGTAGTGTGCTGCGCAATGGCAATAACAGCACCAGATGTAGTGGTACCGTTTCCATTGGGACTGCAAGAGAATTCTGTGGCGGTTGATTCGAATTGGCCATCTTTGATACTAAGCTCACCAGCACGTATCTCAATCGCGCAATCCTTTGCAATGAATGTTCCCTTGTTAATTGTTGTTATTCCTACGTGTGGAAGATACATCCCATAACCATCAGGTGATTCGAATTTTCCATCATTAATGGTTATCTCGATTCTGTCTTCAGTTGTGCAGTTGCCGCTTCCAACGATTGCATAGTAATTCGCTTTGTATTCTCCAGCATTAACTGTCAATTTCGCAGTGTGACCATTAACTGGATACACAGCGATTGCACCCCATATAGGCGCAGATTCATCTTCGTCCAAAGTTTCACTATATACGTCTATGCCACCCGTTTTGTTGACACTTGTATCATCGATTGTCAAATCTCCTTCACTGTCAACTAATATTGCACCACATTGACTTGTAAATGTTTCTGCGGCAGTTATTGTTTTTCCATTAAGGTCGATTGTTACGGCCTTATTTTTAACTGTAATTCTTTCGTCAAGTTCAATGTCATCTGCAAGTGTGATTGTTGCACCAGACGTTGCATACTTCACAGCATTCGCGATATCAGTGAATGAACCGCCTTTGACGATGAATTTGTCTTCGTCATCCAATACAAAATTGGAATCGGATAACCTGAGAAGTTTTCCGTTGAACGAACCTTCATTAATTGTTACTGTTGAGTCGTAGTTTTTTCCTTCTACAGTGCATGACCAAAGTTCAATGTCTCCATTGAATGTACCGTTGTTGATGACAGTCGTACCAAAGTTTTGCATCAGTCTAGTAACTTTGTTCGATGAATCTGAAGGAAGATTGAATGTACCGCCATTAATAGTCAGGAATGAACCTTCTTCAACTTTGAATATAGAGTGAGAATCAGCACTATTACCCATCGTGACTGTGGGCCCTACACCATTCTCTCCGAATATCATCGTTCCATATGAACGGAATGTTGTGTTGTTCGCAATGATTTTACCCGTACCCTTGATTGTTATCTGGGCACTGGTGTTGATAGTATCAATCGGATACACAGGCGGAGCTGATCCTCCTACAGAAATCATGTATCCGCTACCACCCTGTGTCAATGTAAATTCGCCAATATCAAGGATATATTGACCTGATCTTGTAAATGGTAGGGTCTCTGCAGTAGTGACATCTTTCAATAGTGTAATTGTAGCTATGTTGCCACTTTCACCTGGTTGAGCTGCTTTGACTGCTTCCTCTATCGTTGCATACTCATTAGTAGCATCACCAATCTTCACAGACGCCACATTTGTACCATCAGCATCCACTTCGCCATCATTGATCGCGACGAATCCGATGAAACAGACCGCGAACATCAATGCGACGGCTGCGAACGCTAGGATCTTTGTTTTATTTTCCATTCTTACACCTCCCTCCTTCACATACGGTGTCCAGGGGTGCGGGTGATCACGCACCCCCTTCCGCCGGAAAAGGAAAAGGTCGGGGAGACCTCTCCATTCATTCAAATATCGAGATCGATCCCCGTTTCGTTCGCTCGTCTCACTCCTTCTTCTGAATCACAGTGTATACGACTGCGATCAGAGCTACGATCACTGCTGCGATACCGATCACGAGAACTGACGGGCTGATGCCGTTGTCGTCGGATGCGGTCTCGTATGTGGATGCCTTATAGTCTGCATACACAAGACAGCTCTCGGTCACTGTGTACACGTACTCGAGATCATCGGATACCTTGACGCCGTTCACGTACCATCCGTCGAATTTGTACTTGATGACAGTCGTCTCGTTACCGTCCTCGAGAGGTTTGTATGCGACTTCTGATGCACGGAGGATGATCTTGTCGCCGACCTGTGCGTAGGTCGCGTTGTACACTGTGTAGAACTCGCCGAAGAGTACGTCATCTTCATCGACTTTCACGATTCCAGGCTTCTCCTTGATCTTGAGATCGGATGCGCCTATTGTTGCGAGTGAATTGAATGTGTTCACTGCGTAGAATCCCTGTGCGTTGGCGGTTATGACGATCTTGTCAGCTGCAGTTGCTGCCGATGCGATGTAGTATTTGTTGTCGATTACGACGGCTTTACCTTTCTCGACATATGCATCGACTTTGGACATCTCGTATGTCACTTCGACACCGCTGACGACATCACCGTTGGCGTAGAATCCAGAGTAGACTGTCTGATCTGCTTCTATCGTTCCGCCAACTGTTGTAAGTTCAGTAGCAAAAGTCATGGCACCGTATGCTGTGTTGCCATCGACTGCCTTGATTTTATCAAATGCAGATAATGCAATGATAACGGAAACATTTCCTTTTGCATCAGTGGTCGCGGTCTTGACAACTTTCTCACCTTTCAGGAAGTTGACAGTGACTCCAGCAAGTGGGAGTTTATCAGATGAACTATCATCAGCCTTAATTGTAACTGTAACGGTCTTCTCTTTGGCTTTGATTTCGTTTGTTGTAAATTCATCTGCGAATGTGTATGCTCCATTCGGATCGACTGCTTTGAATTTCATTCCTGTTATGTTCGGGTATTTGAATTCACCAATCTTATCTGTGGTGTACTCTCCGAAGACTTTGGTACCATCGTAAGCCGTTACCTTGATTCCAGACAATGCTTTCTCGCCAACAGATTCTTTAACGGTTCCTGTGAGGATTGCATATTCTGTTTCGATGTTTGCAACAAATTCAGTGAATGTTTTTTCTTCTTCACTGAATATGTAGTTGCCTGAGCTTGTAGCTACAACTCCGTATCCAGCTTTCTCGTTCACGAAAAATGAATATTCTCCCTTCTCATTTGTTACAGCTGTGCTGACGAGTACGGGATCCACTGTTGCACTGTAGGTGCTGAGAGTGACTGTTATGTCTTTGATCGCATTGTTGGTTGCCACATCTTTCACAGTTACAGTACCGCTGAGTGTGTATTGTCCTGATTTGACGACAGGCATTTCCGATACAGTAGTGCTGATAACGACATCTTTGAATGTACGTTTTCCATCAGCATCGGTAGCTATGATCTTCTTAGCAACCGCAAGGTTCGTAATAATGGAGTATTTTCCATCTTTGTCTGTCGCAGTTGCGACTGAACCTATTGTCTTTCCATCAGCACCGACTACTTTGACAGTGATCTTTGCATTCTCTACAGCTTTGTTATCTGCATCCGTGACTGTACCTTCGTATGTCTTTTCGTTAGCTTTTATTGTATGAACGCTATTAGCAACAGTTACAACATCGTTGAATGTGTATACTCCGTTGGGGTCGACTGCTTTGAGTTTACCTGATTTCGAAATAACGCTGAATGAACCATCGTTGAGTGTTGTCACATCTTTGCTGAGTCTTGTTTTACCGTCAGCACTATAAACTGCTACTGTCATTCCTTTGAGTTCTTTTACATCATCGCCTGTTGCAGCATCCGTAACCTTTCCAGTGAATGTCTGTTCATTCGCCTTAATGACAAGGTTTTCTGCGTACTCTGTGATTGTTGCGAATGTATAGTCTGCAATTGCAGTCTTTACTGAGATTCCGTATGCTAATCTGTAGTCATCAGTGGATGCTGGGATCGATTCTGCAACGAATGAGAATTTCTTCGTTGTTGCATCATATGTCACGTCGGATGCTGTTCCGATCATGTCGAATGCGTTGACACCAGCACCTACTGCGTGGATCTTGTATTTTGCGAACTGCAATGCAAGACCAGAGATGTTTGCAATATCTTTACCAGCAGCATCCTTCACTTCAAAAGTAAGTGTCTGCTCATTGGCTTTGAATGATTCGTCACTCATATTTGCAGGTTTAGCTGATGTTGCTGCGAATGTGTATCCTGTTTTTTCGAAGTATACATACACATCACTGGCAGAAACGTTCGATCCAACATTGATTGTGAATTTGCTATCCACATTGCTGAATGTCGCATCGGAGAATGTTCCTGTTTTGCCTACTCTGTATTTGACAGTGACACCCTTAAGAGCGACATCTGCAGCATCAGTTACAGCTGCACCAGAAACAAGTTCTTTAGAATCCATTTCAAAATTCAATGTCTTGCTTGCAATAGCATTGAACTTGTATGAACTGGGGCTGAATACTGCATCGTTCTCTGCGACAGGTGTAATCGTTACTTCTTCGCCTGATTTTGCATAGAATGCGTATTTTCCATCAGTGCCTGTAGTCACTTTTGATTCGACAAGACCTATTGCATTGCTGGAAGTAACTGTTATGTTGAGACCGTCCACGTTGGCAGACCCGTTCTTCACAATTCCACTAATGAGGTAGAATCCATCAGTAGGCATCACTATATCTTTGCCTGTTGATGCGCTTGTTAATGAGATAGCTACGTCCATTGCTTTCTTTACTTCTGAATTTGCTGCAACTGTAGCCGTGAATTTGACTTTATTTGCTCCAGACTCTTTAAGACCATCGATCTTTCCAAGTGCGATCACATATTTACCGTCACCAGTGAGTTCGAACTCTCCTGTCTTCTCGGTATCTGTTTCGCCCTTGAAGAATTTGACTGTGTCAACTGTTACAGCATCGGTGCCGAGTATCGCAAGGGAACCTATCTTGACTGCACCAGTCACATATGCATTCTCTGCGAGGGTGATTGCGCTTCCATTGAGTGATTTCTTCTCATCCCACATGTATCCTTTTTCATCACTGAAGGTAACGTTTATTGTTGTCTTGCCCTCTTCAGTGCCGACAGTGTAAGTGAGTGCGTATTCATCCTTCCCTTCGACTTTCTCGAATGTAACGTCTGTTACCTTTGAATCATCTGTCGGAACCGGAGTTGATAATGCATTGTCTCCGAATACATTGCCGTAGGTTACGGATATCTTGTACGTGTCTTTGTTTGTAAGGTTGGTTCCAGTTGTTATGTTTGCTTTTGCAACTGTAAGTTCACCTGTTTCCTTGAATCCATCTGCAAAGACCTTTACTTTTCCAGAATCGATGGGGACAAGGACAGAATATGTACCATCGGTTTTTGAGGTTGATGTGTATTCACTAACAGCCTCTCCTTCTGCCACTACTGTTTTAACAGAGATGCTGATTTCTTTGTCGTAATTGACATCTGTGTTAGCATACGTAAGCTTTCCAGAGATAGTGATGTATCCGCTCATGAAGTCGATTCCAGTGACATTGCCTGTTACTCCTTTGACTTCCTGTGTTGTCGTACCTTTGAACTTTCCATCAACAGGGTTTGTTTCCAATCCACTGTATTTCTTATAATCAGTAGAATCTTTTACGATATCGACCGTCAAATCAACGGATTCACCTTTGAAATTCACAGGGATTTTGTATTTACCATCGTTGCCAGTCAGTCCATACTCAGCATAGGTGCCATAAGAGACTTTGACCAGTACATCCTTGATCTTCTGAGTTTCGCTGTCATACACCGTACCTTCTACGGTAATGTTCTTGGTTTCATCTGCAGGCACAATAGTAGTTGCAGCAGAGGAATCCTCAGTGAACACTCCGACCATAGGTACGACTGCGACCATGATCATTAGGGCGACCGCTATGAATGCGAACGCCGATTTCATCTTTGTTTTCATTTGAATTACTCCTTTTCATCTTCCGGCGATTTCCGACGAATTGGTGATCGAATCCGAGGAGATCCTACACTTACGTGCTGAAAGAATCTGGGCAGGAGTATCTTGGGATAGGACAACAACACCCTTCCCTGCTCTCTTGATCAATTGAAACGCTATCAATATCCTATTAATTGGTGACTTAACTGGACATAAGTCACAAGAAATTTTTTCATATCTGGATATGTGCAATGAAACAAGAAGAAGTAAATACTAAATTAAATAAAATATCTTATAAAATAGGAATAATAAATACTGAACTCTATAAAACGTAAATACTTTATATTCCGAGAGACTTCTTTCCATTACGGCGAAGTCACTGGCGATATTGTACGCTACGACGATGGTTGGACATATCCGAGTGATGGAGCCATGGGCGGGGGCGTTGTTATCACTCTCAAAATAGCTAGTGATCATATTGAAAGAGACTTATGTCCAGTTAAGTCACCAATTAATAGGATATTGATAGCGTTTCAATTGATCAAGAGAGCAGGGAAGGGTGTTGTTGTCCTATCCCAAGATACTCCTGCCCAGATTCTTTCAGCACGTAAGTGTAGGATCTCCTCGGATTCGATCACCAATTCGTCGGAAATCGCCGGAAGATGAAAAGGAGTAATTCAAATGAAAACAAAGATGAAATCGGCGTTCGCATTCATAGCGGTCGCCCTAATGATCATGGTCGCAGTCGTACCTATGGTCGGAATGTTCACTGAGGATTCCTCAGCGGATGCTGTGGCAATACCAGGTACCGGTAAGATCACTGTCTCTGGTACCGTCAAGAACGGCTCGGACACAGCTATTGAAAATGCATTGGTCAAGATCGAAGCAAACAGCAAATTAGTGGGCTATGGTGTGACCGACAGTAGCGGTGAATATTCTATCGACCTCTATATCGATGACAAGCTCACATTCAAAGTATCCGTAGTAACTGATGCAGCAACATATGTATCATACATGGGTGCAGGTGCAGTCAACCCCGCAGCATCATACAAATTCGCTGAACAGACCTTCACAGATGTCAAAGCAGATGTAGAAAAGATAGAAAACGTCAATTTCAAAGATGGAAATGTGACGATCAGCGGACAGTTGTACTACAAAAACGACAAAAAATTTGTGAAATCAACTTCTGTTACTGCCAAATATAAGGTTGGATCAACAGAAAAAACTGCTAGCGCTACAACAGATAAAGGAGGGAAATATGCAATCCTTGTTCCCGTAGGTGTTAAGGTAATCGTTTCTGCAACTGGTTTCGTATCATCGAAGGAGACTGAGGTTACAAGTAACATCTCAGTAAATCTTAAAAATGAAAAACTCAACCTCGGTACTGTAACTGCAACCGTGCCTGAACTGTTCAAGGATTTGGAAATCAAATTAACAATGACAAAGAAGGGCACTAATGTAGATACTCTTAGAGTACTTGATTCAGGCAAAGTCGTTGATGATGAAGCGATGTTCGAGTATTCGATCAAAGCTGATGCGATAGATATGCTCGACATAGAGATCAAAGACAGTCTCAACCTCGGTAAGGTACAGAATGTCAACATATCCGAATCAGTAAGCTACAACTTCAATGCATACATCCATGGTGCAATCGCGATGGGCGATGTCAAGGTTCTTTCTGCAACGGTTGCAATAAAGACCTACAAGGAAGTAGATGGAGAAGATGTCGAAGTTGGTTCAATTTCAGGGGCTAAATTGATAGGCAACACATACTACGCAGCATTCGGTGCTACCACCATCTCAGATGATGTGAAGAAGATAAAGGTCACTGTAGATGCCAATGGAAACAAGAAGACATTCGAAAATGCCTTTACAAAAGAATCTGAAGCAACAGAGGTTAATGCTAATTTGGATGTTGGGGGATACAACCTCATCACAGTCAATGTCATGAAAGGAACCGATGCAGTATCTGGCGTTGAGATCGTTCTTGATAAGGATGCAATCGGAGCTGTCAGCAAAAAATTAACAACTGGTGACGACGGAAGTGCAAAATTCTATGTCAAGACTGGAAGTGTTATAAAGATCACACCGACAGGTACATTCGACGTCAAGGATCGTACGTTCACTGTCGTGGGAGATACAGAGGTCGCATTCAAGATCGATACTAAAGAACTCACAGGTTCTGCTATAAAGGATGCAGCAGGCAATGTGATCACTGACGTAACAGTGAACTATAAAGTCCCTGGTGCCGCAGGTTGCAGCACCGTCACATCGGACAAGGATGGTTACAAGATCACCGTCAATTCGAATGTCGATGCAAAAGACGTTAAGGTCTATTTCGCAAAAGAAAAATACACATTCGATGCGAAGGATGATGAGACTGCGATTGCAATGAGTGCAGCAACAGCTATCAAAGCAAAAGAGCAGACATATACATTCACTCTCGCTGATGCAAAAGGTGTTGCAATCAAAGATCTGACTGGAATAACAGTCAGTGTTGCAAAATACAAGATCCACACAGCAGGTTCATCTGTTGTGTATGATGGTATAGATGGTACTGCGATCACACCAGTCAATGACGTGTACTCATTCATCGGATCTTCAGACTATGTAGGAAAGACTGGAGAGTACAGAGTTTCGTACTGTGTTAAAGTTACTACTGGTGCCGATTCAAAATACACATTCGCACAAATTACAGAGTATGCAGACAAACTCGTTGTTAAAGCAAATGAGTACACACTCACGGGATACGTAAAGGATGCTGCAGGTGGCAAAGCTGTTTCCGGTGCACTCGTTAAGAGTATGAAAGATACAACAGGTAAACAAACCAACGAAAAAGGTTACTTCAGCATTCTTGTCAATGCATCGGAGGATAAAATTACTGTCGCACCGAATTCAGGATACACATTCAAGGATGTAAAAGTCGCTGGCGAGAAAGAGATTACGATCAAAGCCAACGAGAAGACATTCACAGGTACTCTCAAGGATGCCGATGGAAAAGCAATAACCAAAGGAACATACACAATCAAAGTAATGAATAGTACTGCACAGGTTGGTGCAAATGCTACCGTTAAGACTGATGGAACATTCACAATCGTTACTGCAGTCGCAGAAGGATACAAACTTACAGCTGTAGATACAACAACTGGTGGAGCAGTACGTACATTCGCAGACATCACACTGAAGGGAACAGAGACAACACTCGATGTCGTTTCCGAACAGGCAACATATTCTGGTAAGGTATACCTTGCAGACGGAACAACAGCTCTCAAAGATGTTGTGGTAGAAGTCTGGAAGACATCTACGACAGAAAATGACGAAAAAGTGGTGACGAATCCGGCAGAGATAAAAACGGACGCAAACGGTTCATACAGCGTACTTCTTTCTGTAGCAGATGATAAATCATATGTCGTGAAAGGAAAGGATGCTGGAGCCTTCAAATTCTCAACAACTGGTGTCGCATTCAAAGACTACGTTGCAGATATCAAATCAACAACGAAGATAACAGATGTTACTACAACCAGTACAATAGGACTCAAGGATGCAGCAGGCGAGAAGCTTGGAGCAGGATATGTCGTTAAAGCATACTACATGACAGGTTTAGGCGCTACTGCGAAGTATGATCTCATCGGAACATTCACAACCGACAAGAACGGTGAGTTCAAATGCCTGTACACAGGAGCTGGTTACGTCTTCAATGTCACATCGCCTTCAGGTTCAGTATACACATTCAATGAGTATGATGCTGCTACTCTTTCAGTAATCAAAGCTAAAGAGAGCACAAGAGAAGGTGATCTCGTGTCACAGAACGGTGTAGCTATACCTGATGCAACCATCTCATTCCTCGACAAGGATGGAAAGGTCTTGACGACAGCCAAGACGGATGCTGATGGAAAATGGTCTGCAACCCTTATCGTTGGTGATGTCAAGAAGATCACTGCAAACACATCCAAGTATGGTGCGATAACACTCGATCAGGCGACTATTACAGACACTTTCAGGATCTCCGAGTACATCTACTCAGGTCTCTACGCCAACGGTGAGACCGTCTCAGGTGTCGTCGTTGTCTTCGAGATGAAGAATGGATCCACATTCATCCAGATGGGTAAGGCTGCGATCGTCGATGACAAATACTACGTCGTCGCAGACAACGAATTCGCAACTGGTTACACGATGACAGTATCCGCGACCGCTAGCAACTTCAACGCATACGGAACATACGCTGCAGGTGCAGTCGCAATGAACCTCAATGTAGGAAAGAAACCTGGAGTCGTAAGCATCGCCACTGACGATGTGTTCTTCGGCGAGTTCTACACAGTGTACAACGCGACCAACGCACAGGTCGGCGACAAGATCATCCTCCGTGCATCAGAAGTCGCATACGCACCTCTCGAGGACGGTAACGAGACAACAGTCGTCAAGTACAAATTCGACGGATGGTACGTGAACGGCGTCAAGGTATCCGATGATCTCGAGTACGTGTACACAGTGACCGAGAGCTGTCTTGTGTATGCAGACTATAAGGCATCCACATACGAGACCGCATCCGACGACAACGGCATCAGCCCGTCAGTTCTCGTGATCGGTATCGCAGCAGTGATCGTAGCTCTGATCGCAGTCGTATACACTGTGATTCAGAAGAAGGAGTGAGACGAGCGAACGAAACGGGGATCGATCTCGATATTTGAATGAATGGAGAGGTCTCCCCGACCTTTTCCTTTTCCGGCGGAAGGGGGTGCGTGATCACCCGCACCCCTGGACACCGTATGTGAAGGAGGGAGGTGTAAGAATGGAAAATAAAACAAAGATCCTAGCGTTCGCAGCCGTCGCATTGATGTTCGCGGTCTGTTTCATCGGATTCGTAGCTATCAATGATGATGCGGTGGATGCTGAGGGTACAACGACAAATGTCGCTAAGATTGGCGAGACACCATATCCGACACTTATCGATGCAATAAAGAACGTTAAGAATGGAGAGACTATAACACTAGTGCGCGATGTGACTGATGGATCTGGGGTTGGAATATTCGTTAACGGCGATGGGTACACAGTATACGATGCAAAAACATTTGTAAAAGAAGAGATGGTACTTAAAAAAGGAGAAAAATTAACTCTAGATTTGAATGGAAAAACGTATTGTGTGACAACTCCTGCTGTAGGTTCGAAAGGATATGAGACTCAAGCATTTCATTTGGAAATGGGTTTTGATGTTACAATAAAGAATGGTACAATCACCTCATCTGGTAGTAATGTATTGATGCTTGTCCAAAACTATTGTAATCTCACTTTGGACAATGTAACACTTGATGGAAGTAACCTTCCTGGTGTAAAAATGTATGTTATGTCTAATAATTATGGTGACGTCATCATTAATGATTCAACAATCAAAGCAAAAAAAGGAGATGTTGCATTTGATGTTTGTGGATTCTCCTCATATGGTAACCATGATGTTACCGTAAATGGTAGCACAATAGTACAGGGAGGTATTGAACTTTCTGGAAATAACAAAGAAAGAACAATGAATCTTGTAATTAACAACATTAAATTAGAGGGTAAAATCTCTGATCTTAATCCTGGTAAAGTTATTGTTACAATCAATGGCGGTTCATTCACCGATATCGCGAATGCTGTGAAGTATGCAACATCTGGTGCAACGATTACACTTGCAG
>ENA-UONY01000566-UONY01000566.1-human-gut-metagenome-genome-assembly--contig:-CS9-NODE-566-length-43198-cov-6.315463_pt1 | contig 43198 bp, 51 predicted proteins | sample MGYA00242465_ERZ724012 | MGnify/ENA metagenome assembly ERZ724012 | reverse complement strand
ATTAATAATTATATATTCTATATATTCATTATAATAAAATTAATTACCTAATAAGGAAATAATAACTAATAATTACCCTAAAAATGATAACAAATTCTCGTAATTCGCATTTTATTTTGAAAATCGTAGTCCGTCTTCGACGATTTCCTTCTACATCGCATAATTATAATCGAATCGTATTTCCACCTCGTGGTTTGGAAAATTGGCGATCTTGCTATCGAAGGCACCGCGATACTCGCACCGATGTCAGGTTTCACATCCAAAGGATACAGGGACTTCATGCAACCGTTCGGCGCATCGCTGTCCTTCACGGAGATGGCATCCGACATAGGGATCATACATGGCGGAAGGCGTACCGCCGAATATATAGAACTCAATGACAACGGCTTGACGGGAGTACAACTCTTCGGTAACGATCCGAATGAATTGTCAGAAGCCGCAGGCATCATCGCCGACAACAATCCCGATGTCGCATTGATCGACATCAACATGGGATGCCCCGTATCAAAGGTCGTCCGCAACGATGCGGGATCGTATCTGATGAGAGATCCGAAGAGATGCGGAGAGATCATCAGAAAAGTGAGATCGAGGATTGATATCCCCGTCACCGCCAAGATACGTCTCGGTTGGAGCGATACAGAGATGAACTTCATGGATGTGATCGACGAACTGCAATCCGCCGAAGTCGATATGATATCCCTCCACGTACGCACAAAGAAGGAAGGATATGCAGGCAAACCCCATTATGAATATGCAGAAGGATTGCGCAAAAGGATGTCCGTTCCACTGGTGATCTCCGGGAACATCTATTCCCTCGATGATGCGATCTCTGCAATGAACATATCAGGTGCAGATGCTGTGATGATCGCACGCGGAGGCGTCGGAAATCCATTCCTCGTAACTCAGGTCGACAGATACTTCAGAACAGGAGAGAGACTCCCAAACCCCACTGTAAGACAACAAGCGGAATGGTGCATCCAACTCATGGAATCCCTCTCGAGGAACATGGATGAAGATACACTCATCAGAAAGATGAGATGCTATGCACCGAAATTCATTGCAGGATGCCACGGTTGCCGTGAACATCGTCTTAAGTTAGCAACGATGACGGACAGTCGCGAATCACTCATACGTATGCTCGATTCCATCGTAGAAGAGATGGGTGACGTACATATCGGTGACCGTTGAACAAAAATAAAGGGAGGTGGAGGGAATCGATCCCTCGAACCTCATTGTTTTGCGCCCCATTCGGTGACGTTGGTGAAATCAAGTCCCTGCTGGTCCAGATTATTGATATCGAACACAGGCTCCTCGATCCCTTCGCTCTTCTGTTTATTCCAATCGTCCCATGCGACCTTGACGTACTTGTAGAGCATGAACAGGGCACCGATGTTACAGATACCCATGACCGCCATGAACACGTCACAGATATCCCAAACGAGATCGATCGGTATGATGCACGCGAAGAACACGACACATGTGATCACTATGCGCAGCCATTGGACCAACTTATAATCATCCTTGATGAATCTCAGGTTGGCCTCGGACATGGAGTAGTATGCGATGAGACTGCTGAATGCGAATACGAACATGAACAATGCAAGCACCCAAAGGATCCAATCCCCGCCGAATGCGTTTGACATCGCTGCCTGAACTGTATCCATCGCCCAACCGCTCTTCCTGTCGCCGTTCATCCATACGCCATCCCAACCGTTAGTCATATTGATACCGTTGGTCATGAACTCTGAAGGAAGACAGCAGAGCACCATGAATGCCGTGACCGAACAAACGATGATCGTATCGACGAACACACCGATGGACTGAATGAGTCCCTGTCTGATCGGGTGAGGTACATCGGCCGATGATGCTACGTTGGGAACGGAACCTATACCGGCCTCGTTGGAGAAGACACCTCTCTTCAGACCCCACATGATACAACTGCCGGCGAATCCTGCGAATATCTGTTTGAAGTTGAAAGCATTCTCGAATATCTGCGTGACAGCCCATCCGATCTGCTCCCAGCCGATTATGATCGCTATGAACCCTATGATCAACCAGATCAATACCATGATGGGAACTATGATCTCCGATGCCATCGCGACCTTCTTCACACCTCCGAAGATGAGGAATGCGGTCATTGCTGCGAATATCAATCCGAGGATGATCGTTATACCATCTATGCCCGACAATGCATCCATCCTCGTGAATGCGGATGCTGAGTTCGCAGCCTGGTTCGCGATGAATCCCACACCGTATGTGACGATGATCCAAAATGCGATGAACAATGCGAACTTGCGGTTCTTCAATCCTTTCTTGATGTAATATGCCGGACCTCCGTGGAAGTTACCGTCGGACTTCTTCTCCTTGAAGATCTGTCCTAACGTACATTCTACGAATGATGTGGCCGCACCCAATAATGCGAAGATCCACATCCAGAAGATGGCTCCTGCACCACCCATGATGATGGCGGATGTCACACCTGTGATGTTTCCTACGCCGACACGTGCCCCCATTCCGACACAGAATGCCTGGAATGAGGAGATCATGCTATTCTTGTCCCTTTTACCCTTATCGATGTTGGCCATCGGGTTGATGTACTTCACCTGATCCTTGATGTTCGTGAACTGTATGCCTTTGAACTTCCATAGGAACAGTAACGCACCAGCGATGATGAAGACGAATCCGACGTACCAAATGTAGACATCAAGATAATTGTTGACGAACACGTCCACCGGTTCTAGGGCGTCCGTGATCGTCTGTTGTATGTCTTTCAACCAGCTCATTATATCACACTTTCAATCCGAACTGTTGTTCGGATCACAGGCTGCATGTCTGTCGATTTTGACGTGACATGTACCTGACCGATGATGTCTGAACGACACGGTATTTAATAAATGTTGTTTTTTTGGACAAAAACTATTACATTTTGTTATTTATTAGACAAAATACCATGTCATCCATATTATGAATGCTCATTTTGTCTAAAATATTACTTAATTTATTCTTTATGTAATTTATAGAACAAATGTATGTTCTATATCACTAATTACTTTTATATAGAAGTTTTAACACTTAGCATATCCATCAGACTGAAGGAGTGGTTCCAATATGGCAAAGAAACAATTCAAAACGGAATCGAAACGTATTTTGGATCTGATGGTGAATTCCATCTACACTCACAAGGAGATCTTCCTCCGTGAGATCATCTCTAACGCATCAGATGCTATCGACAAGATGAACTTCAAAGCGATGACCGATGAATCCCTTGGACTCTCGAAGAAGGATTTCAGGATCGATGTCGTCATAGACAAGGATGCAAGGACGATCACCGTCAAGGACAACGGTATCGGTATGACACAGGACGAGATGGAGAAGAATCTCGGTGTCATCGCCCACAGCGGCTCATTGGATTTCAAGAATGAGAATGGGGACAAGAAAGGTGCTGATTCCATCATCGGTCAGTTCGGTGTCGGATTCTACAGCGCATTCATGGTATCCGATAAGGTCACCGTTGTATCGAGACCTGTCGGCAGCGATGTCGCATACAGGTGGGAGAGCTCCGGCGCCGATGGATATTCCATCACCGAATGCGAGAAGGACAGCTACGGTACAGATGTGATCATGCACATCAAGCCCGATGAGAAGGATGAGGAGTACAGCGAATTCCTCGAATCCTACAGGATACAAGAACTCATCACCATGTATTCGGATTACGTCCGTTGGCCTATCCACATGATGGTGGAGGAAGGAGAATGGAAAGAGACCGGAGAGAAGGATGAGAAAGGTAATCCGAAGAGGGAATACGTCACAAAAGAGGTCGACAAGGTCATCAACAGCATGGTACCCATCTGGCAGAAGAACAAGAAATCCGCAACTGATGAGAAATGCAAGGAATTCTACAAGACCAAATTCCATGACTTTGAGGATCCCATCTCCGTCATCCGTGTGAATGCCGAAGGATTGGTGTCATACAAAGCGATGCTGTTCATCCCCAAGAGGGCACCATACGACTTCTATTCAAGGGATTACGAACCGGGACTCCAGCTGTATTCCAATGGTGTGCTCATCATGGACAAGTGTGCTGATCTGCTCCCATTCTGCTTCCGTTTCGTGAAGGGTGTCGTGGACTCACAGGACTTCTCATTGAACATCTCGAGGGAAGTACTTCAGCATGACAGTCAGCTCAAAGCGATCGGAGAGAATCTCAAGAAGAAAGTGAAAGCCGAATTGCTCCGCATAATGAAGGATGAACCCGAGACATACAGGGAGTTCTACAAGAGCTTCGGACGTCAGTTGAAATATGGTGTCGTAGAGGACTACGGAAGGAACAGGGAGTTCCTCCAGGATCTTCTGATGTTCACATCATCCGAAAAGGATGAACTGATCTCACTCGACCAATACGTTGATGCGATGCCTGAGGGACAATCCAACATCTACTACGTCACAGGAGAATCCATCCAACAGGCTAAGAACATGCCTCAGACCGAACAGGTGCGTGACAAAGGATACGATATCCTCGTACTCACCGAGGATGTGGATGAGTTCGTGATGAAGACACTCGCAGAGTACAGGGAGAAGAGGATGTGCAATGTTACATCCGATGACCTTGGACTCGAGACCGAGGAAGAGAAGAAGGATGCTGAGCAGAAGGAGGAGGAATATAAGGGCCTTCTCGATTTCGCAAAAGAGGCACTCGACGGAAAGGTCTCATCCGTAAGGATATCTCACAAACTGAAGAATCATGCAGTACTTCTTACAAGCGAAGGTCACATCACACTCGAGATGGAGAAATACTTCGCGGAGATGCCCGGTTCCGAGGATGAGAAGATGAAGGCACAGCGTGTCCTCGAACTCAACGCCTCGCACCCTGCGTTCAACGCATTGAATGATGCCTTCCTGAATGACAAGGAGAAGGCGAAGGATCTCATCAAGATCATGTATGCACAGGCATCGATCATGGCAGGATTGCCGTTGGACGATGCTGTCGGATACTCCGATCTCGTCTTCAAACTGTTCTGAATGAGGATGGGGCCTCAAGGCCCCGTCATCCATCATTCATGCCGTTATCGGCATGACGTTGTCCTTGGGGCGGTATCTGTAATAGAGTATGACATCGAACAGGACGAGAGCGAAATCCAATATGTAGAAGTATATCACATAGTTGATCTCGTCCATGACGATCTTGTTGATGAATCCGAAGAGATATCCTGCCAACACGATGTAGGAGAACAGGATGCTCTTACCTTCAGTCCTCTTCGTTCTTAATTGTTTAATTATGGAAAAAGGCCATGCGGTCGCAAAACATAGTAGCATCAATATCTCGAATATGCTATCTATCATGATTCCCTCTGAGCCCGCTCACTCAGAGGGATGATATAAGGATTATTCCAAAATAGCTCCGGTGTAAGCGCAGGTCTTCTTGTGCTCCCCGTTACCGGATTCGCTCTTGACCCTGATGCATTCACCGAATATCAGATCAGGCAGGATCATCCTGTTCTTCTTCGCTTCCTTAAGCATCTCGGTATCGACTTCCAACACCCTGACGTCACTGCTCTCTGTGCATCCTTCGATGATATTTCCATCAGGTCCGATGAATTTGCTCCTGCCTATGAGATTCACACCGCAATCCGGACCAACCATGTTGCAGAGGATGACAGGCAACGAATTCTCTGAGGCCCTTGACCTCACTATGCTGTCGAATCTGTTCATCTGCGATTCGGTGAATGCGGAGATACATATCAGAAGATCTACGTCGTTCTCCGCATAGTATTTGTATAATTCTGTGGAGAGGAGATCGTATCCTACGGAGATACCGATCTTCGTTCCCATGTGATCGATGATCATCGGCTGGTTGCCTGTGGAGAAGTATTCTTTCTCATCGAACGCACCATCATTGCTGAGGATCATCTTCTTATAGGTGTTGATATCCCTCCCGGTTATGTGCAATGCACAATCGTAGATCTTACCGTCGATCTCCCTCGGACAGCCTACGATGATCGCACACCCTCTGTTCACAGAGAGCTCAGAAAGCTTCGAAACTATCTTAGCATCCAACACATCGACGGTCATCTCCTCCTTCTTTCCCGTGTATCCGGAGCAGAACATTTCCGGCAGGACGAATATGTCCGATTCGACATTGTTGATCCTCATCCTGGCCTTGAAGAAGTTGACAGTGGGATCGTTCATCAATCCCCTCGATTGCACAAGCGTAATCCTCATGCGTACGCACATGACTTCTGGAGTATTAAAGGGACAGTATCGCAGATGATACTTCCCAAGGACAGAGATTAATAAGCTATGTCGTCATTGGGTCAGGTATGTCTCAGGTGTCGGTCAAATGTCCTAAATGCGGGAACCTGTGCACATTCCGTGATGGAAAGGTGTTCGGATATTGTAACAAATGCGGTTCCAGCATCGAACGTGATGTCGTCAATAACGTCAAAGCGTATGACAGATCCTCAGAGACGGATGAATCATTGATCATGGCCTACGACAGAGCTAATGCATGTGCTATGCTCAAGATACCAACAAGGGAAAGATTCGATATCGAAGGATTCAACTTCGAGGTCGAGAGGATAATGGATAATCTGATCGTATTCAACGAGATAATGACCGACATCTATGATTCCTTACCATCCATGGACTTCGACAGGAGGAAACGTGTCTGCGAAGTATGCTGCGATCTCATCGACCGCGTATGTAAACAATACGAGGATTTCATCACCGAATACGAGGACTATGGCGTGAAGGAGATCCTCTCGGAAACATCCAAAAGATATACTGAACTCGAGAATCAACTCTCATCCGAATTCTCCAAGGTACAATCCAAGGCATTGAAGGAACTGTGGAAGGGGAGAGAGGGCGAGTATGCTGAATTGCAGAAAAAGCTCGAAGAGGCGAAGATGCATAAGAAATCGATACCTCTGTTCAATCTCAATGCGAATTGGGAAGCCGACAACGAGATATCAGATATAGAACGTAAACTGAATGGTATAGAGTGAGAACATGTCGCTGGATTGGACAGAGAAGTACAGGCCAAGGTCATTGAAAGATGTACTAGGGAATCCTGGTCCTGTGAGCGATCTGAGGGCATGGGCCGAGTCATGGGATAAGGGCATACCGAAGAAGAGGGCTGTTGTGCTGATAGGCACACCGGGTGTCGGTAAGACCACTTGTGCCGAAGCGCTAGCGAACGAGTACGGTTGGGGATTGATCGAGATGAATGCCTCTGACCAACGTACCGGCGAGGCCATAAGGTCCGTAGCACTGAGAGGCGCATACTCCAATACATTCTCCGATAGCGGCGAATACCTCAACACGAAGGATGGGGGAAGGAAACTCATAATATTGGATGAGGCCGATAGTCTCTTCGGCAATGCAGATCGCGGAGCCGTACCTGTTATCGCAGAGTTGATCAAACAGACGAAGCAGCCTGTGATATTGATAGTGAATGATTTTTATGGATTGAGTAGAAAATCATCTGCCATCAAGACCGATACATTACAATTGACGTTCAAGAATCCTCCGACGAGCACGATAGTGAAGGCACTGAAGAGGATATGCATATCAGAGAAGGTAGACATCACAGATGGTGCTTTGGAGAATATAGCGAAGAACTCCAACGGGGACATACGTGCAGCCGTGAGGGATCTGGAATCCTTAGCTCTCGGAAAATCCAAGGTTACCGTAGAGGATACCGAAGAATTATCGGGCCGTATCGTGAAGAAGAACATGTATGACCTCATGAAAGTGATATTCTGGAATGCGGATGCGATAAAATCCAGAGAGATGGTCCGTGATATCGATGAGGACCCCAACATGGTCATGCTTTGGGTGGATGAGAATCTCCCCCGCCAATACATCGATCGCGGAGATCTTTACAGAGGGTATGGTAAACTCTCGAAGGCGGACATCTTCCTTGGGAGGGTGAACAGACGCCAATACTACGGCATGTGGTCCTATGCATTGGATATGATGACATCGGGAGTATGTGTTGCGAGGATGACCAATAAGAAGAGTAGCGATTGGTTCAAGAATCCTGCATATCTCACAAAACTATCAAGATCGAAAGGCATACGCCAGACGAAGGACGTCGTATGTCAGAAATTGGCCGACCATCTGCACACATCGACGAAGAGAGTGGCGTTGGATGTCTTGCCGCCATTGAGATTGATGCTGGAGAAGGACCCTGAGTTGAGAGCGATGTTGGTCAGGGATGCGGACCTTGATGCAGATGACCTTGCATTCCTTCTGAATTCCAAAGTGGATTCTGCGGAAGTGAAGGATGCACTCAATGAAGCGATGTCAATGAAAGAGAAGAGAATACATCCGAAGGGCCATAACTCCGAAGAGAAAGCTGAGGACGTGCCTAAAGAAGAGAAACCTCAACCCAAGAAGGGACAGAAGAGCCTGTTCGAATTCTGAGTGATCGTATGGATGAGAGTTATCGTAATTTACTGATCAAACAACAATACAGATTGTACAATGACCACGCAGCAGTCAAACTCTGCCATTGGATGAAGGAATCGATGATCAGACAGAGGACGTGCTACAAACATGATTTCTATGGAATCGATAGCCACAGGTGCCTTCAGATGACGCCTGCCATAAACGAATGCTCTCACATGTGTCAATTCTGCTGGAGAGTTCAGGAGAAGGATTTCAAGGTCAAGGATTGGGCAGAACCTAAGGAGATGTTAGACAATCTGATCGCACAGCAGAGGTTATTGATATCAGGTTTCAACGGCGACTCAAGGGTCTCGAAACAGATGTTCAAGGAGGCCAACGAACCGAATCAGGTAGCGATATCGCTTGCCGGAGAACCGATAACGTATCCATATCTCTCAGATTTCCTGAAAGAATGTCATAGGCGCAAGATGACGACATTCCTTGTCACCAACGGTACATATCCCGAAAGACTCATGGAATTGGACGAGCTTCCTATGCAGCTATACGTCACCGTGGCAGCTCCGAATGAGGAGATATACAAGAAGGTCTGCAGGCCGAAGATAAGTGATGGGTGGCAAAGGATAATGGAAACCTTGGAATGCCTGCCGTCGCTCGACACCAGAACGGTGGTAAGACACACTCTTGTCAAGGACCTTAACTTCGGTTGGGTTGACGATTATGCAAGATTGGATTCCATCGCAAGACCGGATCTGATAGAACCGAAGGGATATGTATTCGTTGGCGGTTCGAGGATGAGGCTCTCGATGGACAATATGCCCTCATTCGATGAGATAAGACAATTCTCACAGGAACTCGGTTCCAAGGTCGGCATGGAGATAATAAAGGAGAAAGCGGACAGCCGTGTCGTCCTCCTCGGTACTCCGGGAATGGAAACGAACGTGAGGAAGATACACGGCTGGGATTGAATCCTATAGCAAGATGATGCATGCGATCAATATCACGTGTATTGCGAGGAAAATATAGTTCAATTTGAACTTGACCTTCTGCGTCTTGTGATGTGCATAATGCATACCGATGACCGCACCGAAAGGAGCGATCAATCCCGATATCAAGAGAGTGTTCTCGGTTATCCTCCACTTGTTGTGTTTCGCTTTGTATTTGTCGATGTTGTACAACATGAATGATACCACATTCAGAACGACGTACACTATCAGTATGGGCAACATATAATCTGTCATTTGGATCGCGACCATCCGTTATACTCCGACAGAACGGTCATCGGATAAAAATTGATTTCTGACGATTGATGCAAATATCGTAACAATTAGTGATATCTTCCACATTCCTAATAGTTAAGTATATAAATGTAAATAACCAATTTATATACTGAGGTGATAAAGAATGTCAGCAAGTGACCTGGTGATAGGTATCGTGAAGTTACTAATCAGCCTTGTGATCATGGTCATCATCGGCCTGATTTTCTTCCTCATTATCGCATTCGTTGTGAAATGGGCAGGAGAGCTGATCTTCGGATCAGGTTCAGTAGATGCATTGACGTGTATGATCGCTGCAGCGATTCTATCCGCAGGTATGCTCATCGGCGGTGGAGCTGGTATGAGAGAATGATCGATAAAGGATCATCCTAAAAATTCATAAAAGGGGGCATTGAACCCCCGATTTATTTTATCAAAGTTTTTGACCCAATGCCTTGGCCTCATCCATTATCTCTTTGTTCTCGGATGCTGCCGTCGGTTCCATCAGGCCGCCACGTACGATCTTTCCGACCACATTTCCTTTGAAGAAGTTGGTCCATTCGCCTTCGATGGCATCTGCGATCCTGTTGGCACCGTCGAGTCCTGAACCGCATGTCACAACGATCGCCACCTTCTTGCCTGCCGCTATGTTAGGAATGAAATCCCCGCCGAGGAAACTGAAACATCTGTCCTCGAACATCCTGTACTGTGCTGTAGACTGCGAGAAGTAATCCGGTGTTGCAAGGATTATCGAATCCGCTTCCCTTACGGCGTCGAGTACTTCGATCATATCGTCCTTCACGACGCACTTGCCTGCCTTCTTACAGCCGTAACAGCTCTGACAGCCTCTAGCCTTGAGCTGATTCAGTTTGAATGTCTTGATCCCATTGCCCTTTGCTTTGGCCTCGTTGGCGATCGCCTCTGCGATTGCTTCAGAATTCCCTTTTCTCGGTGAACCGAGAATGACCACTGTAGATGTCATATGATACACCCCATGGTGCATAGCTTTCCCTATGCATCTACTCCATCATATTATTTTGAGTATAAATTACATTTGATTACTTGATTACATTTTAATATCTAATTACATATCTGTAATCATGGATGGACCAAGATATGACTGCGCCATAGATGCTGCGATGTCCGTTTTCGAAGGAAGGTGGAAGACGGACATCATATGTCTCCTTGCCAACAACGGCCCTATGCGTTTCAATCAATTATTGAAGAGGATCGATGGCGTATCATCCAGGATATTGACGAAACAACTCAGAGAACTCGAGAATGATAATATCGTCAAAAGAGATGTCGATACCGACACATCTTTGAAGGTCGAATATTCCTTGACACCGAGAGGGGAGACCCTCCTACCTGTTATGAGGGCCATAGCCGAATGGGGCCTGAAGAACATGTTCCCCTACAGAGTTATCATCGACGATCTTACCTGAAACGTCACTACTTCTTCCTCAAAGGATTAAATCCACGTAGCTGATATTCCACGCATGGGATACCAGGTCACACTCATAGGCATAGAGGAAGCAGGAGAGATCTACAGATCATGCAAGAACCTCAGATTCAATACCGCTAAAGCAGACATATCGGGGATATGTGTAAAGGTACATTCTGAGGACAGGGAGATCATCGACATGTGGAGGGATAATTTCCGTCCGATGAATGATGAGATCCGCACCCATGCCAGGATATTCTGTCTCAAGGATGATCAAGGGGATCTCAGAGTACTCTACAACAGGGTAACATCCACCGTATTCCTGTACAACTTCGATTATTACGGATGGATCAAGAGCATGGCGTTGGCCATGGCCTCGGATATCCTGGAGGATTCGCACAAGATATATTCCGTACATGGGGCAGCATTGGATATAGATGGCGTAGGCGTGACATTGATAGCTCCCTCAAAAACGGGAAAGACCACGCAATCATGGGGATTGCTGAGGATGGATAATGCTCACCTGATAACCGATGATTGGTATTTCGTCAGGTTGACGAAAGGAAGGCCGATGATAAGAGGCTCCGAGAAGAACTGTTACATCGATGCCGATATCGGGGATGTGTGGGAAGAGTTCAAACCTCTTGTAGAAACAACTAAGTTCGATAACAAAGGCCGTGGCATCGCCAATGTGAGATGGGTCACCGGCAACGATTCCGTCACCGACAGCACATTCATGAGATACATCATATTCCTGAAGAGGGACGATCGGGATGACGTGATAAGCAGAGAACTTACATTGGATGAAGCGATGGATTACATTGTGAGCAATGACTTCTGCAATCCCCATCAGATGATAAGAGACGAAAGGAAGATCACCCTTAGAACGAAATTCTACAGAGAATATCTGTCCAAATGCAAAGTATTCCTCATCAACTCTAGGATGAAAGCAGAGGATACGCAGAACGTCATAAGGAAGATCATAACGTCGGGGAAGGATTCAATCTGATCTCGACAGGTTCGTTCAATACTATCGATGATTCCGTTACATTACAATCATACGCAAGGATCCTTACGCCATTCTCGGATGCCTTCTTCAGAGCATATCCGAATTCGGGATGTGTCTCATAATTGGGTGTGAAGTACTTCACACCCTTCATCTGTATGACGAATATGATGTATGCATCATATCCTTCCTCAACACATCTGATGAGACCTTCGACGTGTTTCAATCCCCTTTCTGTGGGTGCATCAGGGAACATCGCTATACCGTCGTTCTCCAAGGTCACACCTTTGACCTCGATGAAACATTCCCTCTCCCCTTCCGCATAGATATCGAAACGTGAATCCCCATGGGTGACCTCTCTCCTTATTGTTCTCAGACCTTCTATCAGACCAAGTTTGGAAATGGATTCCTCCACAACAGCATTCGGTATCTGACTGTCCATGTTGATCAGAAGTTCGCCTTTGTACACAGCGATGACGTCATATCTCGTCTTACGATCGGGATCGTTGGATTCTTGAAGTACAACGGTCGAACCTTTCACCAATAGTTCTTTGCAACGCCCGGTGTTCTTCACGTGACATTTAGTTATGATGCCGTTGATCTCGACCATGGCGATGAATCTGTTCGGTCTTTCGATGAATGTTCCTGTGGTCACATGATCGTATCTCATCAGTCTCGTCACTCCGACATTTGTTCTCCTAAATACGATTTCATCCTTGATGATTCTTTTCCTTATCAAGGCTAATCCTAAATCACCAGATCAATAAACATTAGGTGAGGTTTGATGATCAGAATGGATCAATCCCTAAGGTCGGGATGATAATCGATCAACCATTGGTATGTGGAGATCATCGAAGGCACGACAAGATATCCTTCCTTCGATATCGCATAATATGCGATATCATCCACATTCTCCCTCGTAATCAACTTGGAATCCTCCAATGACTTGAGGTGTCTGGAAAGGACCGTCTGCGTGATAGGCGTCAATGACCTCTTCAATTCATTGAACCTCTTCGGTCCGTTATACAATTCATAGAGTATCTGAAGATTCCAACTGTTCCCGAATGATGTGAGATATGCGTCGATTACCTCACAGATACTTTCCCTGTCCATCATAGGACCATAACCGAAGGATGACGATATAAAACCAGTACACTCAGTATCGTCAGTGATACTGCTCGATTAATAATCACTGGTTGTGATTACACATCCATGACTGAAGGTAGGCTTGGGATGGTCGTATGTCCGATGTTGGAGGATGAGGCGATATACAATCTCAAGAATGATCACGAAGATAAGAGGATCTATCTCGTCAAGGGTGCATACAACACCACGATAATCCCCAAGCTGAAGCAACATAACGTACCATACACGATGATCGATGAGCATACAGTACTGAATGGGGATTATGACCATGACGGGTACACAGTGATCATATGGACCATGTTCATGGGCCTTCATGAGGATATCGACATGCTCAGAATGGAAGTGATGAACCAGATCGTGAAGATACACTCTGCTGTAGATACCATATTACTCTACTATGGAAGATGCGGGAGAGGATTGGATACGATCTGCGATTGGGCATATGAGATGGTTCCCACGCCTGTGTGCATCTTCAGGAACAAGGATGGGACGATCTGTGACGACTGCATATGCATCCCCGTAGGCGGTACTGAGAGATACCTCAAGCTTCTCCGCAAATATCCCGGAAGATTCTACTTCACACCCGCGATGGCAAGCAATTTCGAGGGTTTCCTGATGTCGATGGAATTGTTCAATGGGTTGGATGTGAAGAATGATGACATCATGAAGATAATACTGGATTTAGCAGGATACACGACTGTCATGCGCGTACAGACTGGTAACGGTGACCAGGAACATTTCGATGAGAACATCAAGAGATTCACCGATAAGTACAACCTCGAATGTACTAGATTGGAGGACGGATGGGCGACGAATGACCTTGCAGACCTCAACTATGATAATGCTAAGTCCACCATGACACGGTGGTTGAATGAAGGAAAGAAGGAGAGGGTGATACCGAATGCTGAGTGAGAAGGATGTGGATAGATTATTCGATATGGGGTTCGATTGTTCACAGATAGTCTTCGGCGAATTCGCTGAGAGATTCGGGTTGAAGAAAGAGGATGCATATCGCATCGCAGGTTGCTTCGGGATCGGCATGGCGCAGGATGGCGTATGCGGCGCCGTTTCCGGTGGCATGATGGCCCTAGGACTCGCATTTGGGAATGATGCTCCAGGAGACCTCTCCAAGAAGGATGCATTATTCAAAATGAGGGATGAGCTCGTGAAGGAATTCAAAATAAGGAATGCTGACGTGAACTGTCCCGAACTCCTAGGTCAGAAGGTACATACGTTGGAGGATCTGATGTTGACAAGGCCCACGGGCATCTACAAGGATTGCCCCAAGTATTGTATCGATGTCATCGAGATCGTAGAGAAGATGCTTCACTGACAGGATCTTAGGATCTTATCCAATGAATTATCGCTTCTCTTCGCGTGTTTGCATTTGTTGCAGTTCTTGTAGTCACAAGGCCTACCAGTGATATGGCAGCAACCATCCAACGGATCCAAGAACCTCTCATTGGAGGGGACTATGTGCTCTCCACCCATACGGTCGATAATCTTCACTCTCTCGTCCATGGGCCGTGATGTATGGCGCAGTAGATAACCGATTCTGAAGATGCATCTCCTGCTCGCATGATATGGTTACAAACTTGTTCCTTATCGGTTAAATATCCTACAATCAGATACGATGACTAAGGTGGAATGAATGGTAGCAATTCCAAAATGTGTAATCGATATCGTGCCGGAAGCTGTCAAGATCATAGAATCCGTCTCAGTATCCGGACAACCCCATGCGATCGTGTGCGGCAGCATCGGAATCATCGGCGAATCCAAGGTCGCCGTAGGCGAAGTCCTCATGAAGAGGACTAAGGAGAATCTCGCAGCCAACGGTAAAGCATCGATCCTCATCACCGCAGGTCCGAAATCATTCGAACTCATCCTTGAGAATGCAAAACGCGAGGACAGCGGACCCGTATTCGAGGGATTGAAAGCGAAATTGGCAGAGATGAAACTCCCGTGTTTCGCAGCATGGACCTTTGATGTGAAAGAGGTCTGGGACGAGAGTGCCGGACCCAGCGCAGGTACGAAGATCGCTTGATATCAGAACGATCGAAGGGCGTTCCCCTTCGATCCCTTTACCTTTTCTATTCGTATTCTTGATTGCTAATATCTCTCAGATCATTCCTCAGATCCCTTGATCGCCTCTATATAGAATGATACGGGCCTGAATCCATCATTGCATGAGATCATCGCGGAATGCTCATCCTTCATCCATCCATCGAAGAAATTACCTCCGCCTTCAGATAACACCTTGACGAATGGGAATATCGATTCCCATGCGCTCTCGCAGAACCCATCCGGTCTTTCGCAGCCATTGGTCGTCCAAACATCGCCGACACATACGTCACATGCATGTTCGATTGGATTCTCATACAACTCCATGAGATCACGATATTCGGTCTTTCTCACCGCCGTTATCCTGCAATCCACCATATATCCTGATACCGACTGGCGAATATTTAATGAAAGTCTATTTAACGGATGTTACAGATAGCGACAGAGATGAAGATCGTTGCCTTCGATTCAGAATGCTCACGTGATATCGGATTATACTGCGAGATGTGCACATTCGGCTATGCCGTTGCAAATGAATCGTTCAACATAGAATTATCGAAGCAGATATTCATCAACGCTTCTAAACCGACGGGAAGATCGAAGAAATTCTGTCGCACGGATTATTCCAAATTCAAGAATGCTCCAAGATACAAGGTCGTCAGATCACAGATCGAGAGCGCCCTTCAGAAGGAGGATACGATCTACGTCGCGCATTCCCCCGAGGTGACCTTCAGATACCTATGTTGCATGGATCGCAGGAACAATCTGGAGCCCATATCATGCAAGGTATTCGACATCCACTCGATAGTGAGGAACTATGCAGATATTCCATCGTATGGCCTGTCAAACATCGCGAAACTGTTCGGCATACCGTATGACAGCAAGGAATCCAACGTGGATGTGAAGACATGCATCCGCATCCTACAATACATCTGCAAGGAAGAGAATCTCTCGATCGAGGGGTTGTTAGAGATGTGCGGGAAAGGTGCCGTTGTGGATTCGGAGGTGGTGTATCATTCCACGTTACTGAAATTCAAACAGGAACGTCTTCAGAAGTATTACGATGGGAAGATGCCGTCTGGAAGCAAGGAACTTGAAGGGAAGGTATTCTCCATGGCCGAATCCTTCGAGGATCAAAGAATAGAGATCGGTTTCCGCATCGCGGATTTCATCAACCATCATGGCGGGAAGTTGACACGCAAAGTATCCGAATCCAACTTTTTCATCTGGGACGGGAATATAGATTCCAAAAGATTGGAATCCGCCAATCTGATGGCCGACGGTACGATCCGCATATTGACAGCGGATGAATTATTCATGATGAACTTCGAGAGATGATATCATGGAGATCGAACCGATCGCCCACATCAGGACGAATTTCGATGAGAAGTTCGGGATACCGCGTCAAAGTAATCTTGTGGATAGTGTCGGGAAGATAGTGTTCGAAAAGAGATACAGGGATCCTGAGGCCTTGAGAGGGATAGAGGGATTCTCCCATCTTTGGTTGATCTTCGATTTCTCCGAGAATCATAGAGAAAGTTGGTCGCCGACTGTACGTCCCCCAAGATTGGGTGGGAACGTAAGGGTCGGCGTATTCGCTTCCAGATCTCCGTTCAGACCGAATTCGTTAGGGTTGTCATCGGTGAAACTATTGTCCATAGAACATGATGATGAGTTCGGCGACATCTTGGTCGTCGAAGGCGTAGATATGATGGACGGAACACCGATCTATGACATCAAACCCTACATCAGATTCTCGGATTGTCATGAGGATGCCGTATCCGGTTTTTCAGACAATGTTCTAGAACATTCACTGAAAGTGGAATACGATGATGAGATGTTATCCATATTCACCGATGCACAAAGGGATGAATTGATAGGTTGTCTGCAACAGGACCCTAGGCCATCTTATCAGGATGATGGGAAAGAGTACGGGATGTCGTTCGCAGGACACAATGTACGGTTCATGGTCATGGACGGTATTCTGAAGATGTTGGATGTCGAATGAATGATGTAGATTACCATAGAATCATCTGACACATCCATTTTTGTACACACGATGGAAAATATGGCAATCGATCCATCGTGTCTTTCGCTACGATAATATTAATACCCTGTCCATCAATCGCGCGTACAGATAATATGGCAGCTCTTATAAGGGACTCAAGCACAGTGAAGGTCGGTGACGGAGAGGTCACCGTCAGAGGTTGGATTCAGGACACCAGGAATCTCGGAGGCATATCATTCATAGCACTCAGGGATAGATATGGGGTCATCCAACTCACGCTCCCGAAGAAGAAGATCGAACCGGAATTGTTCAAGACACTCACGACAATCTCGAGGGAATCCGTCGTAGCGGTCACCGGAGAGGTCAAAGAGAGCAATCAGACCGAACTCGGGTTGGAGATCATACCGTCCGCAGTGGAGGTCTATTCGGAAGCATCCACGCCACTCCCCATGGGAGTCATAGACAAAGTGAACGTAGAGATGGATACACGTCTCAACAACAGGTTCATGGATCTCAGAAAACCTGAGATAAGGGCCATATTTGAGCTCAAATCCCTGATGGTCAGGCTGATCGTGGAAGCCATGGAAGAGAATGGTTTCACACAGGTCTACACACCAAAGATCGTTGGATCGGGTGCAGAGGGAGGAGCTACACTCTTCCAGATAGAGTATTTCGGAAAGAAGGCATACCTCGCCCAATCCCCTCAGCTCTACAAACAGATGCTGATGTCCACAGGATTGGACAGAGTGTTCGAACTCGGCCCAGCATTCCGTGCGGAGAAATCCAATACCAACCGTCATGTGACAGAATTCATCTCATTCGATGGTGAATTCACATGGATCAATGATCAAGAGGATGTCATGCACATGATTGAGACGGTCATCGATTACGTTCTCAAAGGACTCAAAGAGAGGGGCGCCAAACAGTTGGAGATCCTTGGAAAGGAGATCAATATCCAACCCACCCCATATCCGATACTCAAATACGAAGAATGTCTCAAGATCGTCAACGATGCGGGACTTGATCTCAAAGATGGTGATGACCTCGGTACTGAGGGAGAGAAGATCATCGGAGAGTACATGGCCGAGAAAGGCAAGGATCTCTACTTCATCGCAGAATATCCTGAAGCTGAGAAACCATTCTACATCATGGAGAAGGATGGTACACCCTATTCATATTCATTCGATCTCGACTACAAAGGACAGGAGATCTCATCCGGTGGACAGAGGGAACACAGATTCGACAGGCTCGTTGCAAGGATCGAGAAGCTCGGCCTCAACCCCGATGATTTCACCTTCTACACCGATGCGTTCAAATACGGTATGCCCCCGCACGGCGGTTGGGGTATCGGTATCGACAGGCTCCTGACGAAGATGTTGGACCTGCCGAACGTAAGGGAAGGCATCCTGTTCCCCAGGGATATGCAGAGGCTCCTTCCATAAATAAGGATACATTCTAATGGGGGATTCCTTCCCCAATTTTTAATGAAGACTATGGATTATCAAAGAGCCAGCATCCGCTGATATGAAGTCTGTGGATGGGCCTTATAGAAGTGTAACTGGTTCAATGCGTATGTTCGACACATTCGCCACAGAACGGACATTCCTTCAGAAGTATGGTCCTGTTCGTGTTGGAAAGATAGAGATTGGACTCGTCATCATCCTCGAAGGGGATGATCTTGCCCATCCTTATGTATTCACGAAGTCTCTCACAACAAGCCGTAATCGTGAAATCGTTCGCTATCGAGAGATGCCCCGTGATAGGGATCGCATCGGCCAATTTGTCGATCACATTTGAGATAGCTTTCCTTGAACCCTCGGTATGGACCTTGTATGAACGCCTGTAGAGGCTGTATGCGGTCCAAAGGTCCTCCTTTATCCCCCATCCGTTCTCATACATCTTACCGAGATACAATTGGGCCTCTCCATCGTTCTTTATCGCTGCATCCTGCAGGTAGATGAACGCTTCAACGTAATCGATATCCACGCCATAACCGTAAAGATAGGAAATACCGAGTTCGACCTGTGCCGCGATATCTCCCTCCTTGGCCCTTGATTTCATGTCTTCTATGTCCTTGTTGACCATGGATTCACCTTCTTTGATGCGGAGAATTGAGGACTATGTCCTTCTGTTTCTGCTTCATCTGCATGGAATGCTCAGCTTTTATATTGTTCGTATTCTCCCAATTCCTCCTCGTATGATACATGAGCGTAGATATGGTGGAAGGAGTGGGTGTGAATATCTGAACCTGTTCAGGGTTTGTTTTTAGATAATTCCTGCAGAATGATGACAATTCCTCCATATGCCTCTCGTGACATCCAGGATGGGCTGCGATAAGGTAGTATGTGAGGAATTGATCTTTTCCCAATTCATCATTTATCCTATCGAATCTTCTTTTGAATTCGAGGAGTATATTCCTTCCGGGTTTTCCCATATATCTGAGGACGTCATCGCACACGTGCTCTGGTGCGATCTTCATCTGACCTGAGATGTGGTGTTCGCACAGATGTCTTAAGAAATCATCGCCATGGACCTTATCCGCTACAATCATGTCGTAGCGTATCCCTGATGCGATCGATACCTTCTTGATACCGGGCATCTTCCTTATCTTATCGAGCAACACCTCATATCTCGAATGATCTATGGGAAGTTCCTTGCATGGAGAAGGATAGAGACACCTCTTATTCTGACATGCTCCTGATCTCAGCTTCTTAGGACATTCTATCCCATACATATTGGCTGTCGGTCCGCCGACATCATTGATGTATCCATTGAAACCTTTCTTCGATGAGATCCTCTTGACCTCTCTGATGATGGAATCCTCGCTTCTCGATGTCACTGTCCTGCCTTGCATCAATGCGATGGCACAGAAATTACATTCACCGTAGCAACCCCTTAGGATCGTGACAGAATTCCTGATGGTCTCCATGGCCTTGACCTGCCCATCCTTAAGATAGAATGGATGTACGGCATTTTCGAAATCCATCTCGTATATCTCATCCAACTGTTCGGAAGATAATGTCTCCGAGGGAGGATTCTGTATGAGGAAACGATTGCCGTGTCCCTGCGCTACACCCTTCGCTGTGATGGGATCGTTGTTGCGATAGAAGAGTTTGAATGCCCTGATGAATGAATCGTTCGATGCGATGCAATCCTCATATGACGGTGCTTCGAAGAATCCATCGGGGATCTCGTTGGACATGTAGCAGATGCCGCGGATGTCCCTCCAATCGAGACCGTCCCTCATATGCTGTGCTAGGCGTAGATTCGACAATTCCGCCATGCCGTATGTTATGATGTCCGCCTTGGAATCGAGTAATATCGATCTCCTGAGCTTATCGGACCAGAAATCATAGTGTACGAAACGCCTGAGGCTCGCTTCCACACCGCCAAGGACTATCGGCTTACCCTTATGATATTTCTTGATGAGATTAGTGTAAGCGATGCATGCCCTATCGGGGCGCCTATCGTTCACTCCACCAGGAGTGAAATCGTCATCTTTACGGAATTTATTCGTAGGTGTATAATTGGCGACCATCGAATCCACGCAACCGGCCGTGACCGACCAGAAAAGATCCGGTTCGCTCAATCTCCCTATATCTTCATCGGAATCGATACGAGGTTGTGCGATCATCCCCACTTTGAATCCGTGTTTCATCAACCAATGTCCGATGATAGCGGCTCCGTTGTAAGATGAATCGATATAGGTATCGCCGGACACGATGATTATGTCCAACGAATCCCAACCGAGTTCCTTCATCTCCTTCGGAGTCGCCGGTATGAACATCAGATTCCCCCTTCCATGATATGGTCGTTCACGAAATAATCATTTCCGACATATGCACTGTGTCCAGAGTACACGATCATGGTATTCTCATAGAAGGGGCGATATTTTGGACTCATTCGGAATCAGATATCGATTCGTTCTTCTCGGAGATGTCCTTTATCAGCTGAAGGAGTCCCTGTTCGAAGTTGACACCGTATCTGACATCCGTCTTTGCGGCGTATGTCCTCTTTATGCTTCCAACAGTGAAATCTACAGCGATCATCACGGAATCCGCTAAAGAACATCCGTTCATATATGAGCCGACGAAAGCGGAACCGAAGACATCTCCCGTACCGTGGAAGTATCCGGGGACCCTGTCGGAGAAGTAGTATGATCTTTCTCCTGTCTCTGCATCGTATGTCGCCGCTCCGAGTTTATTCTCATCGAAGTAGACTCCTGTGAGGACGACCTTCTTCGCACCAATTCCGGACAGCCTTTCCATCAATCCCTCGATGTATTCAGGTGTGTACGGGCCCTCGACATATTCCTCCTCAAGCATCAAGCATGCTTCGGTTATGTTGGGCAGGATGATGTCCGCCTTCTCACAGAGCTTACGCATACCCTTGGGGAAGTTTGAATCGAATACGGGATACAGCACTCCATCATCCGCCATCACAGGGTCGACTATCCTAAGACCTTCCAATCTATCGAATGTCTCCGAGATGATATCTATCTGCTCGAATGAACCCAAGAAACCGGTGTATATGGCATCAAAACCGAGATCTAACGTCTTCCAGTGATCGACAATAGATGTGATGTCCTCAGTGAGGTCACGGTATGTGAATCCTGTGAATCCGCCTGTGTGTGTTGACAGCACCGCTGTAGGGATCACAGCACATTCAGCACCAGTGGCTGAGATTATCGGTAATGCAACGGTCAATGAACATTTGCCAAAACATGAAATGTCATGTATCGCCAAAACACGGTTTTGTCTTGTCATCGATATCGTTGGATTTGTCCAATCTATATAATGTCTATTGGATTTCCATCTAAACATGGGTTTATAGTTCTCACATCACATCATCCGAGTATCATATCCTGACAAGTTCGAACGAACGAGGGATATCCGCATCCTATCTTTTTGGACAGATAGTGTCGGAAAGATTATCATATCTCGATCAGTTCGGTTGGTGATGAGAGCTTCCGACGAACATTTGGAACAGGCATTGAAGGAATACAATGACAAGATCTCCGCATTGGAGGTCAACGGTACGGATGATGAATTACTGGAAGCACTCGTGAACAGAAGTACCATCCTGATGCTCCTCGGTTCGTACACCGCATCGATGACGGATGCAGAGGAGGCCATAGAACTCTCCAAAGGGATGAAGGATGTGGACATCGGGACATTCGTCAAGATGTATGAAAATCGCGGACAGATGATCTTTGATGATAATGAGGAGATGATGGTGTCCGATTATTCTATGATAATCTCCAGATTGGATGAGATACATGGAGAGATACGTCACTATGATTGGAAAGGTCTCATCATGATGTGTCAAGGATGTGCTGAGGATCTCATCGACTGCGATCGTTTCGAGATGTCCGTCCCCTTCACACAGAAGGCGTTGGAGCTCATGAAGGATGCTTCCGACATCTGGTCCATGAACAGGAAGATGGAGATACAGAACCTCATAGGTCAAGCCGATACAGGCATGGGATTGGATGATAATGCGATCGATGCCTATTCGGAATCTATCCTGATAGGAGAACAACTCTATGATACGTCCCGCATCGAAGATCCCATACAACTCGTATTCGCATACGTCTACAGGGGAGACATCATGGAAGCGGAACATGAAGTTGAAAAGATGTGGAACGACCATGAGAGTGCCCTTGTGATATTGGAAGAACTCAACAACAGGAACAGACTGAGCGATCCCGATTTGCTGATCAAGCTCCATCAATCATTGGCCTCATCGATGATGGAATCCGGAGAGATCGAAAGAGCTGAGAAACATCTCATGAGAGCGATTAACCTCGGCGTACCCGGGATGAAAGATGCCATCGATGAGATGAACTCCATGAGATGAATCTGATAGAGATACCATGAACGACAACACCGAGAAAGCGAGATCCATCCTCATCGAAGGAGGATACACATGCGTCATATGCAATGATGATCATGTGATGACATTCACCGAGAGAGGAGTGAAGCCTCTGCTCTCATTGTTGGATACCAAAGAATCCTTCAAAGGATATTCCGCCGCGGACAAGGTCGTTGGTAAGGCATCCGCGATGATATACACACTATTGGATGTGGGTGAGGTGTATGCTCCCGTGATGACCACAGGCGCGATCGATGTCCTGTCCAAAAGTGGCATCAAAGTGTATCATGACGAAGAAGTGGAGATCATCATAAACCGTCAAGGTACAGGCATGTGCCCGATGGAAGATGCTGTAAGACATTCATCAACGGCAGATGATGCTATTGAAAGGATCAGGATAAGATTGTCTGAATTGAGCAATTGAATTCATTCATCGCTCACATCATGGCTGTGCATCTCTCCACCGTGCTGATGGTGGATATGCATCATATCCACAGGCAACGGATGAGGTATGACGAACGGTTTTCCCTTATGGATGATAACATCCGATCTCACGCCGTAGACCTCTTCGATCAATTCTTCAGTTATTATCTCGGGGCCGCCCTGCGATATCACCGCCCCATCCTTAACGAAGATGAACTTGTCCGAATAATGCACCGCGAGATTGATGTCATGCATCGTCATGAGAGTGCACATCCCTCTTGAACGCACAGCATTTATGATCGTATGCATGGTTATGTGCTGATTCGAGATGTCCAAGTTATTAGTGGGCTCATCAAGGATCAACAATTCAGGTTCCTGAACGATCGCTCTTGCGATCTGTACCTTCTGATATTCGCCCCCACTGATCTCATCCACGAACCTTGATGCGAGATCGCCTATCTTCAATGATTCGAGTGCTGACCATGTGAGTTCGAGATCATTCTTCGTCGTGCTCCACTCTATGTAAGGACGTCTTCCGATGAGTACGGAATCGAACACCCTTATGTTGCTCCTCTCCACATATTGGGGAACATACGCGATATGCTTCGCCAACTCCCTCATACGGAGTTCCTTGACATCATATCCGCTGATCGTGACATTTCCTGATGAAGGTTTGATTATGTTGCATATGCATTTCAGCAATGTGGTCTTCCCTACACCGTTAGGTCCGAGTATCGATACAACAGAATTCTCTTCGGCATCGAATGTGACGCCTTTCAATATCTCCTTCTCGTCGTAGGAGCATCTGATGTTCTCCACAGTAAGCAGTTTCCCGCTCATGCGATACCTCCTTTCTTCGAATATCTTCCATAGAGTATCCAAAGGAACAACGGACCGCCGATGAATGATGTCACGATACCGATGGGGACTGTGAAGCCGAATGCGTTCTCAGATAACATCAATGCTATCAACAGCACCAACGCTCCGATTATTGCGGATGTGGGGATGAGAAGACATTTGTCATTACTGACCAATTTCCTTGACAGATGCGGTGCAAGAAGACCTATGAATCCTATGATCCCGACAAAGGATACGATGATGGATGTCATAACTGCAGATAATAATAGAACGAGTATGCGTACGCGAGAGACATTGATGCCCAGGCCGTGAGCGATGTCATCCCCGAGATCCATCGCATTCAGATCCCAACGTTTGAGATAAAGATATGCGAATGCTATCATTACAATGGTTGCAACGAACCACATGTTGTCCCATGATATCTTCTCGAGATCGCCGAACTGCCAGAATACTATCGCGCTCAATGCCAATTCATTCGCCTGATATTGCAGGAATGCTATCCCTGCAGAGAATATCGCACTTAGGGCCATACCTGTGAGCAGCATTGTCTCGGGACTAGCATTGAATATTCTCATGGAGAGGATGATCGCACCTGTCGCCAACAATGAGAACATGAACGCCGATATCGTCACTATGTATGGATTCTCAATGATGTAGCTCGATACGGATTGTCCTGTGACGATCCCACCTCCAAGCACCATTATGCCTAGAGCGGCACCGAAGGCTGCCGAATTCGATATACCTAGTGTGTATGGGGAACCCAAGGGATTCTTCAATACACACTGCATGACAGCGCCCGATACTCCGAGACCTATGCCTGCCAATATCGCAGCTATTGACCTTTTGAGTCTGATATCATGTATGACATAACCTTCCCACGAACCATCGGCTGAGAAGATGTTCTTGAAGATCTTCCCAATTGTGACATCGGTAGGCCCGATGTACAAAGAGATTATGAAGATGATGAATGTAGAAACGATAAGGAACAGTATCAATCCCCATCTGAAATGGTTGGTACGCTTGTATTCATCTATACCTTCATTCATCATTGACACTGTTCCGTATTGAAATGGTTTATAAGTGGTTTTGTGAGTCAATCGTCATTCATCTTCTCTTGAATAACGCATAACCGAGCAATCCGATCGCTATGATAGCGACGACAGTGACAGAGATTATGATCATGGAGTTGTCATCACCACTGCCACTGGAATTGGCATTTCCTTTCGGCCTCTCAGTGATCTCGAATGTGTTCTTTCCTTCCCCTACGGTCACCTTCAGACAGTTACCGTCCAAGGTCAGCTTGGTACCTTTTGCGGAATAGAATTTCGTCATCATGTATGGCATGATGATATCTCCGCCGCCGTAGGTCTTTCCTCCGATGTCCATCTTTTCCTTCTTGAGTTCTGGGTAGAATGCGCCGTATACGGAACCGACCTTCTTCACGACATCATCGAATGAAAGGATACCATCATAGCACACATAGACCAGATAGTATGCATTGGCGATCGCATTGTCGAAATTGTATCCGAACCAGAAGTAAGGGAGGATAGTGTAGATGGGAACGTTCTTGAGTTCAGCGTATTTCAGTACTGCATTGCTTCCAGGGTCAGTGCCGACGAACTTCGTCGTACTGGAAAGATCCATGAAGATGACCTCAGGAGTGGTCTTTGACATGACCTCTAATCCTGCATCCTCTGAGACCGTTGTTCCCTTTGTATATGCATTCTTCACGCCTGCCAATTTGAATGGGAGATAATCCCCGACGGTCCATGTGAGAGATTTGCCACCAGCATTGGATGCTGCTCCGATGTATGCGGAATCGAACTTAGGAGTCTTCCCTTTGATCATTCCCTTTATCGCACCCACATGCATATTGATCTGATCAACGAGTTCGTTTATAGTGTCGATCTTGCCGAATGTGGTTCCCATGATAGCGAGGTTCATCAAGAAATCATCGTGCAACGTAAGATCGTCATTCATGAAATTGAGACAATCCCTGATAACAACGAATTTGATCCCGAGATTAGTTATTCCCGATTTCAACTCAGGCGTGAATTTATCGTATATCGGCTTTATGACAACCATCGTCTTCGGCACATTGGACCATTTGCCCAATTCCTCAAGATCTGCTGTTGTGAAATTATTGTGACTGTGGATGGCCATTCCAAAATCCTTAAGATCGCTTTCCAAGGGCGGGTTGTTGGGTTCGCTCTTATATTTCTTTACGATCTCGGCAGAATTGACTTTATTCACACCATCAAGGTCGAATAATGCCCTGTAGCCTTTCCCATTCTGTGATGCGGCATTGATGTCTCCGTAGTCGATACATTTGACATCATACATCATACCGACATAGGACACCCATCTTAGTGCGCCTGAACCGACAGTGATTATGCCTCCTTCCTCTACTATATTTGTTATATCATTGCCTGCTGCATCGACATTCACCTTTGTGATGTTTGATGCCGCAACAGAATCGTCGTCAGTGAACGTCACGACAGCCACCGTAGCGGTCGAGACGAACATCGCGACGATCAGTATTGCCAATAATGATCTGGATTTCATCGTACAAAAAATGTTTCTAATGATATTAATAATATTTTGCTATTCGTGTTATTAATTACAACATATTTTTTATTCCTTATGTATATGACCGCACAATGGGAAATGAGGACATCATCTGTTCAGAATGGATAAGGGAACGCGCCAAACACCCTTCCTTCGGAGAAGGGAAGGATTATGAAGATATGCAAAGGATGTGGAATGAATCCGCAACCACATACAGCGATTCCCAATACTCCGCAATCTCCGACGACATCGTATCCGCATTATTGTCAGAAGGGATCGTGAACAAGGATTCCACGATATTGGATATCGGATGCGGGACAGGTTCTTTCGCATTGCGTTTCTCACCGCATGTCTCAAAGGTGATCGGTTCTGACAGCAGTCCGAAGATGTTGGAGAGATTGATGGACAATGCATCTGAAAGAAACGTGAACAACATTGAACCATTGCTTTCGGATTGTCTTTCGATACCTTCAGATGTCGTATGTGATGTAGCATTCTCATCGCTGTGCCCGCCTATGAACGACCCGGAATCCCTTCTCTCGATGGAAGCCCATTCGAAGAGATATTGCATCTACGTCTCATCTGCCAATATAGGCAACGGGATCGAAGGAGAAGTATGGAAGGCACTAGGTTGCGATTACTCCTATTCGGGATACGACACCACATATCCATTTGAATATCTGAGATCCATAGGAAAGGATGCGAGATTGAGGTTCTTCACACAGCGCAATCAATCGATCATCCCGATAGAGGAATGCGTGAACAGATACCTCAGACTAGTTTCCAAATATCGTGGAATGAATGGCGACATGGAACATACGATAAGGGATGTCATCGCTTCACATGCGAAGGATGGCAATATCGACCTATCCCGCGAGATGAGGATGGGAATATTGATCTGGGAGGTGTGATGCTTTTACATTTACATCATTTGTAAAAGCTGATTTTTACAAAATTTCAAATCATTTTTACCCGATATCTCTCATTTATCTTTGATTTGTGCCTGAAATTCAATGATTTTTTCCGAGTTTCTTATTTTGTGTTTTACACATTTGTTTTGTAAAAGTAAAAATAAAACAAATGTTAAATATCACATCACTCGATATTGATATCGGTGTTAAAATGAACATAGCACACATGCTTAGAGTAAGAGGAAAACTTTCAGACGTAGCTGAATCGTTAGGGATATCGCGCCCATCCCTTTACAAATATATGCAATTATACGACAAAGGTACAACGGATCAGATTCCACCTGATGTCCTGAATTATTTCAATGATATCGCTTCAGATGAGACTAAACGTTTCGAACTGATGCGTATGACCAAATGTGAGGCAGAAAAGACAGATTGTGAATTATTACATCGTCGCGAAAAACTCGATGCATTGCTGAGTGAACGTAATATGATGATGAAGAAACTTTCATCGAATGAAGACATCGACCAAGATGTTGTTTCTAAGTTTAATGAGGCGATACGTGATATCGATTCGGCAATCAAAAGCAACAAGACCGCGATGGAGAAATTACTCAAAAAGAAAGAGGACCTCTACGCAGAGATGAACCAGAATCAGGAAGCTATGCATAAATTGGATCATGCAGAGGATTTGTCCGCATGTATCAAGACCAAATGCTTCCGCGAGGATGGAACGTTCATGATAGCCTATGATGATCCTGAATCCTGTGGAGAGGACCACGTACTTTCATTGATGGCCAAATTCGGTGAAGAATACAAGACCATAGGCACATACGATGCGGTGAAAGGCAAGAATTTCTTCATCATCAGTGATATTATCTACAGTCCTTATCTCTACTATTCTGTGAATAGGGTTATGATCGATGATGACGGGAACAGGATCATCGATGAGGATTATCGCTCGAAGATAAGTCAATTCAAGAGATGATATCGTGAGCATAATAACCAATAACAGAGAGAGCAGGGTCATGATATTCATCGACCTCAGGAACATCGTGTCCTCTGTGGCCATGACGCAGTCATTCCCATTCAAGACCGATTTCTATTCCTTGGCAAGACTCCTAGCCGGTCAGCGTAACGTCCTGGCGGCATACGTATTCGATGGTACGATGGGGGATGATGAGGATTCCGCCGCACGTACAAGGAAATTCCATGATTACCTCAGATACAACGGATTCCGTGTGGTGGAAAGGAATTCCGTCGAAGGAAGGGAACAGAAAGAAGTGGATGTCGCCATGGCATGCGAGATGGTCGTCCACGCACTGAAGGACAACTATGATGTGGCCATTGTGATAAGCGGGGACAGGGATTTCGTACCTGCGATACAGCATGTACAATCCGCTGGTAAGATCGTCGAAGTAGCTGCATTCAGGACATCAGCCTCAGAGGAATTGAGACGCACCGCAGATAAATACATCGAATTGGAGTCGTTACCGATACTGACCATGTTCAACAAGGTAGAAGATGTCACTAGGATCATCATCACCGACGAAGAGGAGGCTTCAGAATGAACCCGAATCAGAAGATGAGCTTCTATGATTTCATCATGGAGAACAACAAGAAATACGACATGGATGACGATGATTGGGGGCCATTCACCAACAGGAAATGTGCAGTGATAAGATTCGATTATGACAGCAAAGGGAATGTCTCTGGTGAATACAAAGGCATAACCGTCTACCGTGACAAGAGTTTCGAGAGAACTATTCTCCCTGGTGACACGTGGATCTGCTCACTGAAACCCAACCCTAATCTCAAATCCAATTTCTTTGCCAAACCGTTGGAAAGAGTGGATGCATCATTCGTATTCTCGCTTATGGAGGAACAGAGGGATGTGATCATAGACTCCATGTGGTCCGATCATAAGGAAGAGATGATGCCGATGCTCGAGGAGAAGTTCAAGGCTGTCATCGATGAGCGTGTGAAGGCCGCAGAGGAGAAGATCACCAAAGAGGATAAACGGATGATCGATGACCTCGAGGAGAAGAATGCACAACAAAGCATGGAATTAGCCGAGAATAAGAGGATCATCGAATCCATGCAGACTCAAATCAATACGTTGAAGGCTGAGAACGAGGAATTGAAGGACGAAAGCACACGGAATAAGAAGAAAGAGGCCAATAAGTCGGATAAGGTGACGGGCTTCATGGAGTATGCTCCTCCGAAGTATACGGTCATGAGAGTCGGAGCAGATGCCATACAATCGGATCTCTTCACAAAACCAAGATATTTCGTACATTTGAGTCCGGATCAAAGGATCATGGTCATCCGTCCGTCTGATAAGGGGAATGTCATCTGTGTTGACAATACGATCGAATTGGCAGGATTGTCATTCATCTCGGATTTCGTTGAGGAAGGGGAGATGGTCTCACAATACGATCCGAAGGCCGGAGGCATCCAGATCAGGTTGAAATGATTCTCGATCGAGATGGTGGTCTTCGGGCCCCCTATCTCACACATTTTTTTGATATAGCGACGAGTCGATATAATTGAATGCATATCTCCATATCAGTGGTGTTGTAATGCCTTTAGAATCATTCTACGAGACCATGGTGATCGATATGCCCGAAGCGGGCGCTAATCTAGCTAAAGCTATCGAGCATTATGAGAAATACGGCCCGTACATCCCCAAGAATGTTCAAGGTACCACTGAAGACCCTGAAGTCTTGGATAGGATCATGGGCATGACGCACCAATGATGGATCGATGGCATTTGAATCACTGTTCATCCAGCATTTTATTTAGTAAATAACGCCCCCTATTTCATTTGAATTTGATTGTGATGATCCCACTGAATTCAAAGTATACATGACGATGATGAAGGATAATGTCTCTTTCCTGAAAATAGTGAGATCGAAGATCCAATCGCATATTGTATCCCATTCAGAAACATCATGAATTATCTGGAAGAACATTGAGCCGATGAAGACAGACATAAATTCACTGCTACAATGCATGGATGATTCATCTGGAGCTATCATAAATCACATGTGATCTAATCATCGTCTTCTCTGACCTTTGTAGCCCACCCTCCATCTATACAGAATGCTGCATACAATGGCAGGCTGTAAAGACCGTCCTCGTATCCGTAGTTCTTGGATGAGATCCTGATGGATGATCTAGGGGAATATCTTTTACGTAACTTATTCAAACTCTTAGAATCTGTACGATCCCCTGATTTCACCTCTATCGGAACCGCTTCTCCATCAGCGTCCTGTATGATGAAATCGACTTCGGTATTCTGATCGGGATTCCAATAATATGCTTTCAGATCGTTGGCTACGAGGGATTGCGCAATATAGTTCTCTGCCATGACCCCTCTAAATCTATCCCCTGCCGTGCCTGAATCCACACTCTTAAAGGGTACCTCGGCCTTGGAACAGAGCATCCCCACATCTGCCATGAATAGTCTGAATGAAGAAACATCAACGAATCCAGACAATGGGATTGTGGGTTCGGTCACCATATCTATGCGGTTGACCATCCTGGCAGCCACCAACCAATCCACAGAAGTAGAGTATTGGGAAGAACGCCCTCCTTTGATTATCTTGTTGTATTGGAATTTCAGATTGTCCTTCATCAGCTGAGACGTCATGCTATTCCATGTACGGAGTGTTCTTACAACGGCATCTGTGGAACCTGCATGCTTCAAGATATCACCGATCATGCTGTCGTTGAGTCCCTTTTGCATGATCATGACCGTGTTGGGATCCTTCGTATCCACAAATGATGACACGACCTCAGGCATTCCTCCGACAGCGAGATATTCGCGATACATCCCCATTGCGGAATCGTGCAATGGCATCTCAGACATATCATTGAAATGCTCACGGATAGAATCGGAGAGTGTCTTCCTGCCTGTGGCCCATGCATATTCCTCAAGATCCATCGGATGCATTTGGATCTGTTTCACCATCCCGACAGGGAATGAATGTTTGGCGATGGTCCCATCACTCTGTTCAGAATCTCCTGTTATCAACCCTAAAAGACTTCCAGTCGTGATTATTGGCTGTTCCGGCATATCCTCTCTGAAATACTTCAAGGATGTTACAGCACGATTGCATTCCTGTATCTCATCGAAAATGATGAGCGTATCTTCATTTATCGTCTCCTGCGAATAGGCTGAAAGTTCCTTCAAAAGCACATGAGGATCAAGATCCCCTTCGAATATCCTGTGGAGCTTGATTGACTCCTGGAAATTGAACAGGACGTAATGACTGTAGTTCTCTCTAGCGAACTGTATGGCAGAGTATGTCTTACCGACCTGTCTAGGGCCCATGATCATCAATGGTTTTCTGTCATCAGAATCCTTCCATTCCTTCATCAGGGCGCTTATCTTCCTCTGCATGAAGAGATGACGTCTTTAATGATATTTAATGTCATCCTAATACACTTTTTATTAATAAAAAATGTAATTAGAATACACTTTTTATAAATCAATTTAAACAAAATGGTCCCCGAGGGGACCTGAGATGTTTAGAAAGCATCCTTTATCGCCTGGAGCATATCATGGAATGTGGTCTCGGCAGGGACTATATCGGGTTTGAATCCAAGCGATTCCAACATCTCTGCTGTCGGTCTGCCGATCGCAGCGATACGAACTTGCTTGAGATACTTATCTCCCTGTTCCTTGCCGAAGTGTTCCTCCAGCCCTCCGATGAACGAACTGGCGGATTTTGGCGATGTGAATGCCATCGCATCGATACGAGCCTCCTTTATCGAGACATACATGTTGAGGATATCCGGACACATGCCGACCTCCTTCAATTTGTAAACAGCAACGGAGACAAGGTCCGCACCTGCTTCGATGAGACCATCCGAAAGTACATCGGAACCACTATCCGAGCGGATGACGACGACCCTCTTACCCAATACATCACCCTTCAACAGGTCAACAAGACCGTATGAAGAGTAATCATCAGGAATGGAATCCACTTTGAGTCCTACCGATTCCAACTTCTTGGTGGTAGCAGGGCCGATCGAGACCATGCGCATGCCATCGAACATACCTTTTAAGGAATCCCCGTAACGCTTCTGACATTGCTCCACAGCGGTCGCCGAACCGAAGATCACGATACATCCGGGGATAAGTGAGGAAGTGAGCTTATCGAACTCCTCATCATCCCCTGTGAAGATCTCCAATGACGGAGCCACCATGACAGTGAACCCCATATCTTCGGCCTCTTTGACCGAATCCTTGATCCTGTCCTTCGGTCTCGTAAACCCTATCACGGTCATGCCATGTCCCCCAGTATATCGCGCATTTTGGCAACCTCGCCTACGACGATTATTCCGGGAGGTTCTATGGAGTTATCCGCTATGGATAAAGCTAACTCGGAGACCTTTGTGACGACTACCTTCTGATCAGGCGTGGATCCTTTGGATATGACTGCTGCAGGCATATCAGCGGACATGCCGCCTGCGATGAGTTCCTCGGATATGTGTTTAGCATTGCCCAATCCCATCATGATGACCAATGTCCCGTGACCGGAGACCAATGACCTCCAATCGATCCTATTAGTCTCACGATCGGCCTTCTCATGACCTGTTATGAATGTGACGAGCGATGCATAATCCCTGTGTGTCACAGGTATTCCTGCGAGTTCTGGCACTGATATGGATGATGACACTCCGGGGACCACATGTACCTCTGCCCCTGCCTTCCTGAGCTCCTCAGCTTCCTCAGCACCGCGACCGAACAGGAATGGATCCCCTCCTTTCAGACGCACGACGATCTTTCCCTCGGCAGCCTTCTCCACAAGCATCTGATTAGTCTGCCATTGACTGAGATGATGGTCCCTGGCCCTCTTCCCTGCGTCTATGAGCTCAGCATCCAGCCTGCATTCTTTGAGCAATTCCGGATTCGCCAATGCATCATACATCACCACATCCGCTGACCTTAGGAGTTCAAGCCCTTTGATCGTGAACAACCCCGGATCTCCTGGGCCGGCACCAACGAGGTAAACCTTTCCTGTCATATCGTATCCCTCTTTCCTGTAAGATATTCCGCGATATCGAGAAGATCATCGACCGTATGATCGATCGGGAGCATCTTCTCCACTCTCCTAGGTGTCTCCAAGTACCCATAGGACACGGCGACGATACGGACCTCTGATCCGATCACCTCCGCATGTATCCCCACAGGCGAGGAGCAACCCGCTCCCATCAATTTCATTATCCCTCTTTCCGCACTCACTGCGATACGTGTGGTGCGATCGTCCAATTTACGCACAGATGCTGTTGTGACATCATCGTCAGCCCTGCATTCAACAGCGATGACACCCTGTGCGGGCGCTGGAATGAATCTATCCTTGTCGAGGATCGCCATCGGCCTCTCTATGCCCATGCGATCGAGACCTGCCTTGGCCAAGATGATGGCGTCGAAATCCCCTTTATCCAATCTATCCAAACGCGTATGGATGTTACCTCTGAGCGATAGGATCTCCAAATCAGGACGGATCTCCTTGAGCATCTCCACTCTCCTTACGGACGACGTACCGACCCTTGCACCCTTGGGAAGATCCTCCAATGGACATGGGAGGATGACATCCTCGGGAGCGTCCCTCGGGAACATGGCCACTATCCTCAGATCCTTATCGACATCGATCGGTATATCCTTGAGCGAATTGACGGAACAATCTATGTCTCCTCTCAATATCGCATCATCGAGCTCACGAACGAAGGCCCCTGTAGCCGACATCTGATTGAGTGGCGACTTGAGATCGATATCCCCCAATGACTTCATACCGACGATCTCACATTCGGTACCTGGTTCGACCTCGGCCATCCTTTCGCAGAAAATCTCGGTCTGACGCATAGCGAGCTTACTCTCGCGCGTACCTATTCTCATCCACGCTTCACCTCGGAGAAGAATCCTTTGAACGCCTCCGACAACTTCGATACGGTTTCATCATCATGTGCTAACGACATGAAATCCACCTCCAACGCGGACGGCGGAAGATATACGCCATGTTCTAGCATGTATCTGAACATCCTGTCGAACATCATGCGATCGGCAGACTCCGCTTGAGTACCGTTAGTCACCTGTTCCGGGCCGAAATACACTGCGAACATGGATGCTAGCGTATTGACGCATCCCGAGATGCCGGAATCCTCCATGGATTCCCTTATCGATGAGACGAGTGTCTCTGTCCTCCTTTGGATCTTAGCATAATTATCATCAGAGCACATCAGATCTATCTGAGCGAGACCTGCTGCTGCGGATACGGGGTTACCTGCGAAAGTACCTGCGGCATACACTGGACCTTGAGGAGCGACATTGGACATTATCTCCTCCTTACCCATGAACGCACCACCGGCGAATCCTCCGCCGATGATCTTGGCCATGGTGGTCATATCCGGCGTTACACCGTAGAGCTTCTGAGCCCCTCCAGATGATGCCCTGAATCCCATGATGACCTCATCGAAGATCAATACGACATCATTCTCGGATGTGATCTTCCTCACTTCATCAAGATAACCTTTGGAAGGGATTACGAGGCCTACGTTACCGAGAACAGGTTCCATTATGACGCATGCTATGTCGTCCCTCTTCTCCAAAAGGTCCGACATAGCCTGTGCATCGTTGTACTCGACGACGTGCGTATGCTTAGCGATATCAGCAAGGACACCTTTGGATGAAGGGACTCCATCCGCAGATCCGCTTCCCGCCTTCACGAGGACGGAATCATGGGCTCCGTGGAAACCTCCGTTCATCTTCACGATCCCATCCTTTCCAGTGAAACCCCTTGCGGTGCGTATTGCATGCATTGTGGCCTCTGTCCCGGAGCAGGCCAATCTGACCATCTCCGCTGAAGGGACCTCGGAGTGTATCCTCTCGATCAACGCTAACTCCTGTTCGGAAGGTGCTCCGAAGACGGTTCCCCTTGAGAGTTGCTCGGATGCTGCTTTGATCACAATTGGATTCGCATGTCCTGCGATGAGCGGCCCGTATGCCATGCACAGGTCGATGTAGGTCTTACCATCGGCATCTGTTATGCGAGGGCCATTGGCCTCCTTTATGAACAGGGGGTATGGCTTGAAAGCCCTGACCGGACTGGAAACACCCCCTGGGGATAGTTTTGATGATTCTTTGTAGAGTTCTTGTGAGCGATCCATGTTATCACAACATCCTTGCGGCTTCCTCTGCGAAATATGTGATGATCATATCCGCTCCTGCACGCTTTATTCCGAGGAGGGATTCCATCATGACCCTCTCTCCATCTATCCATCCGTTCGCCGCAGCTGATTTTATCATCGCATATTCTCCAGACACCTGATAGGCTGCCAAGGGAAGGTCGAACCTATCCCTTGCCTCACGAATTATATCCAAGTACGGGCCTGCTGGTTTGACCATGATCATGTCTGCGCCTTCGGCGACATCCATCTCGATCTCACGCATAGCCTCGAGCCTGTTCCCGCACTGCATCTGATATCCAGCACGGTTACCCTTTCCTGGTGCGGATTCGGCCACATCTCTGAACGGACCATAATATGCACTGTAGAACTTCGCACTGTATGCCATTATAGGGACATTCTTGAATCCTGCATCGTCTAACGCCATCCTGATGGCAGCGATCTGCCCATCCATCATGCCGCTGGGAGCGATTATGTCGGCACCTGCCTCCGCCTGGGAGACAGCAGTCTTGCCGTAGAGTTCGATCGTATCATCATTGACGACGCATCCATCTGCATCCAGGACGCCACAGTGGCCGTGATCCGTGTACTCGCAAAGACATAGGTCAGCGATCACCATGAGGTCCGAATTCTCCTTCAGACCCTCGATAGCCTTCTGGACGACACCCTCCTTCTCATATGCACCAGAACCGACAGCATCCTTGTGGGTGGGGATACCGAACACCAGGACGGAATTCACTCCACTGTCCTGTATGCCTGATGCGATCGCATCATATCCTTTCAACGGATGCGTAGGGACACCAGGCATGGATGCCGTTGTCTTAGTCTCGGATATGTTCGCGTCAAAGAACATCGGAAGCACGAACTGGTCCGGATGAAGCCTCGTCTCAGCGACGAGGTTCCTCATTCTCTCACTCTGTCTGAGCCTTCTCAGGCGTACATCTGGGTATATCATCATTGTTCATCCCTCAATCCGAAGAGTTCCGCTGCGGCCTCGCAGATATCGGTACGACCGTCGCGGGATGCCTCCCTCATATTCTTGTAGAGTTCGGCGGTGAATTTGTTCAAAAGTGCCCTGGAAAGATCATCCAGGACTTCGGCCTTACAATCCTTCTTGGAACGGGCCATTGCTGTCTCCAGTTCATGTTCCCTTATCTCAGTAAGCTTTATGCTGAGCCTGCGGATCAAATCGTTAGCATACTGCTCCTTCTGCTCGTTCGCAAGACAGGCTAGCTCCTCTGCTATGATCTTCTCAGCTCTGGAGATCTCATTCTTCCTACGTTCGACATTCCTCATGGCGATCGTACGCAGGGAATCCATGCTATCGAACTCCACATTAGGGATATCCGTAACACTCGGATCCGTGTTCCTGGGAACGGATACATCTATGATCAAAAGTTTACGATCCGGGCGCATCGCCATTGCATTGGACACATGTTCGTATTTCAGCACATAGTGCGGGGCACCGGTCGCCACGAGGATTAGATCGGATTCGGCCACAGCCTCGGTGAGACGGGCCATGCTCACTGCCTGTCCCCCAAGTTCATCAGCCAACTCTATGGCACGACTGTATGTCCTGTTGGAAACGATCACCGTTCCCACATTCTTTCCGATCAGATTCTTGGATATGACGGAGGCTATATCTCCTGCCCCAAGTATCGTGATCACCTTGCCGAAGAGATCGCCTATACGTTCCTCGGCGAGTTCCACGGATGCGGAACCTACAGAAACCGCACCCTTGTTCAATGCGGTCTCCGAACGGACCCTCTTTCCGACAACCATGGCCTTATCGAAGAGCTTGGATAGCATTGGTCCAACGTGACCGCCCTCCTTCGCTTTCGCATATGATTCCCTCATCTGATGTTGAATCTGATCCTCGCCAACGATCAACGAATCCAATCCGCATACGACCCTGAAGAGATGACGTATGCAATCACGATCCTCCAGGACATACGCTATGTTGGAGGACGGGACAATGGTCTTTATCGTACTTTGGAAATATTCCGACACAGCACGGTTATCCCTGGTCGCAGCATACACCTCAAAACGGTTGCATGTCCTGATTATGACATACTCGGATATGCTACGGACCCCAGAGATACGTTTGCCGATCTCAGTCTCTAGAAGGGGTACGACGTCATTGAGTCCCTCCGTCCCTCCAGCAGAAGAATGGGTGACATGAAGACTTACTATCATTCGGGCATCCGCTCCATTGCGATTGAGAATGCTCCGTCACGGTCACCCTCTGATAGTCTTTTCCATATCCTGTCATCCGCCAAAACCCCTGCGAGGAACTCGGCCCTTGCCGGTTGAGTTGGAATGCGATCGCGTATGATTGCCCTCAGATCGACAAGAAGATCTAACATCGCATCATAGGATGCATCCAAGAACATATCTATCTTGGATATGACATAGGGCGGGAATGCAGGAACTCTGCCCTCGGATGATACTGTTACAGTGAATCCGTCGCGATGAAGCGTCGATGGGATGAGTACGTCCCCTCCGCCGTGTGCGGAATTTGTCATTATGCCCATTGACATCGCAGCATCCCTTATCGAATCGTTTAGTTCATGACTTGATGTTGCAGCAACGACGATATCCGCATCATCGACATATTCCTTGACCGTAATAGGATCAACGGCGACACGGATCACCTCATCCGCCAGCTCTTCCAACTCAGGAAGGACCTCAGGAGAAACGACCCTTGTCCTGAAACCGTCAAAATGACGACATTTCCTCAAAGCAACAGTCCCTCCACCGAAAACGACTACCAATCTATTCCCTGGAGACAGGAGGATGGGGGACATCTTGACAGGATTCATGCACATACTCTCTGAATCGTTCGTATGCCAAAAGCCTATGATAAAGTCTTGGTTTTCTCATCCAATCTTCATAATATGATAAGGGTGCATCGCCACAGGGTTTATCGATGGGGCGGATAGCTCATTCCAATAGCATCCCAGCACCCTTTGCGGGATCATTTCCATTCGGAAACGCCGATGCATAGGTTGGAAGAAATTGGGCGAAGACTGTCTTTCTGAGAATTCCGCATGAGATAATCGAGAGGGGTCGCAAGGAATCGAATGCGCACTCTCGGCATTCACGGACAATACAAGATTAGAGTCTGCAAAAAATATGAGGGCTGCTGAGAACATACGGGGGAAGCAACGACACCATCGGAAGCTACGTGAGATACATCCAGGACAATCGAATCTTCGACCTGGCGCATAACTTCGACTTCGCCCATTCGGTGTATCTGGAGTGCGAGGACATTCTGTTGAGGAGACACTCCACATTGTCGGATTTCGAATCCGTCATACCGTTCGCGGTATCGACAAAATAATTCGCAAGGAAGAGCAAGGACCTGGTGATGAGCGGACCTTTCGATGAGTCTGACAAGTACTTCTTCAGGAGACAGAAGGAAGGCCAGATGAAGCAGTCTAGCGAACCTTCCAGTTGAATAGAGTCGTTATTCAACAAGAAACGATTAAATCCATTCCGAATCATCCATCCCTTTTTCGTGACGAAGACCAAGGTATACCTAGACAACTGCAGTTTCACCCGTCCTTACGACGATCAGGACCAGACTCGCATTCATATGGAGACTCTTGCCAAATGGATGTTCAGAAGATGATCACATCGGGGGACGTCCTTCTTGCAGCCTCAGACTATCTGATCAACGAAAACAGCATGAAGAAGGACGAGGACATCAGGAGCCACATCTATGATTTCATCGTCAAGAATGTGGTCATCTTCGTCAGCGACAAAGATTCTAGGTTGGACCCTTTCATCAAAGAGGTCATGGATTCAGGGGTCAAGGATGTGGATTCGGCCCATGTTGCGGCCGCAATCGTCGCAGGATGCGACTACTTTATAACAACAGATGACCGTATACTCAAATACAGGACGGACAAAATCAAGATAGTGACGCCCATCCAGTTCCTGACGGAGAATGAGGTGAGATAATGTATACAGAATCAGAGTTGCGCATGATTGGAATGAAATGCCTTTCCGACCGTCTAGGTCCTGTAGATGCAGAGCGCTTCATAGTCTCCATGAACAGGAATGCCGGAGATTACACCCTGGCCAGAAGGGAGGTCTTCGACAACATGTCCATCGATGAGTTCAGGAAGTCCTCTAGGGAGTATATGGATTCCCATCCGTTTCCGCCCGAGACAGTCGCTTGCATCGAGGCATTCAGGGCTCAGAACGATCAGAGCTAATTGGTATTTAGGCCATCATTCTTCCTGTGTTTCGATTTGTAGATACAAAATGGCCACGACTCTTAATTCTGGCTTGCATGCTATGCTTTCAGCTCGTGTTTACCTTAGCCTAATTATCCATTTTGCAACCATAATTATCGATTTGTTCTCAGAACGTCTTTTTGAATTATTTGGGAGCATTACCGCAGGACGTTCGGTCAGAGATATCTGGACAGTGACGTCGACATCGAATCGGTGTCGGTATTGATGGGACATGCGAGCACCAAGACCACGGAGGGATTCTACAGCAGAAAGAGGCTCAACAAGGCCATAGACAACGCAAGGAACTCATGGTTGTCCAGCGGTGGACAGTGACACTGTCCATTTTTCGATGATCTGGGTAATGGTTAGTGGTGGACAAGGCGAGATTCGGACTCGCGACCTCTTCGTTGCGAACGAAGCGATCTAACCGGGCTGATCTACTTGCCCATATGAATATGACTACATTCGCATATCCGATATAAACCTTGGGTCTCACAAAGGTCACAATCAAATACATACAAACACATCAAATCAACAAGTGATACAATGACGAAGATTGATGACAATATCAAGTCTGAATTCCAGAAAATGAAGATAATCTACTTAGCGACATCATCCAAATCTGGGATACCGAATGTCGTACCGATGGGTGCTATGTTCCTCCAAGATGATGAGAACCTTTGGATCGTCGACAATTTCATGAAGAAAACACTTTCGAACCTCAAAGAGAACCCGAAAGCATCATTCTGCGTTTGGACTCCCGAAGGCGATATGTCATGGCAGATCAAATGTGATGCCGTTGTTGAGAATGAGGGTGTCGATTATGAGAAGGCACGCGATATGATGCATCAAAAGAGACCTGACCTTCCAGCAAAGGGACTTGTCAAGCTCAAATTCAAAGAGATCTATCAGGTGAAGCCCGGACCAGGTGCCGGTGACCTTCTCGCCGATTGATCACTCATCATCGTCTGCAGGTCCTGTGATGGCCTGCAGACCACTCATTATCACGAAGATCGGCAACAATGCGAATGAAGCGGGATTCTTGTCGGTCATGACGTACACGCCGACGGTCATCAGAACACCGAGCAACACGCCGATGAACAATCCGGTCTTCAATCTCCTTTTCTTCGACTCTGAGAGCTTCAAATTCTCACCTTGAGTTTCTCTTCCACCTCAGCGACCATCTTATCGACGATCTCCTTGGCACCACCGGTATAATTGTTAGGGTCCATCGCTGATCTGATGTCCTCCTCGGACATCATGGTCTTGAGATCCTCCCTTTCAAGGAGAACATCCCTGAGCTGTCTTCCCTCATCTTCAGCGACCATGGATGAGGAACGAACGATCTCATGTGCATCTTGTCTTCCGACACCTTTCTCAGTCATCTTCATCATCAAAGATTCAGCCATGATCAATCCATGAGATGATTCGATGTTCTGAACCATCCTGTCCCTGTGGACCTCGAGTCCGCCGAAGACGATCTCCATCTTCTTGAACATCTCATCGAGCAATGTGAATGTATGCGGGAGGATGAACCTCTCTGCACTTGAATTCGAAAGATCCCTCTCATGCCAAAGGACCTGTGATTCGAACATCGGCGTGACCATGGACCTCACTATCCTTGCGAGACCACAGACGTTCTCGGACATCATCGGGTTGCGTTTCTGGGCCATGGTGGAGCTTCCGACCTGTTTCTTCCTATCGAACGGTTCCGCTGCCTCGGATATCTCCGACCTCTGGAGATTCCTGACCTCAGTCCCGTATCTTTCGAGTGATGTAGCGATATTCGCCAATAAACAGACCAATTCTGTGTATCTGTCCCTTCCCACGACCTGAGTTGCGGCAGGCTCGTATGTCAATCCGAGATCGGACATGACCGTTTCCTGTATCTTGAAGAAATTCTTGCCCAATGCGGCACCGGTACCGACAGCACCCGCCATCTTTCCAGCGCATGCCCTAGATTTCATCTGTTCCAATCTTTCCCTGTGCCTGAGCATCTCCGCCACATATCCGGCGATCTTGAATCCGAATGTGATAGGTATAGCGAACTGAGCATGTGTCCTTCCGACCTCTATCGTGTCACGTTCCTGCTTAGAAAGCTTCGCAAGTGTGATGATGAATGAGTCCACATCCTTTTGTATGAGCTCTATTGACGCCTTTATCTGCAACGCAGTGGCCGTATCCACGATGTCATTGGAGGTTGAACCGTAATGAACGAATTTACCTGCATCCCCCTTGCATTGTTCGGTCATCGCTTTGACCATGGCCATGACATCATGCCTTGTTTCGGACTCTATCTCCTTGACCCTCTCGATCTTCGTAACGGAGAGGTTAGCGACACGTGTGATCTCTTCCGCATCCTCTTTGGTTATCGTACCCAATGATGCGTGTGCTCTCGCCAACGCGGATTCGACATCCATCTGATATTGGAGACGGCTCTCCTCATACCAGATTTCCTTCATTTCCTTCCTGCCGTATCTATAGTCAAGTGGACAAAGGTTGCTCATACTATCGAGCAAGCCATCGCGTTATTTTATTTAAGGGGTATGTGGAGAATCCTAGCCTGTCATATTGAAAGTAAATGATTACAATTTGGAAAATAAATCATGCTGGCACAGTTAGAAGTGGATGAGAGATCATGTTTTCTCTGGAAAAGAACTCGACGTCAATGATGCTTATGCGCAATATTCATATTATTACCATACAGGAAAGCTTTATATCTCATACCCGTATGCGCTTTATTGAGTAGGCCGTGACTCTGACACGGTGCAAGCCCAGAACATATGAGTGATTTATT
>ENA-UONY01000564-UONY01000564.1-human-gut-metagenome-genome-assembly--contig:-CS9-NODE-564-length-43265-cov-6.500347_pt1 | contig 43265 bp, 37 predicted proteins | sample MGYA00242465_ERZ724012 | MGnify/ENA metagenome assembly ERZ724012 | reverse complement strand
TGTGTGGAGCATAATGCAGCCTGTTTAATGAAGTAATCGTCGACCATTTCTTATCTCCCCTATCTTATGATACCTAAAACGACATGATTAAAATAATTATTGAAAACAAGGGGGTAAAATCGGGGTTATCGGCCCCGATTGTTTAATTCTACTCAGAAATCATCGTCTTCCTTAGCTTTCCAGGAAAGAAGGAGGTTGGTGATGATACCGATTATCAAAGCACATGCGATCGTGCCTATGACGATAGCTTGTCCATCGAAATCGAACTGAAGTGATAATCCGCCGATACCTGTGATGAAGATCGCAGCAACGACATAGAGATTCTTGGAATCGTTGAGATCCACCTCTTTGAACATCCTGAGACCTGATACCGCGATGTATCCGTAAAGAGCTATGGAGATACCGCCTACGACGCATGTCGGGATCGTTGTGAGGAATGCCACGAACGGGTAGATGAATGCGACGACGATACAGATTATAGCTGTCAGAAGGATTGTGCTGACGGAGGCGTTCCTTGAGAGTGCGACGCATCCGATGGATTCGCCGTATGTCGTGTTCGGACATCCTCCAAAGAATGCACCGACCATGGAACCGACACCGTCACCGAGGAGTGTGTTCTTAAGTCCTGGCTCTTTGATAAGATCGTGGTTGATGATCGAACTGAGGTTCTTGTGATCAGCGATGTGCTCAGCGAATACGACGAATGCAATCGGAATGAAGAGCACAGCGACTGTGACCCAACTAGCTGCCGAAGACATCAATGATGTTCCCTGATCGATAGCACCAAGGAATGTGAGGTCTGGAATCCATTTGTCAAAGTTGCCGATATCATCGAATGCAGAATAGTCCATTATGATCAATTCCTCGATGTTACAAGCGTTACCTACGATGGTGAGCAATGCGGCAAGGATGTAACCGAACATGATACCGATGATGAATGGGTAGAGTCTGATCGATTTAGGTCCTCTATTGGATGCCAATGCAACGACCATGAATGTTGCGATACCGATGAAGATCGTAACGTATGATGTGTTCCCACCGAGGTTCCCGATCGCAGATCCAGCAAGTGAGAATCCGATGAGTGCTACGGTCGGACCGATGATGATCGGTGGCATGTATTTGTCCACCCAATCAGTTCCGCATTTCCAAATTATCGCTGCAAGCAAAACATAGACGAGACCAGCCATGATGGCTCCCATGATGATCCCGAAGTAACCGAAGGACACAGCGCCTATGAGAGCGGGAATGAACGCGAACGAACTTCCTAGGAACACCGGACTCTTGAATCTGGTGAATAGGAGATACACGATCGTACCCATACCTGCTCCGACAAGTGCTGATGCTTGGTTGAGATACTCAGTACTTGTTGCCGAATTCACGAGAACAGGGACAAGGATCGTCGCTGCGATTACGGCAAGGAATTGTTGCAAAGCAAATATGATGTTCTTTTTGAATGGCAGTTTGTCATACACATCATATACGAGTTTTATTCCATTAGTCATTATAACACCTTATTTGGTTCCAAAAATCCTATCTCCTGCATCACCGAGTCCAGGCAGGATGTAACAATTCTCATTCAGTTCCCTGTCTAGTGTAGACACATATATCTCCACATCAGGGTGGTCCTCAGCCATCCTAGTGACTCCTTCAGGAGCTGCGATGATGGACATGAGTTTAATCTTTTTACAGCCACGTTTCTTGAGCATGGTGATTGCTTCTGAGGCACTTCCGCCTGTGGCAAGCATCGGATCAAGGACGACGGTGACCATGTTCTCGATGTTCTGAGGTAATTTGCAATAGTATTCCACAGGTTCATGCGTTTCTTCGTTACGATAGAGTCCAATATGTCCGACCTTCGCTAAGGGGAACAGATTAAACACACCATCAACCATGCCTAGTCCCGCACGTAGGATGGGGACGATAGCGACCGAATCATTCTTGACGATATCTTGATCGATAAGCTCGAATGGCGTTTGGATCTTGATCGACTCTGTCGGTACGTCCTTGAATGCCTCATACGTCATAAGTGTGGCAACTTCTGTGATGAGATCTCTAAAAAGCTTGGTGTCTGTATTGACATCCCTAAGATAGGCGACCTTGTGCCTTATCAGCGGATGGTCCAGAATGTGAACGTTCGGATAATCCTTCATTTATCCCACTACTCTGGGAAACAATCATAGCGTTATGTGATATAATCCTTTACTCCGTTCATATATGCCACCCATCAAAACGAATGATGTGCCCCCATAGGATTATATTAATATGGGAAGGAGATAGGTCGGTATATGGAGAAGAGGGCATTCTATGCATCTATGATCGTCGTCGCCGCATGTCTGTGGGGAGTCATAGGTGTATTCACGAGTGAACTTGAGGCGGATGGACTGACATCCACGCAGGTCACTGAGGTAAGGTGTGCCGTAACCGCCATAGGCCTTCTGATCATAATGTTGATCCGCGATAGGTCTCTATTCAAGGTGGAACCGAAGGATTTCGTCATCCTGGTTGCCGTAGCTTTGTTCTTCATGGTCTATAACATCCTGTATTTCGAAGAGATCGCCATAGGATGTCCGTTGTCGATGGTGTCGATCATGCTCTATACGGCACCATTCTTCGTTCTTGTATTCTCCGTGTTCATCTTCAAGGAAGAGCTGACGCTCCACAAGGTCCTAGCTCTTGGATTGGCATTCATAGGCTGTGCATTCGCAGTCGGACTTGTGGGAGGCGAAGGCGGAGAATTGAATATGCGTGGATTCTGGATGGGACTCGGTTCAGGTTTCACATACGCCCTCTATACGATTTTGAACAAGTTCCTTCTCAGGAAGTATAGTCCGATGACATTGACTTTCTACGCTTTCGGGATCTCAGCTCTATGTCTGGTCCCATTCTCCAATATCCTTGGTATATTGGATATCGCGATCAACATCGAAGGAGCGGCCCTTTGGATGTTGGGATTGGGATTATTGATAACATTGATCCCGTATTTCCTGTACGGTTCCGGTCTTAAAGGTTTGGATGCGGGTTATGTGTCCGTTCTCGCGCTCATCGAACCGATGGTGGCAACGGTTGCCGGATTCGTGATGTATGGACAATCACCGACAACGATAAAGGTCTGTGGAATAGTGCTTGTCCTCCTTGGAGTAGCACTTTTGAATCTGAAACTAAAAAGGCCCAAGAAGATACAATCAGAGTGAGTCCTCATTCTCTTGTATTATCTTCCTGTAAAGGTCTTCGATGGCTTCGGATGGAGTTATTCCTTGTTGGAGAAGTATCCGCTCTGCCTTCTCTTTCACGATAGGGTCGATGCGAGCGTTGATAAAGGATCCTCTCTTCAAAGGTATCTTACCATATGTGACCTCGTCTCTTATGGATGCGATGTATTCGGCATACATCATATTGTTCTCCTTGGCGATACCACGGATGAGATCGGTCGTACCCGACCCATATTGCGATGATTTCTTAGGTCTCTTAGCGATGAAATCATATCCGAGGTGGATGGCGATCTTTCTAAGGACCTCCTTCCTAGAATCCATGTCCTTCGGTCTCAATACCTCTGGATCGATCTTCTCGACAAGAGAGGTCATACTGATGTCAAGATAAGGATAATACAGCGTCTTGTTGAAATGCTCCGCGATCTTGAGTTCACATGGAACTGAAACGTTCAACAGTCTTTCAACACTTGCTGTCTTCAGGACCTCATAATCCTCTGCACTCGCACCGACGAATTTAGCACAGCCCATGAAGTACTCGTCCGCACCCTGTCCGGTGAGGATGATGTCCTCTTTGGCAGCTTTACATACACAAAGCAGTGGCATCTCATAGGATATGGTGAAGGGATCCGGTTGACTTGCGATCTCTATCATCTCCCTTATCAGTCCGTGCATATCTCCTTTCGTTATCTTCGCATGGACCATAGGGATCTCCAATCTCTCCGAGAGATCCTTAGTCATCATCACATCATGTGCATTCTTCGTACCGCATGAGTACAATGTGACCGAATTGGCGAATTCCTTCGCGATAGCGGATACCAGGCCGGAATCCAATCCTCCGGAACAAGCGACACCGACATCCTTCCCTTCTACTTTCTCCTTGATGAACGATATCAATGCATCTTCGAGTTCCTGGTATTCGAACATGTTCCTGCCGATAACATCATATGATTTTATTTCATCGATTCGAAGGATATCTTAACGTCTAACAATATCCTCCTTGCCATATGTTGGATGAAGTCATTCGATTCGGACATTTTCGTTATATATCGTGAACCGATAGCCTGTGACCGTGTTAGTAAGAGCCTCATCATTATCCAAATCATTCGGCCCCATGAAGGTGCTGACGGATGCGACGCTTCAAATAGACGAAGGACAGCGCGTAGGTCTTGTCGGTAACAACGGTGCCGGAAAGAGCACACTTCTTAGATTGATACTTGGTGAGGAGAAACCTGATACCGGGGAGATAATCCGCAGGACGGATAAGATTGGCTATATGCAGCAATTCACCGAATTGCCCGACGATGCCACTCCGCGTGATGTTCTTAGCAGTTGCTATGGTTTCGTTGAGACGATCAAACGCCGTCAGGCTGAGATCGATGATATGATGATGCAAGGAGGGGACGTTGATTGGAATGCCCTGGCCGAGGAAAGTGCGGAATTGGAACGCAAACTATCATCATTCGAATCAGAGATAGATGATAAATTACAGGATGTATTCGCATCCATCAACTTCCCAACATCCATCCTTGACAGGAAGATGGATACATTGTCTGGGGGAGAGAGGACGAAAGTGATGATAGCGAAGCTTGCTGTCCAGATCTCTGATTGTGATCTCCTCATAATGGATGAACCCACATCGCACCTTGACATCACGACCATCGAATGGATGCAGGATATGATCCTGAGTTCGAAATGTGCCGTCCTAGTTGTAAGTCACGACAGATACTTCCTCGATGCCATCGTCACGAGGGTCATAGAGATCGAGAACGGGAAGACAAGGGAATACAAAGGCAACTACTCCCAATTCGTCGAGAAGAAGAATGAAGCGATCGAAAGGGCGATGGCAGAATTCGAAAGATATGAGAATCAGAAGAAGAAACAAGAAGCCATAGCCGAACAGATGTTCCATGATCAGCGCAGATACATGGCATCGTACAAGACAAGATTGATGCTCATCGACAAGATGGAGAAGAAAGAGAGACCAGAGGATTCAAAGAAGATCTCCATCAACTTCCAAGCCGCTCAGAAATCAGGGAAGAATGTCATAATCGCGAACGGCATGTCTGTGGATTATGATGGCAGGACGATACTAAGCGGTGTGGATCTCGATATCGAGAAGGGCGACAAGGTCGGTGTATTCGGTGATAATGGTGCTGGGAAGAGTACTTTGATCAGATCTATACTCGGAGAGATACCCGTGAAGGGTGAATTATGGGTGGCACCAGGCGCGAAGATCGGTTACTATTCACAGAATCATGAAGGTCTCGATCTGAATCTCACTGCAGAGGAACAGATGTTGATGATCATCGGCAAGGACAGGAAAGCCGAGGCAAGGAACATGCTTGCACACTTCCTCTTAACAGATGAGAATGTGACGAATAAGATGTCCACGCTCTCAGGAGGACAGAGGGCAAGGGTCGCATTGTGCATGTTGCTCAACGGCGCGACAAATCTGCTGATATTGGATGAACCTACGAATTATGTGGATATCGAATCCAAGCATATGCTGGAGCAGGCATTGTCAGAATATGATGGTACGGTCATAACGATCACCCATGACAGATATTTCCTCGACAATGTGTGTAACAAGGTTATCGAAGTGTCCGGGAACACAGCAAAGATGTACAATGGCAATTACACGGACATCAAAGGTAAACCCGTTGTCAAAACACCAAAGCAGAAAGGTGATTCGTATCGCGTACTGTCTCCATTCACGAATTGGGCACAGGGCAAGAAATACGCTAAGGGCGATAAGGTGATCATCACCCCTGATGATATGCCCGGTTTCGAGACTGCATTGAACCAAGGTAAATTGAGAAAACAATGAATCCGTGACCGAGACTCATCCAACTAGGGTAAAGGATATATCCATTCCAACACGATTCTTTCATGCTTCTTCGGAATCGACCGAAGATAGTGGGGGATGCACTGATCCTCTACTTCGAAAGTTCTTTCAAACGGTTTACTCCATGGTCGCGTTTATCGCGATCTCGGAGATATCCATTGAATATTCTATTATCCTCTTCACACTTTCAATGATCAGACCGGTGGAGATAGCAGCTTTTCCTGTGAATTCGTTAACGCGATTCGAGTTTTCAAATACCTTGTTCGCGAGTATCTTGCCTCTTTCGATACAGGCATTCGCAGATACCATATCCTTGGTCTTCCATGTCTTTATGGAGTCTGAGAACAACTTTATCGCGTCACGGCCTGCAGCGACCATAGATGATTCCATCATGTTCGGCGGACACTCTCCCAGTAAGTACCTTATGTTCTTTGACATGAGTACTGCGTGATCACCTATCCTTTCGATGATGCGACTGATGGAACTGCAACGAGTTACCGATGCGATACTCATTCCCTGTTTACGTGCAACTGTTGGATCCCTCTGATTGATACTGACCTGTCTCAAGATCAACCAGTGTATCCTGTCCACTTCTTTGTCCCTCTCGACCATGCTCTCGAACAGCGTCACATCCTTCTTCTCAATCGAATCTATGACGTCATTGAGCATGTTGCGGACGAGAACCTCCATTCTCTCCAATGACTTCAATGGTCTGATCTGACTTTGGTTCATCAGATCCTGTATGATGATGGAATTATCATTTTCCTCTATTATCTCCAATCCAATAGAGGTCTGTACGAATGAGGATACGACGCCGATGTGTTCACTAGCCAATTTATCATTGGATCTGAGCTCTATCATATTGTGCCCTGCGATATATGCACCGACCAATTGTCTGTAGAGGAAATCATTGTCAGAGATATCATTTACGTCGATACATTTCGTAGAGGACAGATTCCTCTCTTCCATACCGTTAGGGAATATTATTAACGAACCATCGTTCTGTACGTCCAACGATACAGGATCGTTCTTCTTCAATCCAACTGTCTCTGCCCATTCTTTGGGAAGTGTGATCATCATTGATGAACCGCCGGTAATCTGAACTTTCCTTATTTCCATCGTCCTCGCCAAAACTAGAAGTATATAGCAATATAAATAATATATAGTAAACAATATTTAATATTCCTAATATGTTATTGTAACATAACTTAAAACGTAGTTTTTTCATTGAAAACACATGATTTTTCCATATTTTACATATAAAATATTGTTCTATGTATAGTATATATCGTTCTATATAATAAATCGAATAACTATATATTAAGTCTCGAAATAGTCCGATTCGAGGTGTAAATCTTGAATAACAAGATCATAGCGTTGTTCGCTGTAATCGTAATCGCTGTTGCAGGCGTTTCGATCGTCGCTTTCATGAGCAATGGTGACGACAACGATAACGATGCATATGCAGTTTCATTGAATGGCGTAGAAGCAACTGAATCAAACGTGAGAGACAATTCATACCTTATCAAAAGAAACCTTATCGTATGTACAAACGGTGAAGCCACTGGCAATGTGGCAGAGTTCCTCAATTATGTGACATCTGCCGACGGACAGAAGATCGTCGGAAAGGAATTCATCTCGATCGACAAGATGACAGATTACAAAGATCCCGACAAGGATGGCAATACCATGATCGCAATCTCTGGTTCAACGACCATTATGGATACGATGACACGTATCGCCGAGGGATACATGGCGAAGTACCCATACATGAAGGTCTCCATCACCGGAGGAGGATCGGGTCAGGGTGCAAGCAACACGATCAACGGAGTCTCCGACATCGGAATGTGCTCCAGGGATCTCAAGGCATCAGAGGCTGAGAAGGGATTGATCCCTACGATCATCGGTAAGGATGGTGTAGCGGTCATCGTCAATGGTACAGGAGTGAAGGACCTCACCATAGAGCAGGTAGCAAAGATCTACGACGGAACATACACGAACTGGTCACAGGTCGGAGGTGTCGACAAGAGCATCGGTGTCGTATGTCGTGAGGATGGTTCAGGAACACGTGAATGTTTCGAGGAGTCAATAAAAGCATCTACACCAGGTTGGAAGATGAAATCGGATGTCAACTCACTCTCTTCCACAGGTGCCGTGATCAAGATGATCGGCAACACCGACGGTTCGATCGGATACATCAGTATCGGACAATTGGCAAATCTCTGATGGGGAAAATGGATGTTCGATAATCAACACAACAGAGGAGGATTAAACATGGATGCGGATGCTATAATGAGGTATGTGCTCATTGCGATAGCATCAACAGCTGTGTTGATTATCTTCCTCATCCTCTTTTTCATTGCAGGTAATGGGATCAAACTATTCAAGGACGTAGATCCCATCGAATTCATCTTCGGTACCGATTGGTCACCATCCGATGGCTCCTATGGAGCATTGCCCATGATCGTCGGTACCTTGTTGGTAACGTTGGGTGCGATAGCATTCGCATTCCCCATAGGGCTCTTAGCAGCCATCTACATATCCGAATTCGCGAATCCGAAAGTACGTAGTGTCTTGAAACCTCTGTGTGAGGTGTTCGCAGGCATACCCTCAGTGGTCTACGGTTTCTTCGGGCTTGTGATATTAGTACCGTTCCTTTCCAAGATGTTCGATGAGAACCTTCTGTTCGGTTCCTCTTGGTTGGCAGCATCGATCATATTGGGGATAATGGCGTTACCAACGATCATTTCGGTATCGGAGGATGCGATCCGCGCGGTACCGAATTCATACAGAGAAGCATCCATAGCGATGGGTGCTAACAGGTGGGAGACGACAGCAAAAGTGATTGTTCCTGCCGCAGTGATGGGCATATCGGCCGCTGTAACGCTCGGTATAGGAAGAGCGATAGGTGAGACGATGGCCGTCATGATGGTGTCCGGTAATGCTACAATAATTCCGGACCCACTATGGAACATATTCTCTCTGATCAGTACGATAACAGGCACATTGGCATTGGAGATGCCTGAGTCGGTCGTGGGAGATACACACTATAACGCACTATTCATGCTCGCTTTGGTCCTTATGGTCATGGTCTTTGCAGTCAATATCGTAGCAAAGAAAATCACGGACAACATGAAGCAGAAATTCAACGGAACAGCATTCAATGACCGTTCGAAGATAAGGGCGTATGCAACATTTGTCGACACCATCCAAAGGAACAAGAAAATGGTCTGTAAGATAGGATCTTTCATCCTTATCTTCACGATGTCGTGGATGATCCTCTCGTTGATGATTTCTGGTCTGTCCTCCTTGATAGCATCTATCATCATCACGATAGGGGCTTATGCTACCCTCTTCACAGTCTCGAGACTGAGTCCGTCCGACAGAGAGGATGTCGCCAAATGCATATTGGTCGCTAACATGGTATTCGTCCTCCTGCTGCTTGCAATAATCATATTAGATATAGTAATAAAGGGACTGCCGAACATATCCTTGGATTTCATCACCTCTTCACCATCCATGGGCGGTAGGGAAGGAGGGATAATGCCTGCGATCGTAGGCACATTGGAACTGATGGCAGGTACTGCCGTCATAGCATTGCCTTTGGGGATATTGACAGGCATTTATCTTGCAGAGTATGCCAAGGATAACAAGCTCAACAGAGCGATAAGAGGTGCGATAGACACATTGAACGGTACACCATCTGTCGTATTCGGTCTCTTCGGATTATCATTCTTCGTGATTTATCTCGGCATCGGATATTCTCTGATAGCTGGTTGGGCGACATTATCGATGATGATACTTCCTGTGATAATCAGAACGACGGAAGAATCCATAAGAGCAGTACCTAACGAATTACGTGAAGCATCCAGAGCAATGGGTGCAACAAAATGGCAGACGACATACAGGGTCGTCTTCCCTGCAGCCATAGGTGGAACGATAACCGGTGCGATCCTTTCCTTAGGACGTGCGACAGGAGAGACCGCTCCGATCATGTTCACTGCAGCAGTGGCATTCCATCCAAGTCTTGCAAAATCGATAATGGATCCTGTGATGGCTTTGCCATATCACCTGTATTATCTGACTGCAGAGGTCCCTGGAACCACAGGCAATCAATATGCAACGGCAACGATACTTCTGATCATCGTGCTCTCGATGTTCGTGTTGGCATCTGTTGTCAGAAGTCACTACAATAAGAAAATCAGATGGTGAGTATGATGGAAATGAAAGAATCCGCCTCAAATTCTGAGGTGGCGATAGACATACAGGATGTGAATCTCTGGTATGGGGAGAAACAGGCACTGTATGATGTGTCCATGAAAGTCAAGAAGAATGCGATCACCGCATTGATAGGTCCCTCAGGATGCGGTAAGTCCACATTGCTGAGGTCGATCAATAGGATCAATGACCTCATTGATGGATGCAAGATCGAAGGGAAGATAATGTTCCGCGGAGAGAACATATGCTCCAAAGACACCAATGTGAATGATCTGCGCATGAAGATTGGGATGGTGTTCCAGAAACCGAACCCATTCCCGATGACGATAAGAGAGAATCTTACCTATGGACCTAAACTCAAAGGCATCAAGGATAAGAAGGAATTGAACGAGATCGTAGAGTCATGTCTTCAGAAGGCCGCTCTCTACGATGAGGTGGCGGATAGATTGGACAAATCCGCATTCGGCCTCTCAGGAGGACAACAGCAGAGATTGTGCATCGCAAGGACACTCTCCATGAATCCTGATGTCATCCTCATGGATGAACCGACCTCCGCATTGGATCCGATAGCTACATCGAAGATCGAGGATCTCGCTGTGCAGCTGAAGAAGGAGTATACTGTCGTTATAGTGACACACAACATGCAACAGGCTTCGCGTATCAGTGACGATACAGGTTTCATGTATCTTGGAAAGATGATCGAGTTCGGGAACACGACATCATTATTCAACAAACCAAAGGAAGAGATGACTGAGAGATATCTTACAGGAAGGTTCGGGTGATCGAATGCAAAAAGCGATAGAGGAGATCGATTCGGTCGTGGAGAATACGATCAAGATGGCGAAAATGACGTCGAGCATGATCGAAAGATCGATAAAGGCTCTCGCCGACAGCGATATCAAGCTAGCTGATGATGTGATGTCAGATTTCGAGATAGTCGACAGATATGACAGATGTATCGAGGAGAGTGCGTTGAAAGTATTATCCTTGTATCAGCCGCGGGCATCGGATATGCGCACGATGGCTACTGTATTGAAATGCATAACATATCTGGAAAGGGTGGCGAAATACAGCAAGAACATATCTTCTGCTGTAAGGAAACTCGATGGCGATGTGCCGAATGAATTCATCGAAGATGTCGTCTCCATGGGTAACATAGCTGTGAATATGGTCAACAAGGCCATAGATGGCTTCATTCAACGTTCTGTGGACGGTTTCGATGAGATACAGGATATGGATGATCTCATCGACGAGAGTCTCACGAACAATCGTGAATCATTTATAGCACACATCAAGGAGAATCCTGCATCAGCGGATGATTGTGTATTCCTGCTGTCGATAATGAGATACATAGAGAGAGTAGGGGATCACGCCTGCAAGATAGCTGAGAAGGTCACATACATGGTGACCGGATTTCATACAGTGATCGCATAAAGGGATTGGCGCACGTAAGTGCGTCGATCTCATTCTTTTCAAAAAGATCATTCATCAGCGATACTGATGATGTCATCGGTCAAGAGATCGCTGAGCTTTATCTTACTGAGATAATCGTTGATCGTCTCATCCAAACCCTTCCAGATTGGTAATGTCTTGCACTTGGAGCTGCGCTCGCAAACGATCTCGGGATCAAGACAAGAAACTGTAAGGATGGGCCCTTCAACAGAAGTGATTATCTCTGCCAATGTACATTCATCAGGCGAAACGGCGAGTTCATAACCGCCACCCTTACCATGGATGGCGGTCACGAACCCTGCTTTCGTTAACGGAGGCATGATCGATTCGAGATACTTGAGCGATATGCCCTGGTCATTGGCGATATCTTTCAAAGGAACTTTCCTTCCAAGATTATTCGCCAACTCAATCATCACGCGTAACGCATATCTGCCCTTTGTCGAAACGATTGCATTCATTCCTTATTCCTCGAACAATGCTGTTGAGAGATATCTCTCTCCTGTATCCGCCATGATGGCGACGATATTTTTACCTTTATTGGCAGGATCCTTCGCCAATTCTATCGCAGCCCATGTCGTAGCACCCGATGAGATGCCGACAAGTATGCCCTCTTTCTTCCCAACGAGTCTGCCGGCCTTGAATGCATCCTCACCCTCCACAGCGATAACACGGTTGTAGATGTCCCTGTCGAATGTCTCTGGAATGAATCCTGCGCCGATACCTTGTATCTTGTGGGTGCCTGTCCTCCCTTCAGAGAGCAATGGGGAGCCCTTAGGTTCTACAGCGATGATCTCCACATAAGGATTCTTCTCCCTGAGGTATTTCCCCACTCCGGAGAGTGTTCCGCCCGTACCGACCCCGTCTACGAAGATATCCACCTTCCCATCCAGATCCCTATAGATCTCAGGGCCTGTCGCCCTATAGTGGATGGCGGGGTTCGCAGGATTGATGAATTGTCCCGGGATAACTGCATTCGGAATCGTCTTGAATAATTCCTCTGCTTTGGCGACAGTGCCTTTCATTCCCTTAGCACCCTCAGTCAACACCAATTCCGCACCATATGCCTTGATCAGTTTCCTGCGTTCGATGGACATGGTCTCTGGCATGACGATTATCGCCCTATATCCGCGTGCCGTGGCGATGGAGGACAACGCGATGCCTGTGTTGCCTGAGGTGGGTTCGATTATGACGGAATCTTCCTTCAATATCCCTTTTTCCTCAAGATCATCGATCATCGCTTTCGCGATCCTGTCCTTCACTGAACCAGCTGGGTTGAATGCCTCTATCTTTCCGTAGATCCTGGCATCCAATTTCAGATCTTTCTCGATGTTCGTCAATTCCACCAACGGAGTGTTACCGATGGTCCCATCTATAGTCTTATAAAGCATCTTATTCGCCTTCTACCGCTTTGAAACCGTTCTTCAGATCATTTATGATATCATCTATGTTCTCAGTACCTATCGAGAGACGGATCGTGTTCGGTTTGATGCCGCTTTCAAGGAGCTCTTTCTCATCTAATTGTGAGTGTGTCGTCGAGGCAGGGTGGATGACCAATGATTTGACATCCGCAACATTGGCGAGGAGTGAGAATAATTTCAGAGACTCTGTGAACTTCTTCGCTTTCTCTACGTCGCCTTTGATCTCGAATGTGAATATCGAGCCTGCGCCGTTCGGGAAGTACCTATCATACAGCTCCTTCTGCTTACCAGTCGCTAACGACGGATGGTTCACTTTCTCGACATCAGGATGTTCGTTGAGGAATTCGACAACTTTCAACGCATTCTCGACCTGACGCTCCACACGAAGCGATAACGTCTCCAATCCGAGTAACAGCAGGAATGAATTGAATGGAGAGATCGTAGCTCCCTGATCCCTCATCAGTGTAGTACGTATCTTCGTCACGAATGCAGCCCTGCCTACGGCATCGGTGAAGACAACACCATGATACGATGGATTAGGTTTTGACAATGTTGGGAATTTATCATTCGCTGCCCAATCGAAATTACCTCCATCGATTATGATGCCTCCCATTGCGACACCATGGCCTCCGATGAACTTGGTCGCAGAATGAACCACGATATCGGCACCGTGCTCGATGGGCCTAAGGAGATATGGTGATGTGAATGTGCTGTCAACGATCAATGGGATCCCATGCTTGTGGGCGATGGCGGATATGGCTTCCAGGTCAACCACATCAGAGTTGGGGTTTCCCAATGTCTCTGTGTATAGCAATTTGGTGTTCTCTTTGATCGCCTTTTCAAAATTGGAAGGATCGGAGGGATCCACGAATGTCGTCTCGATACCTTGTTCCCTCAACGTATTGGCGAATAGATTGAACGTTCCGCCATAGAGATTTATCGAGGACACGATATGGTCCCCTGCAAGAGCGATGTTCTGTATCGCATACGTTATCGCCGCTGAACCCGATGCAGTTGCCAATGCACCGACACCTCCCTCCAAAGCGGTCATCCTCTCTTCAAAGACGGATGATGTTGGATTCATCAATCTTATATAGATGTTCCCTGGTTCCGCCAAAGCGAACCTTCCTGCTGCCTGTGCAGAGTCCTTGAAGACATATGATGTTGTCATGTAGATAGGTACTGCACGTGAATCCGTTGCTGGATCCGGTTCTTCTTGTCCTGCATGGACCTGCAATGTTTCGAATTTGTAATTCGGACCTGTCACCATATCACTGAAAGTGACCATGCACGAATTGTATTTAACACTTACCTACTATGTTGATAGGTAAATACAAATAGTGTGAACCGATTAGGCTCACTCGAGGAGAAAGATGCCGATCAAGATACCTGAGGGACTACCTATATTCTCGACTCTAGAGAATGAGAACATATTCGTCATGGATGACGATCGTGCGAGAACACAGGACATCAGGCCTTTGAAGATCGCGATATTGAACCTTATGCCGACGAAGGTGGAAACGGAGATACAATTATTGAGATTGCTCAGCAACACACCACTTCAGGTGGATGTCGATCTCATCATACCTTCAACACATGAATCTAAACACACATCTATCAACTATCTTACAAGATTCTATAAGAGATTCTCTGACATCGAGGATCGCTACTATGATGGGATGATCATCACTGGTGCCCCATTGGAGAATATCCCGTTCGAAAAGGTGGATTATTGGGACGAGATGTGCAGGATAATGGATTGGACGAAGGAACATGTCTGGTCCACCATGTACATCTGCTGGGCATCAATGGCTGGATTGTATCATCATTATGGCATTCAGAAAAGGAGTCTTCCCAAAAAGAGATCGGGCATCTTCGAATACAGGAATGTCATCGAGACCGAACCGTTGATGAGGGGCATAGATCAGTATTTGAAAATCCCTCAATCAAGACATGCAACGATCTCATCATCGGACATAAAGGCCAACCCAAGGTTGAATATCTTAGCCGAAACGGCTGATGACGATACAGGTATCGTGATTTCCGATAATGGGCAGATCTTCATCACAGGACATTTGGAATATGATAGATCGACGCTTGCCGATGAATATTCAAGGGACATGGAGAGAGGACTCAATACAGAGATGCCGAAGAATTACTTCCCGAATGATGACGACAGATACGATCCGATCGTGACTTGGAGAAGTCATTCCACATTGATATTCACCAATTGGCTGAATTATTACGTCTATCAGCAGACGCCCTATGACATCAGGGATATCAGTAAGAGATTAACAAAGAGATGAGAGGAATGGAACAGATTTTCTTCGATAATGCATCGACAACGAGAATGAAACAAGAGACATTGGATGCGATGATGCCGTATTTCATTGAGAAATACGCCAATCCATGCAGCACTTTGGGATTATGCCGAGAAGCATAATATCAAGATCGAAGGTCTTGAGAAGCCTAAACATGACATAAATGATTGAATTCTGGGCCTGAGGCCCATCATTTATTCCATTACGTATCCGCATCACCCGTGAAATATGTTGGATTATACAACCAATTTATTATATTGGACAAAATATGGTTTCCAAAGGGCAAAGGCCCTCAGGCGTGATGAAGATGATTCATTTCATAGGTGCCGGACCTGGGGATCCGGAATTGATAACAGTAAAAGGTCGCAGATTGATAGATGAAGCAGACGTGATAATCTACGCAGGATCGTTGGTGAACCCGAAGGTCCTGGACGGTCACAAGGATTCTGCCGTGATCTACAACAGCGCACTCATGGATTTGGATGAGGTATCTCGCATCGAGATCGAAGCAGCGAAAAAAGGTCTGAGTGTAGCACGTGTGCATACTGGGGATCCATCGATATATGGGGCGATCCGTGAGCAGATGGACCTTTTGGAGAAGGAAGGCATCGAATTCGATGTCATACCTGGTGTTAGTTCGTTCGTAGCGACCGCTGCTGTTCTGAAGAAGGAATACACATTACCTGATGTCAGTCAGACAGTCATCTTGACACGCATGGAGGGTCGCACACCGATGCCTCCGAAGGAGAAGCTCATCGATCTTGCGAGGCACAACTCATCGATGGTCATATTCCTCAGCGTGAGTTTCATGGACGAATTATGCAAGACGTTGATAGAGGGAGGATATTCACCCGACACTCCTGTTGCCGTTGTCTATAAGGCGACATGGCCTGAACAGAAGATAGTCGAAGGTACATTGAGCGATATGCCGCAGAAGGTCAAGGAATCAAAGATCGATAAGACCGCCCTCACAGTAGTAGGCGGATTCTTGGGTGACAAATACAGCCTTTCCAAACTCTATGACAAACACTTCACGACAGAATACCGCAAAGGGGTGGAGTGATGGGCGTCCTGAAGGTTGTCGGATTCGGTCCTGGGAGCAAGGACGACATGTCCATAAGGGCTGTGAAGGCCATCGAGGACGCAGATCTTGTAATGGGTTACACGACATACGTGAGAATACTGAAAGAGATCTTCCCGGATAAGGAATTCAAATCGACAGGTATGACGCACGAGGTCGACCGTTGTAAGGCGGCTTTGGAAGAAGCGAAGGATAAGACCGTAGCATTGGTAAGCAGCGGGGATTCAGGCATCTATGGTATGGCGTCGATAACATATCAGGTCGTATCAGAGATGGGTTCTGATGTGAAGATAGAGGTCATACCCGGCATCACCGCAGCTTCCTCGGCAGCTTCCCTCTTAGGTGCACCGCTCACGCACGATACCGCATTGATCAGTCTATCCAATTGCTTGACACCATGGGATGTCATCGTAAAACGTCTTGATGCGGTCTCTTCAGCAGATATGGTCATAGCATTGTATAATCCAAGGAGCAATGCACGTCCCGACGTACTTTCAGAAGCCATCAACATCATGTCCAAATACAAATCCCCGTCAACACCTGTCGGTGTCGCAAGGAATATTGGAAGGGCCGATCAAGAATCATGGTGCACGACACTCGGAGAACTCGATTGTGAGAGCATCGATATGTTCTGCACATTGATCATCGGTAATTCAAAGACATTCATCGAAGATGGAAAGATGATAACCCCGAGGGGTTATACGATCCAATAATTTTTTCAAAAAGATGGGGGGTTCAAACCCTCCTCGTTTTTATCAGATACAAGTTGATGAAATAGAATACAACTGTATATGCCAGTAAGGCGATCAGCAATATCCACGGGAATTCAGCACCGAGTGCTGTGGCCCTTATCAACTCACTTGAGTACGTCAATGGTATCATATACAATATGCCCTGGAAGATGGGTGGCAATGATGCCGTAGAGAAGAACGTACCGCAAAGGAATGTCATCGGGAGCACGATGAGTGTGTTGAACAATGACATACCCTGATGCGTCTTCACGACCAATGCAGCCGTCTCACCCAACAATGAGAATGCTATGCATGATAGCAACACCATCGCGAAGAATCCCAGACTCGGGATCATGCCGATATCCAATGCCAATCCTATGATAAATATGACGATACTGCTCAACAGACCTCTCAATATCCCTAGTATTGATTTTCCGATGACTATCGATGAATAGTGTATCGGACACATCAGCATCTCATCGAAACTCTTGTAGTAGAGCCTCTGAACGTTCATCCTCGTAGCAGTGGAAGTGAACGAGGATGACAACGTCGACAATGCGATGATACCCGGCAACATGAACGAAACGTACTTTATCTGTTCCCCGCCGTATTCGATGGTCGCCGAGCCCCCTAGACCATAACCGAATGCTATCAAGTATAGGATAGGACTCATCAGACTCATCAATATCACGTTGAGGATATTGTGCTTCATGAATGCGAGATCGGCCCATGAGACGTAGTATATCTCCCTCAGACGTCTGAACATCATACACCACCTACCGAACTACCTGTGAGTTTGACGAAACAATCCTCCAAGTTGGTCTTCCTTATGAGTACATCCACATCATCCGTCAGAGTCGCGGAGTATGCGTTCGCATCATCCCTGTTCTTGAAGTATTTGTAATCGGTGTGACCGTCGTGATATTTGCATTCGACAGCGACATTACCAACAGTTTCGCAGAGATGTCTTGGTGTATCGATCGCTTTGATCTTCCCGTGATCGATGATCCCTACTCTGTCGCAGAGATTCTCAGCTTCCTCTATGTAGTGTGTCGTTAGAATGATCGTTGTACCATCATTGTTGAGTTTACGGACAAGATCCCAAAGCCCCCTCCTTGCTTGGATATCAAGGCCTGCTGTGGGTTCGTCGAGGAATATTATCTTCGGTTCATGGATCAATGCCGCAATGATAGCGACACGTTTCTTCCATCCGCCCGATAGGGAGTCGACGGTCTTGTCCATATATTCGCCAAGTGAAACATAGTCTGCTAGATCCTGTATCTTGGAAGTCCTCTTTGCACGCGGTATCATATGCATCATCGCGTGATGGATGAGATTCTCACGCACGGTCAGATCTTTATCGAGACTTATGTGCTGTTGAATGACTCCTAAACAACCTTTTGCTTCATTCGATTGTTTGATGAGGTCATTCCCATCTATCGTTACCGATCCCTCATCCATCATTGTTAGTGAGGATATCATCCTAACAGTTGTGGTCTTACCTGCACCGTTTGGACCAAGAAGTCCGAAAATCTCGCCTCTTTTTATTTCCAAGTCTATGTGATCGACAGCTACTTTTTCGTTGAATCTTTTTGTGATTCCTTTTACAACGATGATGTTTTCATCTGCAGTATTAGTCGTCATGTGAATGAAGTTCGCTATTTTTGTGCACCTATATTATGATTTACGATTTTTTTAATACTGGATGGGTTTCTTTGCTCCACCTTCATTTCATTTCAAAAGGCCAGAGATGTGCACTCAAATATTCAAGTTGGATCTATATACCAATTGGAAGATTGAGTACTATTGGATGAGTTATCCAACGAGGTGATTAGATGGCAATTGATAAGAAAATCATAGCAATTGCGGCAGTAGCGCTAATAGTGATAGCGGGTATTGCGACAGCAATCGTCATTTCAAACAACGATTCATCGAGTGAAGGATATACGATAGTCGATGGAAGCGGTAAAGAGATCAAAGTCTCCGGACCGGTGAAATCGGTCGTCACTGTGAATACGAATGTTCCTAAAGCAATGAAGATCCTGGGTTTGGACGATTACGTCACAGGGATAAGCAATTATTCAAGCTCCAATGATGCAAAATTATGGGAGATGTTCCATCCCATTTTCAAGAATGCGAAACACATGTCTGTAACTAAGAATATGACTGCAGAAGAAATCTCCAAACTTGGAGTGAAATATGTTATCGCACCTGTTTCCTCGATGACGGTATCCCCTGATAAAGAAAAAGCATATGCGGAACTTGGAATCACTGTCGTCAAATTGGATTGCTTCGGCGACAAAATGGACGAGGATTTTAAAACGTTATTGAAATTGTGTCTTGGAGAAAATGTAGAGACAAACGATGCATATGAGAAATACGTTAAGATGTCAAACGATGTCATCAACACTGTTATCACAAAAGCTTCTTCTTCAAGTACGAGCGATAAAACCTTCCTGTTCTACATGTCAGGTAAGGGATTCTACAACAAGACATCATCACTCAGTGAAATAACAGAGAAAATCTATGGAAAGAACGCTCTTAACAGCATACCGAATCTCGATCTTAATGGTGTAACGAACAGTGCAGGTTCAGATGGAATCAAAGAGCAGGTTATCGCATTGGATGCAAAGACGCCTGTAGATAAATTATTCGTCAGAGGATCAAGTAAGGTTGTTGATGCTGCATCGGCTAAAGCATTCTGGTCAGATGATAAGAACGGATTGATCAAGCAGAGTGAGGCATATAAAGACCTCAACGCTGTAAAATCAAATGAAGTATACGTATTGAACACGAATGTTATGTCGGGCCCGTTGACATATGTAGGATATGTGCTTATTGCAGAAGCTTCTGGCATCGACACAGGATATGATGTATCCAAATTGATCTCAGACTACAACAAAGCATACGGATTCGACGAAGCTACAACAGGTATGCTCTTCGGCACATCCGATAATTGCAACACATTCAAGGAGATCATAATCGAGTGATGGGGCTAACGCCCCTATTTTATTTTTTCGTGATCCAATGGCGAACGATGACGGGATAATCAGCCTCACAAATATCATAAAAAATAGAATCGATGAAGATACCTTTGAAGGAAAATATAGCGCGTCGGTACGTAAAAAACTGATCCTAATCCTTGTGCTACTGTTCATGAGCGTATCGCTGATGATGCTAGGCATGTGTCTTGGTTCGGTCGATATACCTTTTGTAGATCTCGTCAGAGTGTTCTTACATCCAATATTCCCTGATTTTGTCCAACAACCATCAGAAACATACTATGCGGATTTCATCTACAAGGGCAGAATGCCGAGGATGTTCATGATCCTGTTAACAGGATTCAGCCTCGGAATGGCTGGTATGGTCATGCAGGGACTTCTGAGGAATCCGTTGGTCAGTCCGTTCACGTTGGGTGTTTCGACAGCCGCATCATTCGGTGCTGCGCTTTCAATATTGTTCGGTTCTTTCCTGTTCGGAGCATTGGCAGGAACCAAGGCAACAGTTGGGGACATAACATTCTATTTCGATGATCTCAGTGCAGTCCTCTTTGCATTCGTCATGGCGATGCTAAGCATGGCATTAATCCTTGGATTGACAAAAGGGAAAGAAGTATCGAGATCTACTGTTATCCTCGCCGGAGTTGTCATCAGTTACCTGTTCCAAGCAGGGATCATGGCAACGAAATATTTCTCCGATGACGATCAACTCAGAGAAATTACGCTATGGATCATGGGAAACTTCTCTGGTTCGTCATGGAGTTCGATAATAATCCTCACTCCTATTGTGATCATCTGCGGAATCTATCTTATGAACATGGCGCTCAAGATAAATGCGATGTCCGCTGGTGATGATGTAGCTACGAGTCTCGGTGTGGATGTGATCGCATTGAGACGTAACGGACTGATAGTCTGTACACTCGTAACCGCATCATGTCTTTCATTCACAGGAGTCATCGGATTCATCGGATTGATGGCCCCGCACATATGCAGGATGATCATAGGTAATGATTCAAGGTACCTCTTACCAGCATCCGGACTCATGGGAGTAGTCATCCTTTTGATATCGGATCTGTTCTGCAGGATGATCATAAGGCCTGGTGAACTTCCAGTGGGAATCGTGCTGTACATAGTCGGCGGTGTGTTCTTCGTATGGATGATCGCAAACAAGAAATGGAGTCAGAGAATATGAGGTTGGACATAGAATCTGTTGATCAGGGATATGGCAGTAAGACGATCCTCCATGACATATCGTTGAGTGCTCAATCAGGAGAGGTCCTGACGATACTCGGACCCAACGGTTCAGGAAAATCCACTTTAATAAAGACGATCTGCGGTATCAAAAAACCACAATCCGGCAGGATCCTCATCGATGGCGTCCCTATCAATGAGATCGGCAGGAATGAATTCGCCAAGATCGTAGGATATGTGCCTCAGAATTCAGAATTCATAGGACATTCAACAGTATATGATGCCGTCCTTATCGGCCGTCTGCCGTATGTGAAATGGAGCTATACACGCAACGACATCCGTATCGCCGTGGAATCTATGCAAATGATGAAGGTAAGTCATTTCTTCGACAGACAGGTATCAGAACTATCCGGTGGACAGAAGCAGAGGGTCACATTGGCACGTGCTTTGACGCAGGATCCGATGGTCTACGTTTTCGATGAACCGACATCCGCTTTGGACCTCCGTAACCAATTGGATACATTGAAATTCATGCAGTCCACCATCAGACGGAAGAACACTTGCATGATTGTCGCATTGCACGATCTCAACCTTGCATTGAGATATTCAGACAAGGTGGCTGTACTGAAGGATGGGAAGGTATACTCCTTTGGAAAGACTGAGGATGTCATCACGAACAGGATGATCAAGGATGTCTACAACGTAGATGCCGACATCATTGACACTCCGCGCGGAAAGTTCGTACTAGCTTATGATTCTGAGATGTGCGGAGATCTTCAAAAACTAATGCAGGACATCAGTAAGAAGGATAGTATGGAAAAGAGTTCGATAGATGCAGGGGATGCATCAATCTGAATCCCTTTTCACCAATACTGTTGTGAAATACGTCGTATCCTTTCTCACATCCAGTGGGCCGACATATTCATCGATGAGTCCAAGATTGCACATCATGATGGCATTATCGAATGGTATGTCATGTTCACAAAGTAACTTGATTATGGTCTCGATGTGACCATGAGCCTTCATGATTATCACATTGTCATTCTCATCCAATGCCTTTTTCAATCTCCAGACGTTAGATTTTGCCATAGGTACGATACATAGTGATTCGTCACCCATCATGAGGGGAACATTCGCCAAAGCCGCACCATAGACGAAGGAACTGATCCCTGATACGACCTCCACGTCATATCCTCTCTTCATCAGCGTCTTGTGGACGTACATGTACGTACTGTATACACAAGCATCACCGATCGTCACTAAAACGACATCCTTCCCCTCATCCAGTATTTCCGAAATCATATCTGCGGCGATATCCTGCGAATCCTTCATCGCAGAATCAACAGGTTTCATGGAGAACACCACCTCTCTGACATCCTTGTCGCTCGTATCGATCTGTTTATCGATCACTTCCTTAGCGACTCCGACCTCACCTTTTTCCTTCACAGGATAACAAATGACATCGACGGTCTCCAGAACATTCTTGGCTTTCAAGGTCATGAGTTCTGGATTACCTGGGCCGATACTGACTCCGAAAAGCTTTCCTCTCATAGAACAGGTATCACAGATATACTATATATTGGATTATATATCCAAAAATTGATCAAATGAACTGTGATGGCCACGACGGACGCGTCAAAAAAATGAGGTGCGGATATACGACGGGATCCTGCGCCACGGCCGGTGCCGTGGCAGGAGCCATTGAGCTCCTGACAGGCAATGTACAGGACAATGTCGCTATAACATTGCCGACCGGCGATACGTTGAGGATCGATGTGAAGAAATTATCATCATATCGTGACAAGGCCACGTATTCAGTGATCAAGGATGGTGGAGATGATATCGATGCGACAGATGGCATGGAGATCATCACCGAGATCACATTCACTCCATCCGAGATCAATATCGACGGCGGTATCGGAGTGGGCCGTGTAACGAAAGAAGGCCTCGATCAACCCGTAGGTAATGCAGCCATCAATTCTGTCCCTAGAAAGATGATAGAATACTCGCTGAAGACGATATTCGAGAAGTTCGATTACCATGGAGGTGCGAATGTAATCATCACAGCACCGATGGGTGAGGCTGTTGCGGAACAGACATTCAACCCTAACCTTGGGATCGTGGGAGGGATCTCCATACTTGGTACGACAGGCATCGTCAATCCGATGAGCAATGAAGCGATAATATCCACAACCAGGGTGGAGATGAACGTCAAAAAGGCCGAAGGGAAGAAGATAATTGTGATGGTCCCTGGTAACTATGGAGAGAATTTCGCCATCTCATTACCGGGAGTCGATGGAGATAACGTCGTCAGATGCAGTAATTTCATCGGAGAGGCATTGGACAATGCTACAGAATTAGATTTAGATGTCCTGCTCATAGGGAACATAGGGAAATTAGTGAAATTGGCCGGCGGCATAATGAACACCCATTCCCACGTAGCGGATTGCAGGATGGAAATCCTAGCATCCAATTGCATAATGGCTGGAGGATCCTTGGAATTGGCAAAGAGGATCATGGAATGCACGACAACGGATGATGCACTCAAATACATCAAAGAAGAGAACATATTGGAACCTGTCATGAGGATCCTGACAGAGAAGATCTCCCAAAGGATGTCCAAACGTACCAATGGTACTATACGTACGGCCGCGATAGTATTCTCTTCGAAATACGGATTCCTCGGTGAAACGGATAACGCCAATATATTGCTGGAAGAGGTGAGAAGATGAAGATAGCCGCCATAGCATATTCATCGGACGGTTGTAAGGTCCTGCTTAGATTGAAGGAGATCTTCGGCGATGATATCGACGTCTGCTGCAAGACCTCTTCTGATACACATGGCATCGAGGATGTCGGGATGAACGTTACCCTTTGGACGGAACAGGTCTTTAAAAATTATGATGCCTTGATCTCCGTAGGTGCGATCGGGATCGTAGTGAGACACATCTCCCATTTCGTGAAGAACAAATGCGTCGATCCGGCAGTGATAGCGATAGACGATCTTGGAAGATATGTCATCCCTATCCTTTCAGGCCACATCGGCGGTGCTAACGAACTTGCGAAGAGAATATCCTCAGAATTAGGTTCGACCGCGATAATAACGACATCAACAGACATCCACAACAGATTCGCTGTCGATGTCTTCGCGAAGAAGAACCATCTTTTCATCACAAGTATGTCCAAAGCCAAAGATGTATCCGCCAGATTGATCGATGGACGCTTCGTCGGATTCAGCAGTGATTTTCCGATCGAAGGGGACATCCCATCGGAATTGACACCATCGGATGGCGGGGAGTTCGGCATAAAGGTAACGGAATCCATTGATGATAGACCGTTCGATGAGACCTTGGTATTGATCCCCAAGGATATCATAATAGGCGTCGGATGTAAGAGGGACACCAACCCCAAGGTGATGGAATCGTTCGTTAAGGATGTACTCAGAAGAGAGAACATCTCGGAACACCGCATAAAGAGGGTGGCAAGCATAGACATAAAGAAGGATGAGGATGCTATCATCGAACTATCGGAGAGGTACGGTGCCGATCTATCTTTCTACAATGATGTGGAATTGAATTCGATCGATGGTACCTTCAGCTCATCCGAATTCGTTAAGAGGATCACAGATGTCGATTGCGTATGCGAACGCTCTGCGGTATGCGGAGGTGGCGAACTCATCATGCGCAAATATGCATCCGATGGTATGACCATCGCCCTTGCGAAGGAACCTGTTGTCTTGAGGCTGATGTGATGTGTAATATATTGATATTCTCAGGCACTACCGAAGGCAGAAGACTTACGGAATGGCTTTCCTCGTGTAAAGAATTGGATGTGACTGCTAGAGTGGCTACGGAATACGGTGCACTCGTATGCAATGACGTGAATGTCGATGTAGGCAGTTGTGGTGGTGTAGAAGGCATAGCGAGAACGATAAAGACTGAAGGGTACGATCTCGTCATAGATGCGACCCACCCATATGCATCAAGGATAACGGAGCACATCCGCGAGGCATGTTCGATGACCGATACCGAGTTGATAAGGGTCAAGAGGAACGAGTCCGAATACGATGATGTCATCACCGTCCCTTCTATAGATGATGTACCGAAGATATTGAACGATGTCGAAGGTAACATCCTCGTTACGACCGGTTCGAAGGAAGCTGATGTCTACACTAGGATCAAGGATTTCAAAGAAAGGGTATTCGTAAGGGTCCTTCCAACGATGGATTCATTAGACAGATGTATCAAACTAGGATATCCCAACAAGAACATCATCTGTGCACAAGGGCCGTTCTCGATGGAAATGAATATGGCCTTGTTGAAACAGATCGATGCTTCATACATGGTAACGAAGGAATCCGGCGATGTCGGCGGATTCGATTCCAAGTACGAAGCTGCAAAGAAGATGGATGTCAAACTCATCGTGATAGGTCGTCCGAATGATGACGGGATGTCATATGATGATGTCGTGGATGAGCTATCTGCCCGTTTCAATATCAAAAAGGATACTCAAAAAAGAAAGATCACGCTCATCGGCATAGGTCTAGGCGGAGATACGATGACGATCGAGGCCAAGGATGCGATATCGGAAGCGGACTTGATCATAGGCGCTAAACGCATGATCGAATCGTCTCACGTACATGATAAAGCAACATATGAGGGATACCTTCCCAAGGATGTTATCGACTACATCGAATCACACAAGGATCACAAAAGGATCGCCGTATTGTTATCAGGCGATGTGGGATTCTATAGCGGTGCGAAGGGACTTCTTGAAGTGATAGATACTGAAAGATATGACATAGACGTCGTTTGCGGCATATCCTCCATGGTGTACTTCTTCTCCAAGATAGGGAAGTCATGGGATGATGCCCATCTTATCAGTTCCCACGGAAGAAGGATGAACACCATCAATCACATATGCAGATATCCGAAGGTATTCTCACTGCTCTCATCATCCGGTGAATTGAATGACATCCTCTCAGAGATGTGTTACTATGAACTGAATGATGTCGATGTCACCGTAGGCAGTGATTTCAGAACAGATGCTGAGAGGTTCATCAAAGGAAAGCCTTCAGAACTCAAAGGAATGGAATTCGGCAAACTCATCGTCGTACTGTTCGAGAACAAGGATCTGATCCAAAGGACAGCCTGCATACCTGATGATCAATTCATACGTGGTGATGCACCGATGTCCAAGAGTGAAGTGAGAGCGTTATCCGTACTGAAATTGAACTGTGATGCAGATTCTATAGTATATGACGTAGGTGCAGGCACAGGCTCCGTATCCATAGAATTGGCATTGAGAGCGGTGGACGGTACGGTATATGCGATAGAGAGGGATCATGATTCTATAGAACTGATCAAGGAGAATCGCAAGAGATTCAAGGTCCCGAACCTCATCCCAGTCGAAGGATTGGCCCCAGAGGCATTGAATGACCTGCCTGCACCCACTCATGTGTTCATCGGAGGATCATCAGGCAATCTCAAGGACATCATCTCGTGCATATTGAAGAAGAACCCTCACGTACGTATCGTGATGAACGCGGTCACATTGGAGACCATATCCGAAATATTGGATGTGATCAAATCATTCAATCTTATAGAGGAAGAGACCATATGCCTTTCCGTGGATCGCACTAGGAAGATAGGAAGATACCATCTGATGGATTCTCAGAATCCTGTATACATCAATGTGGTGAGGGGATGACGACTCCACGCATAATGATCGCTGCACAATCCAGCGGAAGCGGTAAGACCACCATATCATGCGGCATACTGCAGGCGCTTGTCAACAGAGGTCTAAAGGTATCATCATTCAAATGTGGCCCGGATTACATAGACCCGATGTTCCATAAAAAGGTCATCGGCGCGGATTCCACGAATGTCGATCCTTTCTTCTCGGATGATGAACAACTCAAATATTTGTTCACAAGGAGTGCCGATAGGACGGACATCGCCGTCATCGAAGGCGTAATGGGATTCTATGACGGTTCATCCCTCGATTCTAGCAAGGATAGCTCATGTGATATCTCATTGAAATTGGATGCGCCTGTGATACTGATCGTTGATTCCTCAGGTTCATCATATTCCGCCCTCGCAGTGTTGAAGGGATTCATGGATCTGGAGAGGAACAATATCAAAGGCGTCATCTTCAACAGGATGTCCGAGAGGGTATTCGATTCCATAATACATCACGTCATAGATATGGGCATCACACCGATCGGTTACATCCCGAAGATGAAGGACATCAAGTTAGAAAGCAGACATCTGGGTCTTGTGATGCCCGACGAGATTTCCGACATCAAGGCGATGTTGAACGAGGTCGCTAACAGATTCGAAAGGACATTGGATATCGACGCCATAATCAAATTAGCAGGGACTGCGAAGGACATCGTATCCAAGGAACCTCCGACATCGGATCTAAGATATGATGTGAAGGTCGCGGTCGCTGATGACGAGGCATTCTGCTTCATGTATCACGACAACATAGAACTGCTCGAGTCATTGGGCGTCAAGATCGTAAGATTCTCGCCCATACACGATAAGGCGATGCCTGATGCGGATGCTTTGATCCTGTATGGCGGATACCCCGAGATGCATGCTAAGGAGTTGAGCGAGAATCATACGATGATCGCATCGATAAAGAACAATCTCTCCAGAGGGATGCCATGCTTGGCCGAATGCGGAGGATTCATGTATCTGCACGAGAGGATGGAGGGTGCTGATGGCATTATGTACGACATGTGCGGAGTGATCAAAGGTAGCACATGGAAGACCGAAGGGCTGGTAAGATTCGGTTATGTGAGATTGAATTCACCGAATTTGGAAGGCACCATCAAAGCACATGAGTTCCACCACTGGGATAGCGATAACAATGGAGAGGATTGGACTGCGACCAATGTGAAAGGGAACAGCTACAGATGCATCCATGACGATGGCAACATGATAGTAGGGTTCCCTCACATGTACTACTATTCGAACCCCGAATTCGTACATTCTTTCCTAAAGAAAGCATCGAATTTCAAGGAAGGTCACTGAGTCCGCAATCATAGCTCAAACGAAATACTTGTCAGGGTTGACGATAAGGAATCCATTCCCGTCATCTTCCTCTGTCAAGGCTACGATACCTTCAACGATACCCAATATAGCAGGTATCGCCGTCCAGCAGAAGAGGATGTATAGGATACCGGAAACGAATCTCCTTGCATAGAATCTGTGGATCCCTATCCCGCCTAACAGTATCGCCAACAGCGCATATGCGATCTTATTCACTTTGACGCAATCGTTGCATGTATTCTGATGAACGACCATCGGCTTTGACGTTTCCTTCCCGCAATTAGGTCAAAAGTTGGATTCACCAACATCCTTTCCGCAATTTTGACAATACAGATAATCACCTCTTAGAGGTATTACCTATAACATTGTGCAAACATCATAAACGTTACCCATTGCAGTCAGTGATTGGTAACAGGATCGATTATCATTTACTACCGAATGAGGGGTCACCGAACGCCTTTACGATGATATCTGCACCACGGAACAGACACTCCCCATGGAATTTGTCATCGATATTGTGCTCTTCTATCTTCATCATAATCTCAATCTCATTGGCACCTGAGGCTTTGGCCTTCTGAGTAGCGATCCTGATGCCTTCACTCTTGGCGAATTCTATGGCCTCATCCTTCCCGTTGAAATAGAAGCTATCGTCGGATGAGTACACCCTACACTGCGGGTCCGGTGAGAAGTCATTGGGTGCTGCACGTATGATTATCTCGACGTATTCCGTAACCCTGCTGCATATTGCACCCACAGCATTCCTGACATCGAAATCATCAGGGATTATGAGATCATATCCTATCGCATCTACGACATCAGGTAACCATGACCCTGATGGGGCACCTACGCCGATGATGGTAGTGATATCCGCTTTCTTGTATCTCTCTGCCTGTCCGACACGCCCGAACACCTCCATCGGTTCATCGTCGGAATGATAGGTGTAATCATAGATGCATTGGAGCAATCTTCCCTTCACGGAGCCTTTAGCCAAATGTATCAATTCATCAGCAGTCATCGAATTGAATGAAGCTATCAGCTCCACCATGACTGTGGATGCTGTGCTATCGTACCTGTCATATCTGCCTTCTGCAGCTAAGATATCCGTAGGCGTCAATGAGATACGGATGAGCGAACCTGATGATTCCATCGCACCCAATGACGCATCGGATAAACCCATCTCGCCCTTCAGTTCATTGAGAGATAAAGGTCCTTTACCATTGGAATGAATGAAGAATATGCAATCATCGATTGAAACCATCCTTCTCTCCATTATGCGATCATGGATGGATGGCCATCTGCTGGACGCGACACAATATGGGATGGAGCGTCTGCCAGAGAATACTATCCTCTTATCGACCAATTCCATGCCCGTATCCCCTCCAAGACCATACGTGCATATGTCCGCCGCATGTACTCTGGTCCTATGTCCGCATATCGATGCCCCTTCATCCAACGTGTGAACGAAACCGTTCTGTATCATCCCGATGTCGGTCGTCGTCCCACCGATATCGATGACCATCGCGTCCGTCACACCGGGGACGTTCATCGCACCTGTCAGACTCGATGCGGGACCGGACATTATCGTATCGATAGGCCTCTCCATCGCAACGTCGGAACTCATGACAGAACCGTCACCTTTGACGATCATCAACGGGGCATCGATATCGAACTCCACCAAAGCATCCTTCACGGAAGAGATCAACCCAATTATCTCTGGGATGAGACTTGCGTTCATCACTGCTGTGTTCAGCCTTTCCTTGAAACCGAGTTTCGATGTCAGATCATGAGCGCATACGACAGGTACATCCAATATCTCAGATGCCAAACCTTTCAAACGATTCTCATGTTCAGGATACCTTACGCTAAGATATCCGCAGATCGCGATGGAATCCACCTTGCCCTTCATATCATTCAGAAGATTCGTCGCGGACATCTCATCCAATTCTGTGACGATGTTGCCTCTCATATCGAATTCACCGTCGACGAAACCGATGGAAGATACATCGAGATCGGGGACGATCCTCTTTCCGATCGTCAATAATCCTACACGACAGCCTTTACCTTCGACGACGGAATTCGTGGCCAAGGTCGTGGAGAGAGAAACTAACTGTATATTCTCATGAGATCTCAGTCCATCGATCGAATCGACTATCCCTTTCAGAAGATCATCGTGCGTCGTAAGCGCTTTGGAACGGGAGATGATCTCCTTCGTATCAAGATCCAATATCACGGAATCCGTATAGGTGCCGCCTGTATCGATACCAAGCCCTAATCTCATCGAGGATACAATATGCTGAATGGTATTTTATCGATGTGGATGGAATTCATTCATCGAAGAACCGTTGCAGTCCGCTGAGATCGGATATCTCTCCAAACACCACATCCTTCAGATCATCACCCAATGGAGTGAGATCAGGAACGAAAACTACATTGCATCCTGCACGTGAAGCAGATAATACACCATTGGGGGCATCCTCCACCGCAATGCAATCAGAGGGATCCTTACCTATGGCTTCGCATGCGTAGAGATACACATCCGGTGCAGGTTTCCCATCCTTCACCATGTTCGTGCATATCTTCTCATCGAGAAGGTCACTTATCCCCACCATGTCAAGATATTGCCTCATCCTGGATTCCCCTGTGGCTGTGGCGACAGCGGTCTTTACTCCCCTGTTCTTCAGGAAAGCGAGGGTCTCTTTGACGAAGGGTTTCAATTCCAATCCTTCGGATACCACATGCTCCCTCATCAGTTGCCTCCTATCTTCCCTTATCGAATGGAAATCGAATGTCTCTCCGAATCTATCGATGAAATACTTCTCCGATATCCTGGCATCCAGACTTCTTATGTGAAGGACATCCTCTTCGGTTATGTCGAAACCGTTCTTCCGTCCAGCCTCCATCCAGAACCTTACGTTGAGTTTCTCTGTGTCTAGGAGCGTACCATCCATATCGAAGATGACTGCACGTATCATGTTCTCCCACTTCCCCTGAATCGATTGGAGGATGGTCCGATGATATGTAAATTGTCCGAGGATGATAGGTATCATCCGATCCTTCATTTTACGGTTGAATTGACGATATGACGTCCCTTCATCCCTTACTCCATGGATTTTACGCACCCCATTTCGAAAAGACTATTATATTGCGCGCAAATCAGGGGGTAATAAATAGGTGACCATATGGCACAGAAAGTTACGGTTTCAGTTATCAAAGCTGATGTCGGTTCAGTTTGCGGACACACAAGACCACATCCCGACATGATGGCAAAATGCGATGAGATGCTCAAAGAGGGAGTCATGCAAGGCATCCTGGAAGACTACTACGTCACACGCGTCGGCGATGATATCAACCTCTTCATGACACACTACAAGGGCGAGAACAACAAGGACGTCCACAAGCTTGCTTGGGATGCGTTCTATGAGGCCGCACAGCTCGCAAGGAAGATGCACCTCTATGGAGCAGGACAGGACCTTCTCGCAGATTCGTTCTCAGGCAACATCAAAGGCGCCGGACCTGGATCCGCTGAGATGGAGTTTGAGGAGAGGAAATCAGAACCTATCATGTTCTTCATGGCTGACAAGACAGAACCGTCAGCATACTCATTGCCTCTTTCGAAGATATTCCTCGACCCCTTCACTACAACCGGCCTCGTCATCGATGCCAGGGCAAAGAAGGGATTCGATGTCGAGATCCATGATGTCATGGACCACAAGAAGGTCATCATGTCCGCACCTGAGGAGACACTCAGCATCCTTTCACTCCTCGGTGACACGTCAAGATATGCTATCAAGAGGGTCTTCAGCCGTGCAGGTCTCGGAACCGCGGCTGTCGTATCCACAGATAAACTCAACCTCACAGCAGGCAAATACGTCGGAAAGGACGATCCCGTCTGTGTCGTAAGGGCCCAGAGCGGTATGCCGTCTGTCGGTGAGTACCTCCAGCCCTTCATGAACACGATGCTCGTCGCAGGATGGATGAGGGGATCACACTACGGTGCATTCTACCCCTGTTCACCCGAGGACTCCACACCCACATACTTCGATGGACCTCCAAGAGTATGCTGTCTCGGATTCCAGCTCGTAGACGGTCACCTCCAGGGTCTTGAACCCATGGGATCAGCACCTGGTGTGCACGTTCCTGTCGATTACTTCAAGGGAGCAGAGTGGGATTATGTCCGCAACAATGCTGTCAAAGCATCCAAATTCATGAGGACACACGGCCCGTTCATGCCTGCAGTACTCGGCCCCGAAGAGATGGAATACACCTCAAGGCCGGAAGTCCTCAAGGAACTCACAAAGAGGATGGAGAACCTTGACTGATCTCAAGACGCCTGCAATAGTCGTCAACTTCAAGGCATACAGAGAGGTGGACGGCGAAGGTTCGCTCAAGCTCGCAAAGATATGCGAGTCTGTATCGAAGGATTCAGGAGTGACCATCGCTGTCTGTCCGCCTATGGTGGAGCTTGGAACGGTCGCCAGGGCTGTGGACATACCTGTATTCTCACAGAATGCGGACCCGCATGCCCCAGGTTCATCCACTGGATGGGTCACCGCATCGATGATCAAATCCACTGGTGCGATCGGTACGCTGATCAATCATTCGGAACACAGATTCGAGAACAATGTGATTAGCGAATCGGTAGAACTCGCAAAGGCCGATGACCTCATAACGATGGTCTGTGCCGAATCTGTCAAGAAGGCGGTATCGGTTGCGACATATCACCCGGATTTCATTGCGATCGAACCTCCGGAACTGATCGGCGGAGATATATCTGTGACTACAGCGAACCCGCTTATCATCGAAGATACTGTCAACTCAGTGAAATCCGTGAATAAGAAGATCTCTGTCCTCTGCGGAGCTGGTGTAAAGACCGGAGAGGATGTCGCCAAGGCCATCGAATTGGGATCATCAGGCGTTCTGTTGGCTTCAGGAGTCGTTAAATCGAAGGATCCTAAGGCAACGCTCTACGATCTCATCAAACACATTTGAATCGGTTATCTCCCCGAAAGGGGATTAACTGATTACAATTAACATCCATTGAATAATACCTTCTGAGGAATCATCCTTTTATGAGGATGTTCCCATTCCTATTGGTCCTGTTCCTTGTCATATCCATACCATTGGATGTCGTTGATGGATGCGAATCAGATTATGTTCGATTATCGGCAGTGATCCCAACGAGTCAATCCGAAGGCGTAGGGATAACCAATTATGGCAATGGCGACGTGAATCTCAAAGAATATCGCCTTTCTGACGGTGAAGGCACGATAACTTTCACGAAATCAATCATATTGAGTGGAAGATCCACGATATTCTTATTGAAATCGGCTCCAGAACCGTGGATGATGATCGATAATTACATCCAATACGGGGACAAAGGCGTCGTATGCAAAGGATTTCTACTGAGAGATACTGGGGATGATGTATATCTCTACAAAGGAGAACAATTGATTGATACATTCGTTTATGGGGATGAAAGCAACAGGAACGGTTGGGATGGTGACGCATTTCAAAAGATACCGAAGAAATGCTATGCGAAGAGAACATCGATTATAGATACCGATACATCGAAGGATTGGGAGATATTCACACCAGGGCGCAGCGATTTCTCTATGACGGGAGGATACGAATGCGAGATAACACCATTCGTGTTCCCTGATTCGAAAGGGATTCCTGTGAAGGATGTCGTGTATGGTACTACGTCAAGGATCGACATATCAACATACCTTTTGAGTGAACCGGGTGTCATCTCATCCTTATTACACGCGCTGTCCGATGGTGTCATCGTAAGGATATTGTTGGAAGGGTCACCTGCGGGAGGCATACCTCTGTCGGAAAGGATAGCGATGTCAACACTCGTTTACCATGGTGCCGATGTAAGATTCATCATCTCTGATGATGGTTACAAAAGATACAATTTCCTTCATTCGAAATATGCAGTGATTGATGAAGATATTACAATAATCACATCGGAGAATTGGGCGGAATCATCGTTCAATAACAACAGAGGATGGGGCGCCGTGATATCTTCAAATGAATATGCGCATTACATGAGATCGGTCTTTGAATCTGATTTCAATGGTAATCTGGACATCAGATCATTCAAGGAACTCTTCCCTAAGGAAAGAAGAGGCACTTTCGAAGGATACATTCCGTCGAATGAATTATTTCCATCATATCATGGGAGGGCGACACCTATATTGTCTCCTGATTTCAGCTTCAGTGCAATGAAAGGATTCATTACATCAGCGAATGAGAGGTTGTTCGTTGAACAATTGGAAGTTGAATATGACTGGTTGGATGAAGACAACAACCCATTATCATGGATGATCGGATCGAAAGCTGACTGCAGATTATTGATCGATACGACATTCGATTCTGAATTCGATTCAGATGAGAAGGATGGTTTTGGTATACGCGATCGCTTGAAGGGTAGTGATACTATCGCTGTGAGAACATCCGCGATGGACAGGATGTTGCATAACAAAGGGATCATATCCGATGATGGAGTCTGGATCGGTTCCATAAATTGGTCGAACACATCGATACATGACAACAGAGAGGTCGCTGTTATCATAGAATCGAAGGAAGTATCCGATTTCTTTGCGAAATATTTCATCGATGATTGGGGAACGGAATCGGCTGATGATATTGTGATAACAGTGGATGTCATCGGTGAACTGAAGAACGGAAGGACGATAGTCATCGATGCATCAGGATCCTATGCACCTAACGGCTCACTGTTCGAATGGGATATCGATGGAGATGGAGTGATCGAAAGGACTGGGAGGAAGATATCTATTGATCTTTCAGACAGCACATACGACATCACTTTGATAGTGACCGATGGCGATGAGACATATCTTTGGAAAAGGACGTTGGACATCAGTGACGCCGATATGGATGTGTTCCCAATACCATTGAAATACATCCCAATCATTATCATATGCATAGCGACTGCAACGGTTAGCCTGCTTCACAGATGGAAGTGCAAATAAGATGATGATCAGGGAGTTCAGACCCGATGACGTAGATAGGCTCTATTCTATCATGATTTCATCCCTCGATGAATACTACCGTCGCGAGGTGTTCTTCCAGTTCTACAGCATGTGGCCTCAGGGACAGCTGGTCGCATGCGATATATTCGATGCACCTGTGGCCTTTCTGTTCTCTTCTAAGGCTGAACCAGGGACTGCACGCATCATGTTGTTCGCCGTCTCTCCAGAACATAGGAACAAAGGCATCGGACAGGAAATTCTGAACAGATTCAGACTTGTCTCTCTGATGTCCGGTGTTCGTAATATCACACTGGAGGTCAGGGAGAACAATGAGGGTGCTAAGAGATTCTATAGAAAGAATGGATTCAAAGAGACAGGACTGATCCCTAATTTCTACCAGGATGGCGGGAACGGGATACGTATGGATGGTCCTGTCCAATTGAATTTCTAAAGTAGAATGCGGATCTCCCCACATTCAGTTGAACATCGTATCTCCGAGGTGTTCATTCTCCATGTAATAGTTGGAGGATTTCTGCTTCTGAGATTCCGAGAGATCCTTGGAAAGACCTTTGGTGTATGATCCGTAGATCTCCCTGATCTGGTCCTCTGCAGGCCTTGCACGCTTGAGCGCTCTTTTGATGTGATCCTCAGTGATGAGAGGCGCATCCTCCATGACCGCAAGATCCCCTGCGGCCCTTATCAGACCACCCAACTCTCTAAGCCTGAGTGTGAGCGAATTGAGCTGCTTATCCTTCTTAGCACGGCTTCTACCCTCGTTGACGACTGCTTCGACCGCACCGATCGTCGCATGTGGTATGTGACCGTCCATAGTGATCTCCTGAGCTACGAATTGAGCATATTTCGCTCTGTTAGCATCGTTGTCAGCCATCGCGACATCCACAAGCACCTCATATCCTCCACCGATGATCCTTGATCTCAACGGAGATAGGATGTTCTCGAGGTCCTGTATGTTACATGCGGCAACAAGGATGAAATCGCAAGGTACGTGGTCGACCTTGACACTCGCACCAGCACTCTGAGGATTCCTACCCGTAATAGGGAACTCCTTGTCCTGCATAGCGGTGAGGATGAATCTCTGCAATTCTCCCAAATGCGAAATCTCATCCACGAAGAGGACACCTTCATGTGCCTCATGGATTGAACCAGGGATCACTCTCTCATACGCGGGCGTCCCAAGGCCTTGGTGACCTCCATAAGGGTCGTGCCTGACATCGCCCAACAATTCGGTCTCTGAAGCGCCTGTGGCAAGAACGAATGGTTCCCTGTCCAATTTGACGAGAACCTTCTGCTTGGAGTTCTTATCCACCTGCCTTCTCTTCTCGAGTGCCTTCTGATCGAGCATGCGGATCTTATCGCCTGCACGTTCGAAGACAACAGTCTCTTCCGTACCATCGGCGAGAGTACGTGTCGTGTTCACTCTCTCCTTACCTATGGAAACAGGCATTGCTTGGAACATGCCGCCGAGAAGGTCACCGAATGGGTTGTTCTGCATACCGCCCATGTCGATCTTCGTCTTTCCGCAATGGGGACAGTTCACCTCGTTAGGAAGTGACATCTGTCCGCAGCTCTTGCAGACGTAACCGAGTTTCTCGGCCACATGCCTTGGTGCCTTATCGGGATCCAAAAGCTTACCGGATGCTCCGGAGAGTGCTGTGTTCTCCCTGTTGACCTCTTCCTCTGTGAGTACTTCGAGGAAAGGCCTTTCAGGATTCTCGGGGTTGTCTGCGACCCTGATCTCTGTCTTCACCTTAGGTAATTGCATGGAGATAGCCCTAGCTATCATCGATTTACCTGTGCCTGGCGGGCCAACGAGCAGAAGGTGTCTGCGCTGTTTGGCAGCGATCTTCGCAAGAGCTATCGCTTCTTCCTGACCAAGTACGCGATCCAATGGGTTTGAGGGGATGAGGATGTCCTCCGTAGAGGACATTCCTTCTACATCCGCCCATGTCGTTACAAGTTTTTTCTCTGTCATCAGTAGAGATCTTCCTTTGTCCAGATTGTTATTCCTGCAGGCATCTTCGTTATGTTACCTTTCCTGGTACCAACGATGGTCTGGATCCCATTAGCTGATGATACATCGAGGATCCTCTGTGATATCACACCGTCGAACACGATGGTGCATACACTGCTGGAATCTGATTTCAATGAATCCACGAGACTCTTCACAGCGATCTCACGGATGATCTCATTGTTGGAATTGAGGATCTTAGCATTGTGTGTGGATGCCATGTCAAGAAGCATATCGCGGTATGTCTGCTGTTCGGGCGAGAGCGTTTTCGTCTGCCTTGCAGCATCCCTCTTCTTGGAGCGGATCGTCTTGGGTTTCTCCTCAACGACCTCGGGTTCTTCGATGACAGGTTCTTCGACCACAGGCTCCTCTTCGACGACCTTCGTCTTTCTTGTCCTCTTGGGCTTTTCCTCCACATCCTCTGCAGAGTCTTCCTCGGACTTCTTGGTCTTCCTTGTCCTCTTGGGTTTCTCCTCGACGACAGGTTCTTCGACCTCAGGCTCCTCTTCGACGACCTTCGTCTTTCTTGTCCTCTTGGGTTTCTCTTCGATGACTTCAGGTTCCTCTACAACGGGTTCCTCGACGACCTCAGGCTCCTTCTCTACAACGATAGTGGTCTCGACGATCTCGTTCCCCTCGTGGACAGGCTGCGATTCCTCTTTCTTCTTGAATCTGTCAGCGGCATCCGTGTTGAAACGATCCTTCCTCTTCTCCCTGAGTTCGCGCTCCTTGAAATCCCTGTTGTTGTCCCTGCGACGGTCGTCTCTGCCGTTGTCTCTACCGTTATCTCTGCGGCGTTCGTCCCTGTTGTTGTCCCTGCGACGGTCATCCTCTCTGACATGCCTCTGTCTAGGTTCATCGTCGTCATCAGGCGCATTGAGCTTGTTCATCTCCATGTATTGGTCGTACGGGACCTTGTTTCTCAGACACTTCGTGAGCTGTTTCGGACTGAGCTCCTCCACCTCGTGTGCACGGGGTGCCCTTGCGACGAAATCGACCTCTGCGACCTGGAAGAGTTCCCTGAGGATCAATTCCCCTCCTCTGTCGCCATCGACAAATGCTGTAGCCACTCTTTCCCTTGACAATTCCTGTACGGTCTCGGGTATGTTCGTTCCTTCTACAGCTATCGCGTTCTTCACACCAGCCCTAAGGAGGTTGAGAACATCGGACCTACCCTCGACGATGATGATGGCCTCGGAATCCTTCACTGCCGGTCCAGCGGGACAGTGATCCTTACCGTATGTGGTGATCTCCTCGACCTGAATGCTCTGCCTTATGCTCTCCGTCAGATCGGATGATTTTCCTTTGCTCTGTTTTATGAGATCGTTCAGGAGTTCCTTGGCCCTCTCGACGACCTGTTCCCTCTTGGATACACGTACGTCCTCGATGCCCAGGACCCTCATCCCAGCCTTGCAGGGACCTACGCGGTCGATCGTTTCCAATGCGGAAGCGAGGATCGCGGTCTCCACTTGATCGAGAGATGATGATACAAGCACGATACCTTCGGATTTACCGCTCTTAGACTGGACATCAACTTCGATCCTTCCAATCCTTCCGGATTTCTGAAGGTCGCGAAGGTCCAGTTCATCACCGAGAAGACCTTCGGTCTGACCGAAGATTGCTCCGACGACATCAGGCTTGTCTACAATACCATCCGCCATCAGTTTTGCTTTTATCAGATATTTAGTTGCAGTTGGATCTATATTCGTATGACTCCTCTCCTTGTGAGGTTATACGAGAAAACAAATTCTAGACTCTCGCAGCCACTGCTTCTTGCTCCGCCTTGATCAGGCTCCTACGTCCTTAGCGGATTGCTGTGATAGATCCCTTCTCGGGACACATTCCCTATTGATTTACGACCGCATCCCCGCGATCGAATTATGACATGGCTACCTCATCTCGCGAGATTGCCGTAATCGTGATAGTGATCAGTGATACGAGGAGAACTTCGTTTCCTCTGCGACGAGAATGTATGCCTATATATTAAACATTAACGCACAATGGGGTTTTTGAGGGGGTTTACGCCCCCTCCACTCATCCGAGTGTTATCTCGTTGAAGTTCCCTTCCAATCTAAAATAGTTGAAGACGGAGTTATCACAAGTGAACATTATGACCTGATTCTCCCTCGAGAATTCATAGATCGCCTTACAGGCCCCTTGTTTCCTCTCATCATCGAAACGGACCAGGATATCGTCCATGATCATTGGCATCTTCTCTGCCGTGATCTCCTCCGCCAATGCCATCTTTATCGACAGATAGATCTGATCCCCGAGACCGGAACTCCATTGGGATGAGTTCTTCCTCATGACGCTATCTTTGACGACTATGTCGTTGTCCCTCGGATCGTTGTCCAGTTGGTATCTTCCCTCGGTCATGAGTGAAAGATATCTATTGGCCCTGATGACGACCGTTGGTTGCAGATCGGAGTAGAAGCGATCACAGGAATCACGTATGATGGTCTGTGCAATACTGTATGTGGCCCATTCACGGACCAATCCCTTCAATCTCTCCTCCGCATTCATCCTTTTGGTGAGGAGCTGATTGTACGCATCGTCATTCATGATCTCATCCATCATGTGCGTTATCTCTCCGATCCTCTGACTGTATTGATCTGAATCATCCTTCAGATCGTCAGCATCAGGTATATCATCGGCAAGGAATGCTTTGAGCTCGCTGATCGATAACTTGGTAGTGGCCTCAATGCTCTGTTTGAGTGTCTCCATCTCCTTCCTCAGATCGATGAGTCTGAGCTTCTTCAGGTATGCCTCTTTGAACCTCTCGGATGAACCCCATCTCCTAAGGAGTCTTGACCTCTCTTCGGAATCAGCCTTCATCTTGTCCTTCAATTTGGTGATCTGCTCATTCTTCTCCTTTATAACGATGGCATCGTTGAGCATGGTCCTGAGGCTCTCTATGTTCTCTTCAGTGCTACCTTTCAATTCATACGCCATCGCCAAGGGGGCCAACGCCCTCTCGAACAATGATGTCTCGGCGATGAGGCTCTGTCTTTCTGCCTTGGCTGCATCCCTCTTGCTATTGAGATCGCAAAGTACACGGAGATTCTCGGCAAGGACGATTGCCCTCTCAGGTTCTATTCCCGAAGGATATCCTTCATTGACGATCCACTGATCCCAATTGAGAGGATCCTTCTTCTTTTTGGACACTACGATGAATGGTAATGCGATCCCCAGGAGTGCTAATACGGCACCAGCTATCGTCACGATCATATCTTCCAATAACAACGCGCCAAGCACTGCAACGACTATGCCCACTATCCCCAACAGAAGGAGACCATATTCCCTCTTTCCGAAGTTACGGCCGTTGCGTTTCTGCAACACACGCTCAGCCTTACTGATGATGTATTGTCCGTTCCTGACCTTGGAAGCCTGTTCGGATGTCCATCCGACCTTCTTCTCGAGTTCCGTTATCTCACCATCTATCTTGCTGATATCGGACTCCACTTTGGAGATCGATGCCTTGTTCTTGATGTAATCATTCGATTGAGAACATACATTCTCGATCTCGGTACGTTTAGATAGGACGTTATTGACATCCTTGATCTCCTTATCGGACGGGATCTCGCTCTTGATACGATCGATCTCCTCGGAGATGTGTTCGAATCTCGCTTTATCATCTGGATTGAATGAATCGTATTCGGACAATCCTTTGCATTCATCCTCTAATTCACGAAGATGCTCAAGATTGCCTGATTGTGATCTGTTCAATCTCTTGCGCGCCTTCTCATCGTTCGAGAGGTCGATCAATTTCTTCTTATCGAGGACTTTTCTTTTAAGATCCTCTCTCTCGGCATATAATGCATCATACTGGTCCATCTTGGATTCGATCTCCTCGATCTCAGCATTGATGCTATCAATCTCCTTCATGCACGCGCCGATCAGTCTTGTATCCGACATCTTCTCGGGCGTCATAAGTTCCTCGAGTCTGTTGTCGATATCCTTCGATACCGCAGGTACATTCTCTCCGCCAGGTATGGTTAGGAACTTGCTCTTGAAATCATTGGTCGATATGACCTTATTATTAGTCAATTCCTCGAGATCGAGGCCATAGAGTGCACGATATGTGGCGGAATCCATGTTAGAGAATTCTTCGGAGATCGTTCTCTTTCCGTTCTCCTCCTTCACCTTCTTCTGTTCTCTGATCAGCGTTCTACGATCGCCATTGTCCATCGTAACCTCTATGATGCCAGAATCGTTCTTCGAAGGCGTTGGATACAGTCTCTTCTTCCCGCTTATGGGGAAGAGCGTTGATCTTATGAATTCGGTTATCGTGGATTTTCCACTTTCATTATGACCATAGATGACGGTCATGTTGTCCTTCAGATCGCCGGAGTTCCAACGCATGATGTTACCGAACGATCTGACGTTGATCCTGTCTATCCTCATTGTTCGGCCCCCATCATCTTCTCTATTACGAGATACATCGCGTCATCGACGATATCCTTCAATTCATCATCTGATAAGGATTCGAACATGCTCTTTCTTGATTGGGAGACGGTCGTGGAACAGATCATATCGATCAATTCCTTTCTTCCGAAACCTGAGATCCTGTTACCGTAACTGATGACCGCGGATGTGAAATCATTGATCTCCTCTCTTGTCTTGAGATCGATATCCGGTACCGTCCTTACGATCACGGACGATATCTTGCAATCGATGGAATTCTCAATCATCTCCTTGATGGATTCCGTTCCGCCAGTACGCAGTATCGCATCCAATGGTCCGCGACCGGAGAATGTGATGGATGCTATGCAATTCTTCTTGATCTTCGACAATTCATCGATCGCAGTCTTGAAATCTGTTTTCCCTGTGATATCGATATTGACATCCACCCAATCGATCGCAGATGTCTTGAATGGGGATATGTCAACGACGGCGCCATCATTCACCGTCACAAGATATGCTCCCTTCTCACCGCTCTCCTTGGGGTCCATCCCTTGAGTGTTACCGGAATAGACGACATAAGGCATCCTATTGAGTATGGATGCCTTGTGTATGTGGCCCAACGCCCAATAGTTGACATCCTTATCCTTCATGTCGGACAGTTTGCAGGGCGAGTAATTGTCATCCTTGGCTCCATCGACATTGCAATGGAACACGCCTATGGCAAAAAGGTCGCTCTCCTTCTTCACTGATTTCACATAATTCGAATTAGGCTTCATTGACGGGAAGCTCATGCCTATGAGCTCAGTGACCCTTCTCCCGTCCTTCTCGAAATACATGTGCGTTATCTGCTCAGGGAATACGAAAGCATTCTTCGGCAACGGTATGGAGTTCTCCCATCTCCTCTTGGTATCATGGTTGCCGTAGATGATGTAACACGGTACTTTCATGGATGCTATAGCGTCGGCGAATCTGCTCCTCGTCAACGGCGTCTCATTGGTACTGTCGAATATGTCTCCAGAGAATATTACGAAATCAACTTTCTCCTTCTTTGCGAATGATACGATGTTATCGAGTGCAGTGAACACTGATTCACGTAATCTTCTCCCAAGATCCTCATCCGCATCGGAGATCCCTGAGAATCTGCACCCTAGATGCAGGTCAGAACAATGAATGAATCTGAATGAATCTCCCATGTCTCTCTATATCAAGGCCTATGTTTAAACGATTATCGCTCCGCCTATACGCTTAGTTGTGAGCCACCAACTGAATCGGAGTTTCCTTCTTCTGGATAACATATCTGCCGAAATCGTC
>ENA-UONY01000543-UONY01000543.1-human-gut-metagenome-genome-assembly--contig:-CS9-NODE-543-length-44651-cov-7.947619_pt1 | contig 44651 bp, 41 predicted proteins | sample MGYA00242465_ERZ724012 | MGnify/ENA metagenome assembly ERZ724012 | reverse complement strand
AAACGCGGCGATTTCGGGTACAAAAGTCTATAGTAGGATTAGAGTTTTCTGTCGGACGGAGGTACGAAAATGAATCACAAAAAACGGGAACATCTCCTGTCTATCGGGGAAATGGCGGAGACGAACCGCGTTTCGATCGCCACGCTCAGACTCTATGACCGGATGGGACTTTTGCAGCCCTGCTACCGGGACGAGGAATCGAATTACCGGTACTACGACATCCGTCAGACATCCCGGCTCGATATCATTCGGTATATGCGAAATCTCAACATGAGTCTCGCGGAGATCCAGACGCTGCTCGAAAAAGAGGACATTATGCTCATCGAGCAGAAGCTTATAGAGAAAAATAACCAGATCCACCAGCAAATGCGCGATCTCAAGGCCATGCACGAGGCGGTGGAGCGGACGATCCAGTCCATCGAGCGCTACCGGAAATCCCCGGTGAGCGGGACGATCTCGCTGGAATTTATCGATCAGCGTCACATTCTGTACATCCCCTGCGCGGAGAATTTTTATGAGCAGGGGATCGTCGCCTACGAGAAGGCCGTCCGCGCGCTGCGCCGCGAGCTGATGAAGCGCAATCTCCCGCAGCTTTTGTCGTACAGCCTCGGAACGAGCGTGAAACAGGACGATTTTGCGCGGGGCGCGCTGGTAGCGGACAAGGTGTTTATTTTCGGCGACAAGCACCTGCGCGATTATGGAGAGAATATCGAGGTGATCGAGAGCGGAATGTTCGCCTGCATCTATCTGGACGGCTTCGACCAGGAGACGGAGGGCGCGGCGCGGCTGCTTGAATACTGCCATGCCAACCGGTATGTGTTAAACGGCGATTATATCTGCGAGGAGATGACGGAGCTGAATCTCTTCGATAACAACAAGCGCAACATGTTCCTGCGCCTCCAGGTTCCTGTGATCTTTACAAAAAATTAATTGACAAAACTCTTGACTCTCTACCTGCAACAGACTGTATACTCCATTACAGTATTTTATAGCACAGAAAGGAGCTATTATAATGGATAAGATTAAGATCGTGCAGTATGGTTGCGGAAAGATGAGCAAGTACACTCTTCGCTATGCGTATGAGCATGGCGCGCAGATCGTCGGCGGCATCGGCCACGGCGCGTCTGTCGGCCAGGACATCGGCGACTGGGCGGAGCTTGGCGTCAAGACGGGCGTCATCATCTCCGATAATGCGGAGAAGGTTCTCGACGAGTGCGATGCGGATGTCGCCATCATCACGACCCGCAGCTTCATCGGCGACATTTACGAAGCCATTGAGCAGTGCGTCACCCGCGGCATCAACGTCATCACGACCTGCGAAGAGGCCATTTACCCCTGGACGACCTCCGCGGCCATGATCAATAAGCTCGATGCTCTCGCGAAGGAAAACGGCTGCACCATCACCGGCAGCGGCATGCAGGATATCTTCTGGATCAACATGGTCGGCCTCGTCGCGGCGGGCTGCCACAACATCACGAAGATCAAGGGCGCTTACAGCTACAACGTCGACGAGTACGGCATCGCCCTCGCCGAGGCGCACGGCTGCGACCTGACGCCGGAAGAGTTTGAAGCGAAGATCGCTCACCCGACCGATTTTGAGCCGTCCTACGCCTGGAACGCCTCCGAAGCCATCTGCAACAAGCTCGGCCTCACCATCAAGAGCATTTCCCAGAAGCATGTCCCCTGCATCATCGACAAGGACATTTACAGCGAAACGCTCGGCAAGGACATCAAGGCCGGCCACGCCATCGGCATGTCTGCGGTCGTCACCATCGAGACCATGCAGGGCATCACCGTGGAAGAGGAGACCATCGGCAAGGTCTATGGCCCGGGCGACGGCGATATGTGCGATTGGGAGATCTTCGGCGAGCCCAAGACCGAGTTCCATGTCGTGAAGCCCGCGACCGTTGAGCACACCTGCGCCACGGTTATCAACCGCATTCCGTCTCTGCTCCGCGCTCCTGCCGGATACGTCACCTGCGACCAGCTCGAGCCGGTTGAGTATCTCACCTACCCGATGGAGTACTACTGCTGATCCCCTCTGCGAATATCGAAAATGTGGGCGGTCGAAAGACCGCCCACGTTTTTTAATACTGATATTTCTTTCGCTTGCCCAGCAGGAAATAGAGGGAAACGAATACGCCGAGAATTTCGCTTCCCACGAGGGAATACCACACGCCGTCAAGCTGAAAGAGCATCGGCATGACGATGATGCAGATCACGGGCAGCACCAGTGCGCGCATAAACGAAATTGCCGCGGACACCGCGCCGTCGTTGAGCGCTGTGAAGAAGCAGGAGGTGTACATATTGAACCACATCACGAGAAACGGCGTTGCGCAGATCGTAAAGGCCCGCGCCGTCATATCGAGCAGCGCTGCGTCGTAGCCGACGAAGATCGACGCGATCGGCCGGGCAAGCACGATGGCCAGCGCCGTGAGCACCACGGCGGCGGAGCCGAGCAGAATGAGACTGCGTTTCAAAACGTTCCGCATCTCCCGGTGATTCTGTGCGCCGTAGTGATAGCCCACGATCGGGGAGCTGCCCTGCGAGTAGCCGTTGAATACGCCGAGGAAGATGAACGCCGCATACATCACAACGCCATACGCCGCAACGCCGTCCTCACCGGCGTATTTCATCAGCTGAAGGTTATAGAGAATGCCGGTGATGGAGCCGGACACGCTCGAGAGCATTTCCGAAGCGCCGTTGCCGCAGGCGAGCAGCATGGGTTTTATTTCAAAATTGGTTCTGGTAAAGCGCAGGGCAGACTTGTTTTTACGGCTGAGAAACCAGACGTTTTGGGCGCGGTCTGCCGCGATGGTTACATAGCGTGCTCGTCTGCGTAGCGGTCGTCGATGTATTCGGCGATATCCGAAAAGAGCGCTTCCGCAATTTGCAGCGACCGGCGGCTGAAAACAACGAGATACACCGTCATATCGTTCTCCGCGAGAAAGGCGCGGATGGTCCCGGCGGCGACGCGCATCGCCTCCTCCTTCGGATAGCCGAATACCCCGGCGGAGATGACCGGGAATGCTACGCTCTCGCAGCCGTACTCCTTCGCGAGCGCGAGACTTTTCTGGTAACAGGAAACCAGCTGTTCCCGCTCGCCGTGCGTTCCGCCGTGCCACACGGGGCCGACCGTGTGGATCACGTATTTGCAGGGCAGGCGGTAGCCTTTCGTGATTTTCGCCTCGCCGGTTTTGCAGCCGCGGAGCGCGCGGCATGCCTCCAGCAGCTCCGGCCCCGCGGCGCGGTGGATGCAGCCGTCCACGCCGCCCCCGCCGAGCAGCGCCTCGTCCGCCGCGTTCACAATGGCGTCTACGGGCATTTTCGTTATGTCGTTCCGCACGATGACAAAGGACATGATCTCGCCGCCTTTAAATTTTTCTTTCAGTATATCCGCGTCCGGCGCGGAATGCAACGGCAATGCGCCGACATCGCTTTGTGTGGCGAAACGTCTTCGAGCCGCCGACTTAACATACCGGACAGAAGCGCGGGAGTGTCCGGCAGACGCTTGACGCGCGGCACACAATATGGTATTCTGTCATAACTATATAAAAATGGAGTGTGATGACCCCAAATGGACGGCGACAGTTGGCTGTCTTGGATACCTATCGTATTTTTCCTCTGCATGGCGGCGTATTTTGCCGTAGCGGAGACCGCCGCCACGTCCGTCAGCCGCATCCGGCTCAAGACGCGGCTCGATCAGGGCGACCAGAAGGCGAAAAAGGCCCTTTACGTACAGGACAATTTTGACCGCGCAATTTCCGCGATCCTCATCGGCACGAATATCGTCCACATCTCCACCGCTACGCTCACAACGGTGCTTGTTACGCGCACCTGGGGCGCGAGCTGGGTGGCGCTTGGCACGGTCGTGTGCACGATCGCGGTGTTTTTTGCAGGAGAGATGCTCCCCAAGAGCATCGCCAAGCGCTACAGTGAACGGTGCGCCCTTGCGACGGCGCCGTCCCTGTGCTTTTTTATGCGCATTTTCGCGCCGCTGGCGAAGGTGCTCTCGCACATCGGTGAGTTCTTTTCCAATCTCGCCAAGGGCGAGCCGGAGATCACCGTGACCGAGGATGAGCTCTACGACATCATCGAAACAATGACCGACGAGGGCGAACTGCCCGAGGAGCGGGCGGAGCTCGTCCACTCGGCGCTGGAGTTTGCCGACGTTACGGTCGAGCGCGTGTTCACGCCGCGCGTGGACGTTGCGGCGCTCGATGTAAACACGCCGCCGGAGAAGATCCTCTCGTTCATCCGCGAGCAGCGCCACAGCCGTCTGCCCGTGTACGAGGGAAGCATCGATAATATCATCGGCGTGCTGCAGATCCGCAAATACGTCCGCGTATATCTGCGCGAGCGGGAATATCCGGAGCTTCGCAGTCTGCTGGATGCCCCGTGCTTCGTGCACCAGAGTGCGTCCATCGATGAGCTTCTGGAAGAACTTAACCGGCGGAAAATCTCTCTCGCCGTTGTCACGGACAACTACGGCGGCACGATGGGCATCGTGACCGTTGAGGACATCATTGAAGAGCTGGTCGGCGAGATCTGGGACGAGGACGATGTCGCGCAGGTCGAATTCCGTCCGCTCGGCGACGACACCTACGAGGTCAGCGCCGACATGGATATGGAAGACCTTTTCGATGAGCTCGGCTACGATGACCCCGAGGATACCGACTGGGAGCATAAGCCCGTCGGCGAGTGGGTATATGAGCAGTTCGACATGATCCCTGCGCAGGGCGATAGCTTCACATGGCACCGGCTGAAGGTGACCGTGGAAGCCATTGACCATCGGCGCATCCGCAAGCTTCTCGTCCAGCTCCTGCCCGAGGAGACGAAGGAAGGGGGCGAGGAAGCATGACGACGTGGATGTATGTGCTTTTGATGCTCGTGCTGCTGTGCGGCTCGGCGTTTTTCTCCGCCTCGGAAATGGCGCTCTCCTCCGCCAACCGGATGCGGCTTGCCTCCGCGGCGGAAGAGGGGAACCGCGCTGCCGCGATCGCCTGCAAGGTGATCGACAAATACGAAAACGCGCTCTCTGCCATTCTCATCGGCAACAACCTCTGCAATATCGGCTCGGACTCCATCCTCACAGCGCTCGGCATTGCGCTGCTGGGGGAAAAATATAACGGCTGGGTTTCGGTTCTCATTACGCTGTGCATGACGGCGATCATCATCGTATTCGGCGAATCCGCGCCGAAGATCGCCGCGAAGAACAACGCGAACCGGTTCTCGACGGCGGTTGCGCCGTTCATCCGCTTTCTCATGATCGTGCTCTCGCCGGTCATCTTCCTCGTATCGCTGCTCATCCGCGTCATTACGTTCCCGCTCAAGGGCGAGCACAGCGGCGAGAGCTCCGAAGAGGAGGCCGCCGCCGAGCTGCAGTCCATCATTGAAACGGTCGAGGACGAAGGCGTTATCGACGAGGACCGCAGCGAGCTTCTTCGCAGCGCGCTGGACTTTTCCGAGATCGCCGTCATGGATGTGATGACCGCGCGCGTGGACGTGGAAGCGCTCGATATCGACGACGACTGGCGCGAGCTTCTGCTCTCGGGCGAGGATCTGCCGTATTCGCGCATCCCCGTATACGAGGACAGCATCGATAATGTGATCGGCGTGCTGTATCTCAACCGCTTTTTCAAGGCGCTGCTCGATGATCCCGAGGCGGACATCCGCAGCAACCTTATGAAACCGCTCTATATTTATAAGACCGTGAAGCTGCCGGACGTGCTCGCGCAGCTTCGCAAAAACCAGCAGCATCTTGCCATCGTCACGGACGAATACGGCGGAACGCTCGGCATCGTGACGCTCGAAGACGTGCTCGAAGAGATCGTCGGCGACATCTGGGACGAGACCGACGAGGTCGAGGACGAGATCGTTGAGCGGCCGGACGGCATGTACGAGATCGACGGCGATCTCCCCATCGGCGATCTTGCGGAGCTGCTGGACGTGACGGAGGAATCGCTCGATACCTCGAGCGCCACCGCCGGCGGCTGGACGATCGAGAAGTTCGGCGCGTTCCCCAAGGTGGGCGACACCGTGGAGTCGGACGGACTTCGCGTAAAGGTGCTCGCGATGGACGAGGACGGACTTCGCGTGGAAAAGATCCTCGTGGAGAAGCTGCCCGAGGACGAAACGGACGATTGACCGGGAGGGTTTACCCATTCAGGACTTAACGCAGAAAAGAGAACGGGCGGTGCTCGCGGGGCTTTCCGCATCGAGCATGGACGCCGACGAGCGCTCCACCGAAATTTCGATGGAGGAGCTTGCCGCGCTCGTGGATACCGCGGGCGCGGACACGGTCGCCATGGTTTTGCAGACCCGCCAGTCGCCCGACCCGCGCAGCTTTCTCGGCGCGGGCAAATTGCAGGAGATCAAGGAGATCGTCACGAACAACGAGTGCGATCTCATCGTGATCGATAACGAACTCTCGCCCTCGCAGGCGCGGGCGATCGAGGAGGAGCTCGGCGTGCGCGTCGTGGATCGAAGCGGCCTCATTCTCGATATTTTTGCCCAGCGCGCCCGCACGAAGGAGGGCCGCCTGCAGGTGCAGCTTGCGCAGTACGAGTATCTGCTGCCGCGGCTGACCGGCATGTGGACGCACCTCAAGCGCCAGGCCGGCACAAGCGCGCCCATCGGCACGCGCGGCCCCGGCGAAACGCAGCTCGAAACCGACCGGCGGCACATCCGCCGCATCATCCAGAATCTGCAGGCCGATCTCGAACAGGTGCGCCGCGTCCGCTCGACGCAGCGCCGCCGCCGCGAGAAAAACGCCATGCCGATGGTCGCGCTCGTCGGCTATACGAACGCCGGAAAATCCACGGTGCTCAACCGCCTGACGCGCTCGGACATCCCGGCGAACAACCGCCTTTTCGATACGCTGGACACGACGACGCGCCGTCTCTGGCTGCCGGAATTGCAGAGAGAAATTCTGCTCTCGGATACTGTCGGCTTCATCCGCAAGCTGCCGACGAATCTCATCGAGGCCTTCAAGGCCACGCTCGAGGAATTGCAGTACGCCGATCTGCTGCTGCACGTCATCGACGTTTCCGCCCCCGACTGGGAGGAGCAGGCAAAGGTCACCGACGCACTCATCCGCGAGCTGGGGGCGTCCGCCACGCCGGTGCTGCGCGTTTATAATAAGTGTGACGCGCTTCCTGTGCTTACGGAGCTTCCGCACACGCGCGACAGCGTCTGCATTTCTGCGCGCACCGGCGAGGGCGTGGATACGCTGCTCGCGCGCATTACGGAGGAGCTGAAGCAATGACGCCGTACCGTACCGCCGCCGGATACGGCGAGGCGGAATATGAGGACAAACGAAGCCGGTTCATCGGCCACATAAAGCCGGTTGCCTCGGAAGCCGAAGCGCAGGCCTTCGTTGACGAAATACGCCGGAAATATGCCGACGCAACGCACAACGTTTTTGCCTACGTCCTGCGCGAGGGAAACATCCTCCGCTGGTCGGACGACGGCGAGCCGGGCGGCACGTCCGGCCAGCCGACGCTCGCGGTATTGCAGGGCGCGAGACTGACGGATGTCTGCTGCGTCACGACGCGCTATTTCGGCGGAACGCTGCTCGGCTCGGGCGGGCTCGTGCGCGCCTACTCCGCCGCGGCGAGAGCTGCGCTGCGCGAGGCGGGCACCGCCGTCATGCGCCCGTGGCGGCGCGGGAGCTTCGCCTGCTCCTACGCGCGGTACGAGCGGCTGCGCCGCCTTCTCGAAGAGCGCGGTGCGTGCGTCGAGGAAACGCTCTTCGGCGCAGAGGTCGAGATCGTTTTCTCCGCGCCGGAGGCGCAGAGCGAGAGCTTTGTGACGCTCCTTCGCGATGCGACCGCCGGAGAGGCCGAGGTGCGCCTCGGTGAGAGCGTTTTCCGCCCGGAGCGGGAGGAAGAATAATTTAAAAATTTTTTCTCCGAAAAGCAGGGGAAATCGCGGGCAATGTCGTATATAAGTAATGCAGAGGTTTTCTGCATTACTTTTTTTATTTTCAGGGAGGCGGAGCGCATGACTTGTCCGCGGCAGGAACGCGAAGAACTGGAAAAAATTCTGGTGGGTGACTTTGGCGTGCGCGCCGCCGATTCCCACGGCCGCCGCCGTGCGGAGGAAGAGGATCCCGTGCGCACGTGCTTCCAGCGCGACGCCGACCGCATCACGCATTCAAAAGCGTTTCGCCGTCTCAAGCACAAAACGCAGGTCTTCCTTCAGCCGGAGGGCGACCATTACCGCACCCGGCTCACGCACACGCTCGAAGTCACGCGCCTTGCGCGCACCGTCGGGCGGGCGCTGCGGCTCAACGAGGATCTGTGCGAGGCCATCGCTCTCGGCCACGATCTCGGCCACACGCCGTTCGGCCATGCCGGGGAGCGGGCGCTCAACGAAATTTATGGCCCCGGCTTCCGCCACTATGAGCAGTCGCTGCGCGTGGTGGACTGCATCGAAAAGGACGGCCGGGGACTCAATCTCTGCCAGGAGACGCGCATCGGCATCCTGGCCCACACGAAGGGCCACCCCGAGGAGAGCCGCGAGGCCGTCGTCGTGCGGCTGTGCGACCATGTGGCGTATTTGAATCACGATCTGGACGACGCGATGCGCGCCGGGATCGTCTCGGAATCGGAGCTGCCGGAGATCATCGTAAAGCGGCTCGGCACACGCAACAGCCAGCGCATCAATTCGCTTGTCGATAACATCATTCAAACGAGCCGCACCGGGAACGTAGCGATTTCGGACGACATGCAGGAAGTCTGGGACGTGTTCCACGAATTTCTCTATGACCGCGTGTACCACAACCCCGTCGCCAAGGGCGAGGAGGCCAAGGTGGAAAACATCCTGCGCGGTATCTGGGAGCATTACTGCCGCTACCCGGACAAGCTGCCGGACGATTTCCGCGGCATCATGGAGCGCGACGGGCTCGAACGCGCCGTGACGGACTATGTTTCCGGCATGACGGACGATTACGCGATCTATCAGTACGGCGAAATCTTCATCCCCATGGCGTGGAGCGTGAAATAAGCATTGCGCGATAAACGAAAGGAGGCGGGCGTATGGCAATTCCCGAACGGTTTCTCGATGAGCTGACCGAGCGAAACGATATTGTGGACGTGGTGAGCCAGTACGTCCGGCTGACGAAGAAGAGCGGGTCGAACCTCTTCGGCCTCTGCCCGTTCCACAGCGAGAAAACGCCCTCGTTTTCCGTTTCGCCCGACCGGCAGATTTATCATTGCTTCGGCTGCGGTAAGGGCGGCGGCGTCATCAACTTCATCATGGAGATCGAAAATCTCTCGTTCCCGGACGCGGTGGCGTTCCTCGCGCGGCGCGCGAATATGACGCTTCCGGAGGAAGCGCAGAGCGAGGATACGTCCCGCCGGGCGCGGCTTCTGGAGCTCAACCGGGACGCAGCGCGGTTTTTCCATGAACAGCTCAAATCCCCGCAGGGTGCCCCGGCGCAGGAGTATGTCCGCCGCCGCGGCATATCGCCCACGATGGTCACGCGCTTCGGGCTGGGCTTCGCGCCCGATGCGTGGGAAACGCTCACGAACGCCATGCGCAAAAAGGGGTACAGCGATCAGGAAATGTTTGAAGCGGGACTCGTGAAGCACGGCAAGTCCGGCGGCGTGTACGATGCCTTTCGCAACCGCCTCATGTTCCCGGTCATTGATGTGCGCGGCAGCGTCATCGGCTTTTCCGGCCGCATTCTCGGCGACGGCGAGCCGAAGTACTTAAACAGCCCCGAAACGCCCGTTTTCAGCAAAAGCCATAATCTTTTCGGTTTGAATCTGGCTAAAAAGTCAAAAAACGGGTATATCATTCTCGTAGAAGGCAACATTGACGTTGTATCCCTGCATCAGGCGGGGTTTGACGGCGCGGTCGCCTCGCTCGGCACATCGCTCACGGGCGAGCAGGCGCGGCTCATTTCGCGCTATACGAACGAGGTCATCCTCTGCTACGACAGCGACGAGGCGGGCAAGAAAGCGGCGACGCGCGGCATCGGCATTCTGGAAAAGCTTGATCTCAAGGTGCGCGTTCTGCAGGTGCCGGGCGCGAAGGACCCGGACGAATTCATCAAGAAAAACGGCGCGGACGCCTTCCGCAATCTCATTGACGCGAGCGCCGGGCAGATCGAGTACCGCCTGCGCGATGTGGAGGCGAAGAATCCGCCGACGACCGACGAAGGGCGCGTGGACTATCTCAAGAGCGCGGCCTCGCTTTTAGCGTCGCTGCCGGGCGCGGTCGAGCGCGAGGTATATGCCGCGCGCGTGGCGGAAAAGGCCGGCGTATCGCGCGAAGCGGTATTGCAGGAGGCTGAACGGCTGCGCCGCCGCCGTATTGCCGAGGCGAAAAAGCGCGAGGCGCGCGACGCCGCACGCCCCACGCAGACGGCGCAGCCCGCGCAGCGCTCCATCCGGTACGACGACCCGCGCTCGGCGCGCGCCGAGGAGGGCTTGATCCGGATATTGTATCTCGATCCGGGTGCGGCGAAGGGCAAAACCCTGCCGCCGCCGGAGAGCTTTTCCTCACCCGTACTCGCGCGGCTCTACCGCGAGCTTCTGCGCCGCGTACAGACCGGCGAAACGATCTCCCTGGCGGTGCTCGCCGGACAGTTCACCGGCGACGAGATGAGCCACTTCACCTCGGTGCTCGGCGCGCCGGAGGATCTTTCCCACGCGGATAAGGCGATATCCGATTACATAGCCGTTATCACCGGGCGCACGGAGGACGCCGAAGACGATCTCCGCGCTCTGGCGGAAAAATACAGAAAGACAAAAAGTTTTGGAGGATAAACGATGAGCGAGCAGAAAGAAAAGAAGATGCCGGAAGAAAAGCTGCCGGAGGCGAAGCTGCCCGAATCCGCGAGCGTGAGCGAGGAAGCGGCGCTTTCGGCGCTGGCAGACGCCATTCTCGCGACCGACGAGCCGGAAGAGATTGCGGACATCCCGGAGGACAACGATTTTGAGCCCGCCCGCCCCGCGCACGGCAAAAAGGAGAAGGCCGAAGACGCGCAGAAATCCCGCGAGGAACGCCTCTCGAACCTGATCGAAAAGGGCAAGAAGGCCGGGAAGCTGACGCTCAAGGAGATCGCGGACGTGATCGACGGGCTGAATCTCTCGCAGGAGCAGATGGATCGGTTTTACGATACACTCGAAGAGCTGAACATTGAGACCGTCGGCGAGGATCTGCCGCCCATCGACGATGACGACCTCCTTCCCGCGCTCGACGAGCTTGAGGAGATCGACGAGGTCACCGAAGAAGAGATTGCCGAAGCCGACAGCATGGTGGACTCCTATTCGACGGACGACCCCGTGCGCATGTATCTCAAGGAGATCGGCAAGGTCAACCTTCTCACGCAGGAAGAGGAGATCGAGCTCGCCGTGCGCATGTCCCAGGGCGACGAGGAGGCGAAACGCCGCATGGCGGAAGCAAACCTCCGTCTCGTCGTGAGCATTGCCAAGCGCTATGTCGGCCGCGGGATGCTGTTCCTCGATCTCATTCAGGAGGGCAATCTCGGCCTCATCAAGGCCGTGGAGAAGTTCGACTATACCAAGGGCTACAAGTTCTCGACCTATGCCACGTGGTGGATCCGTCAGGCCATCACCCGCGCCATCGCCGACCAGGCGCGCACGATCCGCATCCCGGTGCACATGGTCGAAACGATCAACAAGGTCATCCGCGTTTCCCGTCAGCTGCTGCAGGAGCTCGGCCACGATCCGAGCGCCGAGGAGATCGCCGCGGAGATGAACATCCCCGTGGAAAAGGTGCGCGATATTCTCAAGATCGCGCAGGAGCCGGTCAGCCTGGAAACCCCGATCGGCGAGGAGGAGGACTCCCATCTCGGTGACTTCATCCCCGACGAGGACGCCTCCGAGCCGAGCGAAGCCGCGAGCTTCTCGCTTTTGAAGGAGCAGCTCATGTCGGTGCTCGCCACGCTCACGCCGCGCGAGGAGAAGGTGCTCCGTCTGCGCTTCGGCATTGAGGACGGCCGCACCCGCACGCTTGAGGAGGTCGGCAAGGAGTTCAACGTTACGCGCGAGCGTATCCGCCAGATCGAGGCGAAGGCGCTGCGCAAGCTCCGCCACCCCAGCCGCAGCAAGAAGCTCCGCGATTTCCTTAACTGAGATTTACGTAGACCCCGCGAGTATTTTTCAAATTCACAAGGAGGAAAAACCATGTTCCGACCCGTGCGAAAAAAGAAAAATGAGATCAGCGCAGAAGCGGCAAAGCAGCTTCTGCACACCGAACGCCGGGGCATTTTCGCGGTGAACGGAGACGACGGCTACCCCTACGCCATCCCGGTCAACTTCTTCTATGACGAGGAAGCCAACCGGATTTATTTCCACGGCTCCCGCGCCGGACACAAGATCGACTCCATCCGCAAATGCGACAAGGTCTGCTTCACCGTGTACGGCGGCGAGACCATCCGGGACGAGGCATGGGCGCCGTATATGCGCAGCACGGTCGTGTTCGGCCGCTGCCGTCTGCCGGAGTACGGCGAGGAGAGCATGGCGCTTCTCAAGCGCTTCGCCATGAAGTACTATCCCGAGGAGAGTATGGTGGACGCCGAGATCGCCGACGCCGGAAAAGCCGCACAGATGTATGTGATCGACATTGAGCACATCAGCGGCAAGGAAGTCCAGGAAAAATAAATACATAAAAGAAAAGAGAGACCCGTTTTGCGGCAATGCCGTGGAACGGGTCTCTTTTTTTAACGCGATCTTTATACCGGCGGCGGGCGGCACATGGTAAAATATTATGTCAGACTGTGCCGAACGGAGGGGGAGAGCCGATGCAGGCCAATCAGGGAAAGAAATGGAACGAGCTCCGGGCGCGCCTATTCAAAATGGTGTCAGTGGGCGTGGTGGACGATCCGATCAACCAGGGGTACGACATTATCAGCACGCTGATGCTGCTCGTGAACCTCGTCGGGGCGTTCGCCAACACGTTCGACGGCGTCCGCGCGCAGTACGCACCGCTCCTCGATCTCACCGAGGAGATCACGGTCGCCTTTTTTGCGCTCGACTACGCGCTCCGGCTCGTTACGGCGAAATGCCTGTACCCGCAGCTCACCGAGGGGCGCGCCCTTGCCAAATATATGCTCTCCGCCGGTGGGATCGTTGATCTTTTGTCGTTCCTGCCGTTTTATCTGCCGGTCTTTTTCCCGTCCGGCGCAGCGGCGTTCCGGCTGTTCCGCGTGGCGCGTATTTTCCGGCTGTTCCGCATCAATGCCTATTACGATTCGCTCAACGTCATCACCGAGGTCATCGTCGGCAAAAAGCAGCAGCTTTTATCGTCGGTGTTCATCATCCTTGTGCTGATGCTCGGGTCGAGCCTCTGCATGTATTCGCTTGAGCACGACGCGCAGCCGGAAGTTTTTAAAAACGCGTTTTCCGGCGTGTGGTGGTCGGTTTCAACGCTGCTCACCATCGGCTACGGCGACATTTACCCCATCACGCCCGCCGGAAAGGCGATGGGTATATTCATCACGTTCCTCGGCGTCGGCATGGTGGCGATTCCGACCGGCATCATCTCCGCCGGCTTCGTCGAGCAGTATACGCGCCTCAAGCGTCTCGGCGACTATGCCGAGGAAGAGAGCCTGCACTTTATCAAAACCGAGCTCCACCGCGGCGATCTCTGGGTGGGCAAAACGGTGCGCGAGCTGCATCTGCCGCAGGGCATGATCCTTGCGGTCATCCAGCGCGGCGGCGACACGATCATCCCCCGCGGCGATGTGGCGCTCAAAGCCGGGGACAAGCTCGTCATCGGCGCCGAGCACATGAAGGGCGACCGGCCGGTTAATCTGCGCGAGATCACGCTGCGGAAAAATCACGACTGGAACGGCGTCACCATTAAGGATATCGATATCTCCCGCCAGTCGTTCATCGTCATGGTGCGGCGCGAAAAGAAGCTGATCGTGCCTTACGGAAAGCTCGTCCTTGCCGAGGGCGACACCGTGATCCTCTACAGCAAGGAAGCGCCGAAGCCGACCATCACATTTTAAAATAAGCATGAAAACGGGCGGGCTCTCGAAGAAGGGCTCGCCCGTTTGCTGTATTTCACGCATTTACCGCCGTATTGCGACGGCCTCGTAGGGCCGCAGTACATTCGGCGTATGCTCCGGGAGATTGGAAAGGAGAAGATCCGGCGGTGTGTACGCGACCGGCTCCGGCAGAGAAATGGTCTTCGCGCTAAAATTACACAGCACCAGCAGTCCCTCCGCTCCGAGACGCCGTTCGTAGGCAAAAATGCGCTCGTCCTCCGGCCAGAGCAGACGGAAGGAGCCGTCGCGGATGAGCGGGTTATTTTTGCGGAAAGCAAGAACCTGCTTATAGAAGGAAAGGACGGAATGGGGATCGCCTTCTTCTCGCTCGGCGTTGGCCGCGCGCCAGTTGCGCCCCATGCCGATCCACGGTGCGGCGGTAGAGAAGCCGCCGTACAGCGCGCCGCTCCACTGCATGGGTGTCCGGGCGTTGTCACGGCTGATGCAGGCGAGATACCGGAGCATCGTCCGCTGGTTTAGCGCGCCGCCGTCCACGAGATCGCGGTACGCGCGGAGACTTTCGAGATCGCGGTACTGCGAAAGATCGAAAAATCCGGCGTTCGCCATGCCCAGCTCCTCGCCCTGATAAATAAACGGCGTCCCCTGCATCAGATACAGGCACAGGCAGAGCATTTTGGCGGATACGTCCCGGTATTCCGGCAGATCGCATCCAAAGCGGGACACGGCGCGCGGCTGATCGTGATTGCTCCAGAAAAGGCTGTTCCAGGAAATGCCGTGCAGCCCCTCCTGCCAGCGGGCGAACACCTGCTTGAGCGCGGGAAGCGAGGGCTTTTGATCCGTCCACTTGCCGTACCGGCCGTCTGTCAGACCGGTGTGCTCAAACGGGAAAACCATGCCGAGCTCGTGCCGGCCGCGGCCGGCGTAGCGCTTCGCCTCCTCCACGGTGACATTCGGGCATTCGCCGACAGTCAGAATGTCGTAGTGCGAGAGCACCCGCTCGTTCATCTCGCGGAGATAGGCGTGGACTTTTTCCCTGTGGTTGCAGGCGGGCGAAAGATCGGTCTCGTCGCTGCATGGAATGGGCTCGGGCTTCGCGATGAGGCTGATGACATCCATGCGGAAGCCGTCCACGCCCTTATCGAGCCACCAGCGCATCATCCGGTAAATGTCCTCGCGCAGCGCAGCGTTGGCCCAGTTGAGGTCGGGCTGCTTGCGGGAGAAGATGTGGAGATAGTGCGAGCTCGTCGCTGCGTCATACTCCCAGGCCGGGCCGCCGAACCACGACTGCCAGCGGTTGGGCGGCGTATCGCGCCAGATGTAATAGTCCCGGAAGGGGTTGTCGCGGCTCGCGCGGCTCGCGCGGAACCACGCGTGCTCGTCGGAGGTGTGGTTGACGACGAGATCCATGATAATACGGATGCCCCGCTCGTGCGCTGCGGCGAGCAGCCGGTCAAAATCCTCCATCGTGCCGAATTCCGGGTTGATGGCGTAATAGTCGCTGATATCGTAGCCGTTGTCGTCGCCGGGGGAGGCGTAGACCGGGCAGAGCCACACCGTATCCGCGCCGAGATCGCGGATGTAATCCAGATGCATCGTGATCCCGTTCAGATCGCCGATTCCGTCGCCGTTGGTGTCCTGAAAGCTGCGCGGGTAGATCTGGTATACGATCGCGTCTTTCCACCATTCAGTGCTCATTCTTCCCGTCCTCCAGACCAAAGTATTTCCGGTAGCAGCCGGTAAAATAGTAGGGGTTCGTGTAGCCGACAAGCGGCGCGGTGTCCCGCTCGGAAAAGCCGTCCCGCTCGATGAGCTGCCGCGCCTTTTCCATGCGCACGCGCATGAGCGCGTCGGTGAACGTCTCCCCGGTCATTTCCTTGAATTTTCGGCTCAGGTAGATGTAATTGATGTGGTATTCCTGCGCAAAGGCGATCAGGCTGAGATCCTCCATATACCGCGTCTGCACTGCGTGTAATACGCGGCGGAGTACGCCCTCGGTGCTGCCGGTCTCCTGCGCGGCGAGCGCGTCAAAGGTCTTGTCCGTGATCTCATGGAAGAGCACTTCCAGATCGGAAGGCCACTCAACGGTCTGGATGCGGTCAATGTAATTTCCGCCGATCAGTGTGGAGATGTTGATGCCCCGCCCGGCCTCCTGACAGCTCCGTTCCAGAGAGAACGTAAACTCCGTCAGCGCCCGCCGAAGGGACGGCATATGGAGGCAGGCGGCGCGCCCCAGCTCCAGAGAAAGGCTCTTTTGCAGCTCACTGCGGACATCGCGCCCGGAGCGGATCAGCTCGGTGAGCTGCCGGTCATGAAACGGCAGGGAAAGCGCCGGCTGCCCCAGCTCGCGGATGTCGGTATAGGCGAGCACCGGCTTGGAACGGTGGACATAGTCCAGCGCTGCGGCTGCCTCCGTGTGCGCGCGCGGCAGAGCTTTGAGTGAATTGCCGCCGCTCACGCCCGCGCGGAAAATGCAGTCCATCGCTTCGAGCCACGAGAGAAACCACGCCCGCCAGCGGTGCTCGCAGCGCATGCCGCCCTCCCCGGGCAGCAGAGACAGCACGGCGAACCGCCGCTCCTGCGGCAGGAGAAGAAAGCGGCTCTCAAACGGCGCGCCTTTCCAAAACTCCGCCGCCGGCGCGGCCCCGCGTGCGAGCACTTCGCCGAGAAGAAAAGCACTGTCGCGGTGCGAGGAGAGATACGCGCCAAGCGCGGCGTCCGCCCGGCCGCCGGTGAGCGCTGCTGCGCCGAGCAGCGCGGAGAGCGCGTCGCCGGAGTTGGAGCGGCGCTCAATCTTCTCCTTGACCTGTGCAAGCAGCGCGTTTAAATGCTCCGGATCGACCGGCTTGAGCAGGTAATCGAAAACATGCGCGTGGATTGCCTGCTGCATGTAGGAAAAGTCGGTGTATTCGCTCAGCACGAGGATCTCGCAGTTGAGCGCGCGCTTTTCGATCTCGCGGAGGAGCTGCCGTCCGTCGCACTCGGGCATGCGCATGTCGGTGATGAGGATATCCACCGGCGAGGCGATGAGAAAATCCAGCGCCTGGCGGCCGTTTTCTGCCTCCGCCGCCAGCTCGAGACCCAGCTCGTCCCAGCGGATGCAGTGGATGAGCCCCCGGCGGATGGCGGCTTCGTCCTCGGCGATTATAACGCGGATCATAGGCCGCATCTCCTTTCCATGGGGATCACGATCTGGACGACCGTGCCGATGCCTTCCTCGCTGTCGAGCGTGAGCTGCGCCGTTTCGTCGTAGAGAAGGCGCAGACGCATATAGAGATTCCGCAGCCCAATCCCGCGCCTTTCCTCTGCCGGGGAGGGCGCGTAAAGCGCCGAACGGAGCTGCGCGAGTTCCTCTTCGGTCATGCCCTGACCGTCGTCCGTGACCTCGATCGTCAGCCGGTCTCCGGCCGTCCACGCGCCGATGCGGATGGTCCCTGGCTTTTCCCTCTGCTCCAGACCGTGGAGAATGGCGTTTTCCACGAGCGGCTGGATGCTCACGCGCGGTACGGCGCAGCCCATGACGTATTCCGGCACGTCGATTTCCGCATGCAGCCGCTCGCCGAAGCGCAGCTTTTGTATCGTGAGATAGTTTTCCACATAGGACAGCTCCTCGCGCAGCGAGACAAGCGGCTCATTTCCCGAAATGGTGTACCGCATCGTGCTGCCGAGCGCCGTTGCCATGCTTGCAAGGTCGCTCATATGGCGGACAGCCGCCATGGATGCCATCGATTGCAGAACGTTATAGAGAAAATGGGGGTTCATCTGCGCCTGAAGCGCGCGGATCTCCGCCTTCTGCTGCTGGAGCGCAGCCTCATATTCTCCCGCGAGCGAGCGCTCGAGCTTGTCCATCAGCGCATTGAAGCTGTTTCCGAGCCGCGCGATCTCGTCGGCGCCGGAGACCGTTACGCGATAGGAAAGATCGCGCAGCTGCGTTTCGTCCATGGCGTCTGCGAGCTCTTTTACCGGCTGGCTGATGACGCGCGAGGCGATCGCTGTCACGACGGCAATCAAAATCAGAGCGGCTACCGCGGCGGTGAGAATCGCGCTCGATACGCTCATCGCGCCCGCGGAAAACTCCGACTGCGGCGTCAGGATCAGAACATACCAGCCTGCTTTTTCCGCCCTTGCCGACGCCATGGCGTAGGAAACGCCGCCGGATGTCAGCTCGTGCTGCGGCTCGCCGTCGGAAAAACAGAGGATTTCCTCCGGCAGAGTCTCGCCGGAGGCGGCGCCGGCCGAGTCAAAGACCAGCCGTCCCGTTTCGTCGCACACGCAGACGCGGGAGTCATCGCCCGGTCGGATCAGCTCTGCCAGCTTTTCAAAGTCCGAAAGATCGACCGTGATGAACATCGTTCCTGCATCTTCGAAATGCCCCTCGGTGTTCACGATCCGCCGGGCGACGGCGTATACCGGCTCGGCGCCGCCCTGCGGCGCGTGGCGCAGCGGCATATGTGCGCCCGTCGGCAGGAGTACGGCGCTGTCGGAGGAGAGCGCGCTGTCGGAAACGAGCGCGAGATACGCATCGGGAAGCGCGGCGGCGCGGTAATCGTCGTAAGAACCCGCCTCGCTGCGCGCGGCGTAGACGAGCCGCCCGTCCGGCGTCACATAGATCACGCTGAAAATATCGGAGCGGCTGCTGAGCGCGGAGAGGAAGACGCTCTGGAGCTGTTCGGTCTCCCCGTGTCTCTCCGCTGTGCTCTTCTCCCGCCCGGCGCCGCGCAGAAAGGCGCGGAAGCCTTCGTTAAGATAGATGGAACGGTAAATGTCGTCGATGCGCTCGCACGAGGTTTCCAGCCGCTCCGCACCGGCCGTCACGAGCTTGGTGCTCAGCGTGAGCGCCTGCGAGCGGATGACTGCCTGCGAGCGCACCTGCGCGATCAGCACAACGATTCCCATGGGAACGGCGAGCAGCAGCAGCACGGTGATCATCAGCTTTTCCCGGAGCGAACGAAAGTTTTTGAACATACGGCATCACCCGCGCTCATTATACCAGAAAAGACCGGGGCATGAAGACCGGATGAGGAAAAAACTAATTGATTTCAAAAACAGGCTAAACCGTTTCGTTGCGCAGGGAAAAATGGGGGTGCTATAATCGGCTTGACCGGTCCGGAGAAAGCGGCGCAGTCTGGAGTGGCCACCGGAGAGCGCCGAACGTGTTCCGCAACAAATGAAGGATTGGAGACAAGGCAAATGAAAAGAATCTTTGCTGTTCTGCTTTGCGTCGTTATGATGCTGTCCGTACTTACAGCGTGCGGCGCTTCCGGCACCGCCGGAACAGAGACCCCCGCAGAGACGGCCGCGCCTGCCCCGACGGAGGCCGCGGCGGAGACCCCGGCGCAGCAGGATGTCACGCTGCATCTTTTCCACCAGAAACAGGAGGCGCAGGAGGCCTTCGCGCAGATCATTGACGCGTTCCATGCCGAGTATCCCTATATCACCGTGGAGCAGGAGATCGTCACAAACGACCCTGCGGCCATTTTGAAAGCCCGCATCGCGACGGGAGAAGTGCCCGATATTTTCCAGGGTGCGAACGACACCATGGACATTGCGCAGGGCGGCTACATCATGGAGCTGACCGGCGAGCCGTTCCTGAACAACATCACCGATGAGGCGCGCAGCGCGTCCTCCTTCACCGACGCAGATGGCCACACCTGGGCCATGCCGGTGGACGGCAGCTGCGAAGGCATTTTCTACAACAAGGACATTTTCGCCAAATACGATCTGGCCGTTCCCACAACGCTCAGCGAGCTGGAAACGGTGATCCGGACGCTGGAAGAAAACGGCGTTACGCCGTTTGCCATGGGCTTTAAGGACGCCTGGACGATCAAGCCGGTCTCTCTCGTGGCAGCGTCCTCCGCCATTTACGGCAAGGACATCACCTGGGACGCCAAAAAGAACAGCGGGGAAGCGAGCTTCACCGGTACCGAGGGCTGGAGCACCACGTTTGAGCTGACGCGCATGGTGTACATGCACGGCAATACCCGCACCGCCTTTGACACCGACTATAACGGCGCGTGCGCCATGATGGCCAACGGCGAAGCCGCCATGATGATCAACGGCCTCTGGGCGCTTGAACCGATCCGGCAAATCAACCCGGACGTGAATCTCGGCATGATGGCGATGCCGGCGACGGAGAATGCCGCGGATACCAAGCTCTTCCAGTTCCCGGACTTCGGCCTTTCCGTCTCTGCGTCCACGGCGCACCCGGAGGAGTGCAAGCTCTTCCTGGAGTTCCTGACCCGCCCGGAGATCGCCGAGCTCTGGTGCAGCACGTCGAAGCTTTTCTCTGCCGTCAAGGGTGTGTCGGTCGATTTTGACCCGCTCGCGGAGGATGTCAACGCCTACATCGACGCCGGCATGGTCTGCACGCAGGTCGACCGCGGCTGGCCCACAGCGTTCGGCTCAGAGTATGAGAGCACGTTGTCCAGCTACATTCTGGATCTTGTCTCTCTCGAGGACGCCATGAAAACGCTGGACGATGCCTGGGCGGCGGCCAAGGCGGCCGGACAGGCGTAATCCGAATAAACAGAGCGAAAGGGGCAGGAAAAACGAAAGTTTTCTTGCCCCTTTTCCGCAGAAGGGAGAATACCATGCGGCCATGGCGACGCCGGCAAAACGCCGTATATATCAGCTTTGTTCTTCCCGCCGCCGCGTTTTTCACGGCGTTTTTCATCGTCCCGTTCGCCGAGAGCCTGTGGCTTTCGTTCACCGACGCTTACGGCTACAACCCGGAGCAGCACTTTGTGGGGCTGCGGAACTACCGGGAGGCGCTGACTAATCCGGCCTTTCGCAGCGCGCGTTGGGTAACGGTAAAGTACACGGTATTCGTCACGCTGGGAGCCAATCTGACGGCGCTCACTCTCGCGCTGCTGCTCGACGGGAACGTGCACTGCAAAAAGCTTTTCCGCGCCGTCTTTTTCCTGCCGAATCTGATGAGTCTTGTTATCGTCAGCTTCGTATGGGTGTTTCTCTACGGCAGCGTGTACCGTTCCTTTGTCAGCATGCTGAATATCCCGGAGGCCTGGCAGATCAGCTGGCTCGGCAACCGGCGGCAGGCGCTCTATTCCATGGGCTTCACGGCCATCTGGCAGTGCGCGGGATATTACATGCTCATCTATATTGCCGGACTTCAAAACATCGGCGCATCGCTGACCGAGGCCGCGGCGATGGACGGCGCGGGGCCGTGGGCGATGATATGGTACATCAAGCTGCCGATGCTATCGCCGGTGATCGCCATGAATACGGTGCTGCTGATGATCTCCTGCTTTAAAACGTTCGATATCCCCATGGCGATGACATCCGGCGGCCCGGCGGGCGCGACGACGACCATCGCTTTGCAGATATACAACACGGCCTTCCGCTCTTCCCGGACGGGCTACGCAACGGCGCAGTCCGTGATACTGTTCCTCATCATCAGCCTGCTCACGGCGCTGACGTTCCGTCTGCAAAGAAAGGGGGAGGAGGAATGAAAGCAAAAAAGAAGGGCGCCGGCATCACGATCCTTGCCGCGGCTGCCGCGCTCGCGTTCTTCTTTCCTGTACTGATCGCGGTGGTCAACTCCTTCAAAACGCAGGGAGAGATACTCAACTCCGCGCTCGCTCTGCCGGTTTCGCCGACGTGGGAGAACTATGCCGCCGTCATCAAAACGGCAGACTTTCCGCGCGCGTTTCTCAACTCCTGTCTCGTAACGGCCGGAGGGATTGCGCTCAATCTCTCGGTGAGCGCGTTGGCGGGATATGCGCTCTCGCGCTGGAAAAGCAAGTGGGCGGATGTCATCACGCTGGTGTTTCTCTCCTCCATGTTCGTTCCGTTCCACACGATCATGATTGCGCTGCTCACCACGGCGCGCGATCTGAAGCTTACGGGGAGCATCGGCGGGCTGATCCTCATCTACTGCGGTCTGCAATGCCCGATCCCGATCTTCCTCATAAAGGGCTTCGTCCGCTCCATCCCGCGGGAGCTGGAGGAGGCGGCAATGATCGACGGCTGCGGTACGGTGCGGATGTTCTTCTCCGTCGTGCTGCCGATGCTCAAGCCGATCCTTGCGACCGTCGCGGTGCTGAACGTGCTCTGGATCTGGAACGACTATCTCCTTCCGTACCTGATCCTCGGAAAGCCCATCACGATCCCGCTCAGCCAGATGTATTTCTACGGCCAGTACAACCAGCAGTGGCATCTCATCATGGCAGGCTTCGTCGTTTCCACCGTCCCCGTGGTGATCTTCTTCCTGCTTATGCAGAAATACATCGTCAACGGGATCGCCGCCGGGGCGGTAAAGGGGTGAAGCGATGGCGTATTCCATAGAAAACATGGAAAATACCGACACCGTGTACATGGTGATGACGGATCGCTTTTTTGACGGCGATCCAACCAACAACGGCACGCCCGGCGCGGAGTATCAGCCGGGCAACCTGCACTTTTATCAGGGCGGAGACTGGGCGGGACTGCGGCGGAAGCTGCCGTATATCAAGGCGCTCGGGTTTTCCGCCGTATGGATGTCTCCGCCGCAGGACAACGAGCTATACAGCCGCACCGGGGACGAGGCGGGCTATCACGGCTACTATACGCGGGATTTCAACAGCCCCAACCCGCACTTCGGGACAGCGGAGGAGCTCCAGGCGCTGCTTTGCGAGGCAGAGCGGCTGGGAATCAAAATGATCCTCGATGTCCAGCTCAACCACACGGCGGACTACCTTGCATACCCATCCCAGCAGTACGACCCGCCGGAATACCGCCCGGCGCCGCCGTTTGATAACCCATCGTGGTATCACAATACGCCGAACATATGGAACTTTGCCGACCCGCAGGAGGCGCAGAACTACAGTCTCGGCGGGCTGGACGATCTCGCACAGGAAAACCCCGCCTGCTGGCAGGCGCTTCTGGATGCCTACTGGAAACCGGAGATGGGCACCGGGTGGTTTTCCTACGGCTTTTCGGGCTCCCGGCTCGACGCCGTTGTAGAGATCCCGCCGGAGTATCTGGAGCGCTTTGAAAAGCACACGGGCAAGCACAGCTTCGGGGAGGCGTTCACCGGCTCAGCGGAGGAAAATGCCACCTTCCAGCAATACATCTGGGGCATGCTGGACTACCCGCTCTATTTCCAGCTGCACAACGCCCTCTGCCGCGGCGAGGATTGGGGCGGCGTGAGCCGCCTGCTCCAAAAAGACGGCCTGTACCGTGATCCCTGCTGTCTCTTCACGTTTCTTGACAATCACGACCGGGCGCGGTTTCTCACAAACTGCGCCGACAACGTTTCGCTGCTCCATCTGGCGCTGGCGCTGCTTTATGCGCTGCGCGGCATCCCGGTGGTCTATTACGGAACGGAGCAGCACATGGCGGGTGATTTCCGCTTCACCGAGCAGATGCTCAACGACACGAACCGCGAAATGATGCCTGCCTTTTCTTCGGAAAACCGGACGGCCGCTCTCCTCCGGCGGCTGAACGGTATCCGGAGAGACCTCGCTGCAATCTTCGCCCAGGGGACGCAGCGGGAGATGTATTTCCGGCCGGGTGACAGCGTGTACGCCTTCCGGCGGGACGCTGTCGACGGGCGGTACAGTCTCTGCATATTCAATAAGTCCGCCGCCGCGCAGACGCGGACGGTTTTTACCGGCGAGCCGGGGCGGGTTGAGTATGTCGATCTTCTGGATACGCGGCAGCATTACGTATCCGACGGCGGGGAGCTGACGCTGTTCCTGCCGGCCTATGCCGCGATCCTCCTGTCCCCGGAGGCGGCGGGGGAGTATGTCCCTGCGCTGCCGGAAAAGACACGGATCGTCATCCACTATGATACGGGCTTCGGAAACGGTCTCACCATCCGGGGCGATACATCCCCGCTGCGCTGGGACTTCGGCCAGCGCTGCGAAAACAAAAACGCGGACACCTGGGTCTTTGAAACGGAGCGGCCGAAGGACGGAGAGCTCCGGTTCAAGGTTTTACTGAATGACGCCGTATGGGAGCGGGGCGAGGACCACCGCGCCGCCGTCGGGCGGGAGACGCACATTTTCCCGTCGTTCTGGTAAAAAGAGCCGCCGGTCGCTTCGACCAGCGGCTCTGCCGTATGTTGTTTATTTGTGCGCGAGGAGCTCCTTGCCGGGGATACCAGGCTTCGTAAGGTTCATGGGGTCAAGAATCGTGTCGATCTCTTCCTCGGTGAGGAGCTTTTCCTGCAATATGAGCGAGCGGACGCTCTGCCCGGTGACAATGGCGCGCTTGGCGATGTCTGCGGCGTGCTGGTAGCCGATGTGCGGCGTGAGCGCCGTGATGACGCCGACACTGCTCTCGACAAGCTCCCGGCAGCGCTCCTCGTTGGCGGTGATGCCGGTGACGCAGTTGTCCACGAACGTATGGACGGCGTAGGTCAGCGTGCCGATCGACTGGAACAGGCAGTAGAAGATGATCGGCTCAAAGGCATTGAGCTCCAGCTGCCCACCCTCGGCGGCCATGGTGACGGTCATGTCGTTGCCGATGATGAGAAATGCCACCTGGTTGATGACCTCCGGGATGACGGGATTCACCTTGCCCGGCATGATGGACGAGCCGTTCTGCCGCGCAGGGAGGTTGATCTCGCCGAAGCCGGTGCGCGGCCCGGACGACATGAGACGAAGGTCGTTGGCGATTTTCGAGAGCGTCACCGCGCACGTCTTTACCGCGCCGGACACCGCCACGAACGGATCGGGGTTCTGCGTGGAGTCGATGAGATCGCCCGCCTGCGTGAGCTCGATGCCGGATACCTCGCTCAGCACGGGGACGATGCGCCGGAGATATGTCTCGTCCGCATTGATGCCGGTGCCGATGGCCGTGCCGCCCATGTTGAGCGAGCGCATCTCGTCCATGGCCTTGCCCATGCGCACGGTGTCGCGCCGCACGGCGTCGGCGTAGGCGTGAAATTCCTGCCCCAGCCGGATGGGTACCGCGTCCTGCATCTGGGTGCGGCCCATTTTGATCACGTGGTCAAACTCGCGGGACTTGTCCTCAAAGGCGGCGCGCAGCCGGTTGAGCTCGGCCTCCAGCTTTTTCAGAAGGCGCAGCGTCGTCATCTTCCCGGCGGTGGGGATAACGTCGTTGGTGGACTGGCCGCAGTTTACATGGTCGTTCGGATTGACGAGCGAATAGTCGCCCTTCACGCCGCCGAGCAGCTCAACGGCGCGGTTGGCAATGACCTCGTTGGCGTTCATGTTGATGGAGGTGCCCGCGCCGCCCTGCACGGGATCGACGATGAACTGCTCGAAGAGCTTCCCGGCGAGGATCTCGTCGCAGGCGCGCACGATCGCGCCCGCAATGCGCTCGTCCAGTAGTCCGGCCTCACGGTTGGTGAGCGCCGCCGCCTTTTTGATGTAAGCGAGACTGCGGATGAGCTCCGGGTGCATCCGCAGCCCCGTAATGGGGAAGTTCTCCGCAGCGCGCAGCGACTGCACGCCGTAATATACGTTTGCCGGCACGTCCTTTGTGCCGATGGAGTCTTTTTCTACGCGGTAATCGGATGTATGTTTTTCCATTTCTCTTTCTCCTGTATCTCCGGTAATGGAGTTCAGCTTGATTATAAAACGGGATATAATATAGTCAAATATAAAGTCTGTTCTTGTTTCCATAATTTAAAAGTTATATAATGGACGCGAGAGGAGGCGATGCTATGAAGCAGAGCGTGTTTGACGGCATGGAATATGTGTATGCCGTGTACCGGGAGGGGAGCTTTCAGAAGGCGGCGGAGAAGCTGTTCGTCTCCCAGCCGTCCGTGAGCGCGTCGGTGCGCCGCGTGGAAGAGCGCGCCGGGAGCCGCCTCATCGACCGCAGCCGGAAGCCGCTCGCGCTCACCGAGTGCGGCGAGGCGTACATCGCCTGCGCCGAAAAAATCCTCGCCATGGAGCGCAGCTTTACGGAGTTCGTGAACGACTGGGAGGGGCTGCGCCGCGGAAAGCTCGTGGTCGGGGGGAGCAGTCTCTTTTCCTCGCTGCTGCTGCCGCCGATGATGGCGGCGTTCCGGGAGAAATACCCGCGCATCACGCTCGCACTTGCGGAGGAGACGACCGCCCGCCTCGAAGAAATGCTGCGGCAGGGGACGGTCGATCTCGTGGTGGACTATGCGATCCCCAATATGGAGCTTTACGACTCGGCGACCGTCTGGGAGGACGCGCTCATCCTCGCCGTGCCGCGCGCCGCGGCGATCAACGCGCGGCTCGCGCCGTACCGCATCGAACCCGAGCAGATCGGCGCCGCGGCGCAAAGCGCCGTGCCGAGCGTGCCAATGGAGCTTTTGAAAGACGAACGCTTCGTGCTTTTGAAACCGGAGAACGATACGCGCGCCCGCGCAGACGCGCTCTGCCGTCTCGGCGGCTTTGCGCCGGAGGCGGCCATGGAGTTCGACCAACAGATGACGGCATATCTCGCCGGGTGCTCCGGCGCGGGGATCACGTTTGTGAGCAGCGTGCTTGTCTCGCGCCTCTCGCCGAACCCCGGCATCTGCTATTACCGCCTGCCGGAGCCGGAGAGCCGTCGCGATATCCGGCTTTTCTGGAAGCGCGACCGGTACAAAACCCGCGCCATGGAGGCGTTTCTCGCCATGCCGCCGGAGAGCGGCGCTGAAAGCGGGGAATGAGAAACGCCCCGGTCTGACAGAGCTTATGGTCAGAACGGGACGTTATTTTTATATCCGCCCGCGGCGGATGCGGCGCTGCCGCTCGCGCCGCTGCGCGGCGTCTTCCCGGCTCTCGCCGGGCGCGGCCGTAGTCATGCGCTGCTGGTGGCGCGCGGCGTAGCAGATCGCCGCAGCCATGACGAGATCGTCGTGCTTTCCGGCGAGCGCCTCGGGGCGGTGATCCTCGTTATAGCAGAATGTCAGCATCTCGCCGAGCAGCTCGCGGTCGGAAAACCACTCCGGGTGCGCGGAGAATATCTCCACGAGATTTGCGATGGCGCGCGGGCGTGTCTGCCGGTCGGTGCGAAAGCCGAAGCTTGCCCGCAGCCGGTGCGTGTAGGTGTCCTCCCGCTCGCGGTGGTACTGGTTCGGGTAGCCGAGCTCGGCAAGCTTCATCACGGGATATGTTGAGAAGTTCGTTTCAAGCGCGACGAGCGCGTCGTTATAGTATTTCCCAAGCGCGTACACCTGCCGGACGTACTCCGGCTCGGAAAACCGCCGCCGGAGGGAGGCGGCCTGCTCGCCGGTGCTGTTGTCGATCACGTGCGCGGTGAACCAGTCCGAGCCCTCGCCTGCGGTGTCTCCGCCGAGGACATAAGGGTGTCCCGGCTCGCTTTCGCGGTAAATGCAGATTTCGCCCGCATCGTCGTTCTGCCAGACGGCTTCGCCGCTTTCGTCCGAAATAAAGCGCCCGCAGCGCACGGGAGCCACCGCCTCCTCGCGGCGGCGGATGACGAGACCGTTATCAAAAACGCCCGAGCCGCTGTGGAGAAACGCCTCGTCGGGGTTTGCGGGGTATTCCTGCCGGAACATGTCCCGGCTGCCGCCGCAGTTGTTTGCAATGCACCAGCGCCGCCAGCGCACCTGCTCCCACGAGAGGGAGTACCGCTCGCGCACCTCGCGCTCCTCCGCCGTCCACTCAATGCCGGGCTCAACCGGCATGGTGTAGTCCGGGTTTTCAAACCACGCGAAAAACACTGGCTCGAAATCGTTCTCCCCGGCGACGGCGGCGTCCCACCGCTCTTTGAAATCCTCGCAGCCGTTGGCGGTGCTCTCGATGATCACCATCGTCCCCGGCGCAGACGGCACGGCCTGCAATATGCCGGCGAGCGTCGCGGCCTTGCTCTCGCCGCCCTCCGGCCAGAAGGCATATTCCGAAAGATGCACGCATTGGAGCGTGTCGGATCGCCCGATGCCGCGCCCGCCCGCAGTCGCGCAGCGAAAGCGCGACCGGAGCCCCGGCAGAGCGCCGCGCGATGCGCGCGACGGATTTTCAAACACCAGCTCCTGTGCGTTCGAGGTGCGGAGCATCGGCTTGACCGGCGCGGGCAGCTCGTCATAAAAGAGCTTGCTCATGCGGAAGAGATTGGCCGTGGCGTCCTCCCGGTGCGCTACGACGAGCGCGTTTACGTTCTCGCGCGTGGCGCAGGCATGGAAGAGCAGCGCCTCCGTGAGCGTGGAAAAGCCGAGCTGCCGCGCCTTTAAAATGATGAGCCGCACGGGCTTTCCCGCGTCCTGCTGGCGCTTGGCAGCGGCGTAGAGTTTTTGCTGCGCGGCGTTCAGGCGAAACGGCACGACCGCGCCGTTCTTCGTGCGGATCTTCAGGCACGACTCGATATACTCCTTTGCTACGCACGGATTCACAGCGCGCTCGCCCCCTCCTGTTGCGCCAGCCATTCCTCAAACGAGAGTGCGCCACCCTCGGCGGCTTCCTCCTCACGGAGAGAGCGGAGGTGCTCATCAAGCTCATGCAGCGCGCGCATCGCGCCCGCGGGATCGAATTCCCATGTGCCGTCCGGCTCGCGCTGCTTCGTTTCGGGGTTTCGCGTGAGATGCGGCGTCGCCTGCATGCACCGGTCGACGATCTCCACGAGCCGCCGCCCGATCCACGCGCTCGAAACGCCCATTGCGTCAAAAAGCCGCTGCTCGGTTTCGCGCCGGTAGCGCTGCACCACCGGATCGCGCAGCAGCTCGCGGGCGCGCTCCTCCGCCGTCGCGGGGCTGTATCCGGCGGCGATGGCCGCGCCGGCCGCGTCTCCGCCGGCGAGATATTCCTCCACAAAGCGCTTCTGCCGCGCCGTGAGCGCTGTTTTGTCTTTCATGCTGTCCTCCTTTGCGGTCAAAGGGGCATGTACGCAAAGAAATCCTGCCGCAGCTGCGAGAGCCGCCGGGAGGAAATGCCCGTCGCCTCTGCTGTGGCCGCAAGCGTTTTCTTCTGCACGAGCATGCGGAAAAGCGCCATGCCCTCCTCCGGCGCAGCTGCAACGCGCGCGATCGTTTCGCGTACCGTCTCCCGCCGCTCCGGCGGAAGCTGTGCAAACACATCAAGCGCCGCGCGAATATAGCGCACCTCCGCCGCCGTCCGGCCGCAGGGACCGACCCGATACCCCATCGGTTATACCCCCTATGATGTTATGATAACAAGACACGAAGTGTGAATGCAATGAGCAAAAAAGAAAGAAAGGACAGGATTGATCTCATGTATTTCACGCTTCGTGTGATTACGTTATACCACCGGAAAAATGATTTGTCAACACATTTCGTGAAATTCATCTTGACATTTTTCACACCACGTGTTAAGGTTATAGTGAGGTGATAGTAATGTCTGCTTTCGGTGAAAGACTGTCGGCGCTGCGCAAGGGCGCGGGGCTGACGCAGGCAGAGCTCGCAAAAAAGCTCGGCATATCCAAAAGCTCGGTGAGCATGTACGAATGTGGCAACCGCGAGCCGGAATTCGATCTGCTGGAAAAGATGGCGGATTGTTTTCAGGTGGACATGAACGTCCTGCTCGGCCGCTCGGAGCCGCTTGTGAACAACGATCCGGAGCTCACGGCATATCTGGAGGCGCTGCGCGACCGGCCGGAGATGCGCGCGCTGTTCCGCCTTTCGAAAAATGCCACGCGCGAGGATGTGGAAACCGCGGTGACGATCCTCGAAGCGCTGCGCAGCAAGCATGAGAGTACCTGATTATTATGTCCGGTTCGTGGAGCTGCCGCCGGCGGTGCTCGGCGCAACGCTCCCGAACGACGACGGTACATTTTCCGTCTACATCAACGCCCGCCTCGGCGACGAGGCGCGGCGCGAAACGCTGCGCCACGAGCTGGAGCACATGGCGCGGGATCATTTTTACCAAAGCGCCCCCATCGCCGCGCAGGAGGCGGAGGCCCGCGGGGAGGAAGTGCCCGCTGCACCGCCGCCGGAGAGCGGCGCACTGCGCCGCTACCGCGATCTTACCGCGCTCGGCGAGTATCTCCGCAGCATCGGTGCGCTCGGAAACAGCGTGGAATCCCTCGGCGCACAGCCGATACGATAAAACAACAGGAGCCGATGACAAACGTCGTCGGCTCCTGTTGTTTATTATGATAGAGGAAGCACCCGGCAGCCGGAGCAGACGAGCTCCTCCGCCGCGTCCGGGAGAGTGTCTACGTTGATGAGCGGCCGCCCGCCGGAGACGAGGATGTCCACGTACTGCTCCGGGGATAGCTCGCGCACAACGATCTCGCCGTTGGCGCGCCGGTACAGCAGCACCGGAACGCCGCCGTCCGTCGTGAGGACGACGCCGATATCGTAGGCATGCTCGGGATCGAGCCCGTCCAGCGCCAGGCGGCCGCGCCGCTCAACGCTTTTGAGCACCGGTACATCCGCCTGGCTGACCTCGGGCGTGCCGCTGCCGCTTGTGAGCAGCACAACGCGCGAATCCGTCACCGTGGCCGAAAGCTCAGACACGGCAAAAGGATCGTACGGCTGGTTGATGGAGATCACGAAAAACCCGCTCTCCTCGATGCGCAGCGCCCGGCTTTTGTAGAGCTCGCGCACGGAGGTCAGGAGCTTGATGTATTTGCCCTCTTCCGATGCCAGATAATCTTCAATGTCCTCGCGGATGTGCTCGCTGCGGCGCGTGAAGAAGGTGGAGAACATGGCGTCGTCGCCGTTGTCGGTTTGCAGCGCGAGCAGCCACGCGAGCAGCTCCGCACGGCTTCCGGCGGGCAGCTCGTCCTCCGAGGGAATGTCCCCCGCGGCGAGACGGTCGAGAAGCGCGGCGGCGCTCAGCGTTTTGTCGTCCGCGCCGAAGAAGCGGATCTCCCCCAGAAGCTGTGCGTCCGGGTGCAGGCTGTCGCTCGCCGGAAGGCGCAGCGGCACGGTCTCCACCACGGCGGCGCTGCCGTCAAGGTATACGTCCGCGATCTCCTGCGTCCGCCCGGTCTCGGCGAGATCGACGCGGAAATCCTCGCGCACGCCGTCCGGCCATAGGGATTCCGGCAGCGCCGTCCGGCTGCCGAGCAGGACGCTCTCGGCATGGATCACAACGCCGGTGCCGTCCCACGAAACGGAGGTCACGATCTGCATCGATACCGGCACAAGGCCGAGCACGCGCTGCGAGATGCAGACGCGCATCTTTCCGTCGGTCAGCCGAACGCCGAAGTCAAGATCGCCGAACCGCTCGCGCAGCTGCCGCCGGAGACCGGGGAGAACGCCGCTCTCGTCGGCGAGAATATAAAGATCGTTTTTATAAAGGCGGACAACAGCGCTGCCGTCATCGGCAAAGGATAGCTCGCCGAGCTCCTCGCTTCGCGGCGCGGCGAGGATCGCGTCCACATCGTCCCGGAAAGCGGAGGCACCGCCGTTGCCGATAATGAACGCCGCGAGCAGCAGCAAAAGGAGAATCCCGGCCGGAATGGCGATTGCCCACCACCGGGCGCGCCGGACGGTCGTGTTCTTTTTCATTGGCCTCCTGCCTCCTTTCCGACGGAAATCGACATACAACGTTTATATTACCGCATCCGCGGGAAAAAAGCAATTGCATCCTGCCGCCGCGGAACATATAATATAGGTCGTTTGGTTCCAAACGGCAAATATTTTGAAATAATCGGGGGTAACGCTCATGTCCTTCTCTCTGGCGCTCGTGGATTTCGACGGCACGCTGGCCGATTCGATGCCGTACTGGCTGCGTCTGCCGGCGGATACGCTCCGCGCTGCCGGTCTGCCGCAGCCGGAGGGTTTTACGGAATACATCCGCTCTGTGCCGGTCTGGGAGATCGCGAAGGAAATGACGAAGCAGTACCCGCCGCTTGAAGCGGAAACGCCGCTCGCTGCGCGATGGAGCGCGGAGATGGCGGCGCACTATGCGCACGATATCCCGCTCAAGCCGGGCGCGAAAGAGCTTCTTTCTGTCCTGCGCGCGGCGGGGCTTCGGGTATACATTCTCTCGGCGACGCGCCACGCGCTGCTCGATGCGGCCATCGAGCGGCTCGGCGTTGCGCCGCTCGTGGACGGCGTTTACGCCGAGGAGGAGACCGGCTCCAAGCGCACCGAAGCGCCCTACGCCTTTTTCCGGGAGATGCTCGGCGTGCCGTATGAGAGAATGCTCCTCGTGGAGGACGCGCCGCGCAATCTTGCCGCGGCGGAATCGCTCGGTGCCGCGGGCGTCGGCGTATACGACGAGAGTATGAAGGAGTATACGGAAGCGATCCGCGCCAGAGCGGCGGTGTATCTGCCGGACTTTTCCGATCTCTCGGCGCTGGAGGCGCTGCTGCGGCGATGACGGATGGGGCACCGTAAACCCCTCAGTCAGCCTGACGGCTGCCGGCTCCCCTATTAGGGGAGGCGGCAAAACCGCAGGTTTTGACGGAGAGGTTTTCTTCATAAAAAATGAAAAAAGTATTGACTTTCCTGGGATTTATGGTATTATGTCATGGCGCTCCAAAGACAGCAGGTGGCATTTTGCCGTAAATCCTGCCGAGGAAAGCACGATACTTGTATTGTGTCTCCCCTGTCTTTCGGCAGAGGGAGTTTTTCTTTCGGGCGCAGAAATTTACCCCGGAGGTGAAATCATTGCCTAACGCGAAAGTACTCAGCGAGAAACAGGCCATCGTCGAGGAACTCACCAAGCGTATCGGTAACGCCACGGCGGGCGTCCTTGTGGATTACAAGGGCATCACCGTTCTGGAGGATACCGCTCTGCGTCGTGAGCTGCGTGCTGCCGGCATTGAGTACACCGTTGTGAAGAACACTCTGCTCCGCTTCGCGGTTGACAAGTGCAATCTCAACGAGTTTGACTCCGTGCTCAACGGCACCACCTCTCTGGCCACCACCGAGGGCGACCCCATCGCGCCCATCCGCATCGTCAGCGAGTTCGCCAAGAAGATGAACGGCAAGTTCGAGGTCAAGGGCGGCTTCATGGAAGGGAAAGTCCTTCCGATGTCCGACATCGACGAGATCGCTCAGCTTCCCGGCAAGGATGCCCTGTACTCCAAGGTCCTCGGCACCATGCTCGCACCCATCACCAGCCTGGCCGTCGTTCTTGGTCAGATCCTGGAGCAGAAGGGCGGCTCTCTCGAGACCGCCGAAGCCGCTGCCGAATAATCTGGCAGACACAATTCAATTTTAGGAGGAAAATTACAAATGGCTAGCGAAAAAGTTACCGCTATGATCGAAGAAGTCAAGGCTCTCTCCGTGCTGGAGCTGGCTGAGCTCGTCCACGCCCTTGAGGAGACCTTCGGCGTTTCCGCCGCTGCCGCTGCTGCTCCCGCCGCTGCCGCCGCTGCTGCCCCGGTCGAAGAGAAGACCGAGTTTGATGTTGTCATGACCGAGTTCGGCGCTGAGAAGATCAAGGTCATCAAGGAAGTCCGCGGCCTGCTGGGCCTGGGCCTTGCCGAGGCGAAGGCTCTCGTCGAGTCCGTCCCTGCCAAGCTGAAGGAAGCTGTCTCCAAGGAAGAGGGCGAGGAGATCAAGTCCAAGCTCGAGGCCGTCGGCGCGAAGGTCGAACTCAAGTAAGTTTCTTTATCCCATCCACCTTGCTCCCTGCCTGAGCAGGGGGCCACAGTCCAGAAGGAGGACAACTAATGGCTAAGACCACCGAAAAATACGAGGTCCTGTACGTTCTCAACCCCAACCTCACCGAGGAAGAGACCCAGGCCATCGTGGAAAAGTTCAAGACTCTGATCGAGCAGAACGGCACCGTCGATGAGATGGAAGAGTGGGGCAAGCGCAAGCTCGCCTACGAGATCAACTACCTCACCGAGGGCTACTATGTGCTGGTGAAGTTCACCTCTGGGCCCGAGCTTCCCGCCGAGCTGGATCGTATCCTCGGCATCACCGACGGCGTGATCCGCTCTCTTGTCACTCTGCGCTACGAATAAGCGGAGGGAATGATATGCTGAATCATATCGTTCTTATGGGCCGCCTGACGCGGGACCCGGAGCTGCGCTATACCGGCTCCAACGTCCCCGTCGCGTCCTTCTCCATTGCTGTTGACCGGGATTTCGGCCGCGGTGAAAACGGTGAAAAGCAGACCGATTTCATCAACGTGTCCGCCTGGCGTCAGACCGGGGAATTCGTCTCCAAGTACTTCACGAAGGGCAGCATGATCGTGGTTTCCGGTCGGCTGCAGATCCGTGACTACACCGACCGTGACGGCAACCGCCGTACCGCGGCGGAGGTCGTGGCGGACAACGTCTATTTCGGCGAAAGCAAGCGCCGGGAAGACGGCGCCCCGCGGCAGGAGTACGCGCCCCGTCAGGAGTACGCACCCCGTACCCCCTCCAACGAGGGCTTTAACAGCGCGAAAGCGCAGGCCGGATCGTTCCAGACGATCGACGATGACGACGGCCAGCTGCCGTTTTGACACTCACGAAAGGAGTTTTTGAACCATGGCTTTTGATAAGTCCGCTGCCCCGCAGAAGAACCGCAAGCGCAGAAAGGTCTGCCAGTTCTGTGTGGATAAGGCCGAGTATATCGACTACAAGGACACCGTCAAGCTGCGCAAGTACCTGTCCGAGCGCAGCAAGATCCTGCCCCGCCGCACCACCGGCGCCTGCGCCTACCATCAGCGTCTGCTCACCGAGGCGATCAAGCGTGCCCGTCAGGTCGCTATCCTGCCTTACGTGACCGACTGATTTCGGTTTTTTATCGACAAAAAAGCTCTCATCCTCCGGGATGGGAGCTTTTTCTGTTGCACAGCGGCAAATCGGCGGTTATAATGAAAGTCAGCAAAAAAAAACAAATTACTACATATACGGAGGTTGGCACGAATATGTACGATAACGGCAAAATCTATCTCGGCCTTTCCGGCGAAGATCGGGTGGAGCTTCCCCTTTCCATGTGCAACCGGCACGGCCTGATCGCCGGTGCGACCGGCACCGGCAAGACCGTCACGATGAAGGTGCTGGCGGAGTCTCTCTCCGACGCGGGTGTGCCCGTATTCCTGTGTGATGTGAAGGGCGATGTCGCCGGTATCTGCGCTCCCGGCGTGGACAGCGAGGACATGCAGAAACGCATTGAATGCTTCGGCCTCACCGGCAAATTCGCCTACCAGGGCTACCCCACCACGTTCTGGGATATCTACCAGACAGGCGGCCACGCCGTGCGCGCCACCGTGAGCGAGATGGGGCCCGAGCTTCTCTCCCGCGTTCTCGGCCTGAGCGAGGCGCAGGAGGGCGTTTTGCAGATCGTTTTCCGCATCGCGGATGACCGCGGGCTGCTGCTGGACGATCTCAAGGATCTCCGCGCGCTGCTCAACTACACGAACGACCACCGCGAAGATTACCGCATGAAATATGGCAACATCACCACGCAGTCCGTTGCGGCCATCCTCCGCGCGCTGCTGCCGCTGGAAAAAGAGGGCGGCGAGCTGTTCTTCGGCGAGCCTGCGCTCGACGTGAACGACTGGATCCGCACCGATTCCAACGGCCGCGGCATGATCAACGTGCTCGACTGCGTCAAGCTTGTGCAGAACCCAACGCTGTACGCGAGCTTCCTTCTCTGGCTGCTCTCGGAGCTCTTCGAGACCATGCCGGAAGTCGGCGATCAGGAAAAGCCGAAGCTCGTGTTCTTCTTTGACGAGGCGCATATGCTCTTCCGCGACGCTCCGGCGGTGCTCGTGCAGAAGATCGAGCAGACCGTGAAGCTGATCCGCTCACGCGGTATCGGCGTGTTCTTCGTGACGCAGAGCCCGGCGGACGTGCCGAACACCGTGCTCGCGCAGCTTTCCAACCGCGTGCAGCACGCGCTGCGCGCCTATACGCCCACCGAGCTCAAGGCGGTGCGTGTGGCGGCGCAGTCCTTCCGCGAGAATCCCGCGTTCAACGCCGAAGAGGCGATCATGGAGTTGGGTGTGGGCGAGGCGCTCACGTCGTTCCTCGGCGAGGACGGCATCCCCGCCATGGTGCAGCGCACGAAGATCATCTGCCCGCAGAGCCTGATGGGCGCGCCGGAAGCGATGATGCGCGCCAAGGCGATCCTCCGCGACGGCATGGACAAATACGACGAGGCGGTGGACAACGTCTCCGCCTACGAAGTGCTCGCCGACGAGGTGAAGGCCGCGGAGGACGCGCTTGCGCAGGAGCAGGAGCGGCTGGAAGAGAAGAAGCGCGCCGCCGAAGAGGAAAAGCAGCGCCAGAAGCAGGCCGAGGCGGACGAAAAGCGCGCCCAGAAACTCGAAGATGAAGAGCGCCGCCGCGCCCAGAAGCTCGAAGATGAGGAGCGCCGCCGTGCCCAGAAGCTCGAGGACGAAGCGCGCCGCAAGGCTGAGCGCGAAAAGGAGAAGAAGGAAGCCGAGGAGAAGCGCAAAGCCGAGCGTATCCGCTCCAAGATCGAAACGCAGCTCATCTCCGCCGGCGGCCAGATGCTCAAGCGCGGTCTGCTCGGCATTCTGAAGAAGTAAAACGCAGTACGGGAACCCCTCCGGCTTTTGCCTGCGGCAAAACCCACCTCCCCTGATAGGGGAGCTGGCACGGCGCGAAGCGCCGTGACGGAGGGGTTCGTGCTCCTGCCGCAAATCATATATACGAATATGGAAAGCCGCTTCGGCGGCTTTCCGCCGTTTTTCGACAATTATTCTTTACGGAGAATCTATACCCATGATCACCATTCGCGAATACGTCCGCCCCGCCACGCTCGAGGAAGCGTGGGCGCTCAACCAGAAGCGCACGAGCCGCGTCCTCGGCGGTATGCTCTGGCTCAAAATGCAGCACGCCGCCGTCGGCACGGCGATCGACCTCTCCGGTCTCGGCCTTGACACGGTCGAAGAGACGCCGGAAGAATTCACCATCGGCGCCGTGGTCTCGCTGCGCGCGCTCGAAACGAACGCGGCGCTGGACGCCTATACAAACGGCGCCGTGCGCGAAGCGCTGCGCCACATCGTCGGCGTGCAGTTTCGGAATACCGCAACGCTCGGCGGGAGCGTCTACGGCCGGTTCGGCTTTTCGGACGTGCTCACGCTGCTCCTCGCGATGAACGCCTCGGTTGAGCTCTATAAGGGCGGTATCGTCCCGCTGGCGCAGTTTGCCGAAATGCCCTTTGACCGGGATATTCTCGTGCGCGTGCATATCCCGAAGGAAAGCGCTGCCTTTTTCTATCAGTCCGTGCGCCCGACGAGAACGGACTTCCCCTCGCTCACCTGTGCGGCGGCGCGCCTTTCGGACGGGGCTTACCGCTTCGCCATCGGTGCGCGGCCCGGAAGGGCGGTTGTGCTCGCACCGCAGGGAACGCCGGAGGAACTGCCGGAGCTCGTCTGTGCGCAGCTCGTGACCGGCTCCAATCTTCGCGGCAGCGCCGAATACCGCAAGCATCTCGCCCGCGTGCTCGTCCGCCGCGCCGCGGAAACGCTGGAAGGAGGCGCGAAATGAATCTCACATTCACGCTCAACGGGGAAAACGTGTCCGCGGATATTTCGCCGGACACGCTGCTGCTCGACCTTGTGCGGCATCTCGGCTGCAAAAGCGTCAAGCGCGGCTGCGGTACCGGAAACTGCGGGCTCTGCACCGTGTATCTGGACGGCAAGCCCGTCCTCTCGTGCGCAACGCTCGCCGCGCGCGTGCAGGGCCGAAGCGTCACGACGCTCGAAGGGCTGCCGAAGGAAGCCGCGGAATTCGGTGCGTTCCTCGCTGATCAGGGCGCGGAGCAATGCGGCTTCTGCAACAGCGGCTTTATTATGAATACGCTCGCGCTCTTCCGCGAAAACCCCGACCCGGACGAGGACGAGATCAAAGAGTATCTGGCGGGCAATCTCTGCCGCTGCTCCGGCTATGAAGGCCAGCTGCGCGGCATACAGAACTTCCTCGCGTGGAAAAGGGCGAAGGAGGCGGACAAATGAACACCGTAAATCATGGCGTGCGAAAGCTGGACGCCATGCAGCTTGTGACCGGCCAGCCGGTCTATACCGAGGACATCGCGCCCGAAAACTGCCTCGTAGTAAAGCTCCTCCGCTCGCCGCACGCAAACGCTATCGTGCGTGAGATCGACACCGAGCGCGCCATGCGCGTACCCGGCATGGAGGCAATTTTCACGTGGAAGGACGTGCCGCAGGACGCCCGGCGCTATACGCAGGCCGGGCAGACCGCGCCGGAGCCGAGTCCGCTTGACCGGCTTGTGATCGACCGCCATGTCCGCTTTGCGGGCGATGTTGTCGCCATTCTTGCCGGACAGAATGAGGCATGCGTCGATAAGGCGATGAAGCTTATAAAAGTCGAGTACGACGTGCTCGAGCCGGTGCTCGATTTCCACACCGCGCTCGATAACCCCGTGCTCGTCCACCCGGAGGAAAACTGGGAGGCACAGTGCCCCGTCGGCGCGGACAACCGGCGTAATCTCTGCGCGCACGAAGAAGATGGGCGGGGCGATATTGACGCTGTGCTCCGTGACTGTGATATCGTCATCGACCGCGTATACCACACGAAGGCCTGCCAGCAGACGCCGATGGAGACGTTCCGCACGTTCTGCACGATCGACACCTACGGGCGGCTGCACATTGTGAGCTCCACGCAGATCGTATTCCACACGCGCCGCATCGTGGCCAACGCGCTGCACATCCCGCGCTCGAAGATCCGCGTGACCAAGCCGCGCGTCGGCGGCGGGTTCGGCGCGAAGCAGACGGCGGTGAGCGCGGTGTACCCGGCGTTCGTCACATGGATGACGAAAAAACCGAGCAGGATCATTTTCGACCGCCGCGAGTGCATGATCGCGGGCAGCCCGCGCCATGAAATGGAAATGCACGTGCGTCTCGGCGCGGACAAGAACGGCATTGTGCGCGGCATCGATCTCTATACGCTCTCCAACACCGGCGCTTACGGCGAGCACGGCCCCACGACCGTCGGCCTATCCGGTCACAAATCCATCCCGCTTTACGCCAAAACCGAAGCCTACCGGTTCGTGTACGACGTTGTATACACCAACCACATGTCCTCCGGGGCATACCGCGGCTACGGCGCGACGCAGGGGCTCTTCGCCGTGGAGTCCGCCGTGAACGAGCTGGCCGCGCGTCTCGGCATCGACCCCTTTGAGATACGAAAACGCAACATCCCCCGCGAGGGCGAGATAATGCCCGCCTATTACGGGCAGGAGAATACGAGCTGCGCGCTCGAGGCGTGTCTGGAAAGCGTGCGGCAGCGCATCGGCTGGGACGAAAAATATCCCTGCCGCGATATGGGAAACGGCAAAGTGCGCGCCGTCGGCATGGGCATGGCGATGCAGGGCTCCGGCATCAACAATGTGGATGTCGGCAGCGCTGCGCTCAAACTCAACGACGGCGGCGGGTACACCCTCTCCATCGGTGCGGCAGACATGGGCACCGGCTGTGATACCATCCTCGCGCAGATCGCCGCCGAAGCGCTCGACTGCCCGCTGGAGAACATTTCCGTTCTCGGCGCGGACACGGATTCCTCGCCCTACGATTCCGGTTCCTATGCCTCCAGCACGACGTATGTTACCGGCAAGGCCGTGGAAGAATGTGCGCTTGCGCTGCGCGAAAAGATCGCGGCGTTTGCCGCGCAAAAGTTCGGCTGTGATGCTGCCGATGTGATTCTCACCGGCAGCTGTGCCGAGAGCGCGAACGGGGAGAAGTCCATCACGCTCGAGGAGATTGCGCTCGCCTCGCAGTGCGGCGGAACGGCCGCGCTTGAAGCGACCGTGACGCACACCTCGCCGATCTCGCCCCCGCCGTTCATGGTGGGCGCGGCGGAGATCGAGCTCGACCGCGAGACCGGGGAAACGCAGGTCGTAAACTTCGTTGCCGCCGTGGACTGCGGCACGCCCATCAACCCGAATCTCGCCCGCGTACAGGCCGAAGGCGGCATATTGCAGGGCATCGGCATGGCGCTCACGGAAAACGTCACCTACGACCGCCGCGGCATGCCGGTGGAAAACTCGTTTATGCAGTACAAGATCCCGACGCGGCAGGACATCGGCCACATCTCCGTCGCGTTCGAGTCGAGCTATGAGGAGACCGGGCCGTACGGCGCAAAGTCCATCGGCGAGGTTGTCATCAATACGCCCCTCCCAGCGCTTGCCGACGCGGTATACAACGCCACCGGGAAGCGGTTTTGCGAGCTCCCCATCACGCCCGAGCAGATCGCCATGGCAGCAAAATAAACGAAAACTCCCTGCCGGTTTTGGCAGGGAGTTTTTGATATAAAGAAAAATGTCCGCCATAGAGAAACTTTTTGTTGACAGTGCGGCGAAACTATGGTAAGGTAACACTCGGATTCCATAGAAGCTTTCAGGATTTTTTGAAACTGAAAGTGGAGGACACTCTGGAGAATCCCGTTTGATCGGGTGCCGAAGGTGCAAGGCTCGCATGCCGGGCCGAAACTCTCAGGCAAAAGGACAGGGCAGAATCGTGATAGACCGCGAAAATGTACGGGGTATTTCCGAAACTGCATATTCTCTCCGGAGCTGCCGAAAAACCGGCAGCTTTTTTCTATTTTCTAGCGTCGATTAACAAGGGCCCGCACGTCGGACAGCCAGCCTTTTCGGTGCTTTTTGCCCTTTTTGTCTCGGCGGGCGGTAGCCCGCTGTCGCCAAAGAAGAACAAAAATCCCTCAAAAATCCAAGGCTGTCCGATGCGGAGCAGTTCTGCCGGAGCAGAAATGCTCTCAGATTAGGAAGAGCCCGCAGGGAATACTTTGTGTATTCTCAAGGGCTATGACGCCATATGAGGGCATTTCCGCCCGGCCGAACCGCGCGTTCCCTTGTCAATCGACGCTCTAAGGAGGATCCCGCACATGTTCACCGCCATCGAAAACGCGCTCTACCCCGTGGTATGCGATCTCAACGCATACCTTTCCAACTATGTTCTCGTCTTTCTTCTCATCGCCGTCGGGCTCTGGTACTCGATCCGCACGCGCTTTGTGCAGGTGCGCTGCTTCGGCGAGGGGATGCGCCGCGTGTTCGGCAATCTCACGCTCCGCGGCGAGAAGCACGAAAGCGGCATGAGCTCCTTTCAGGCGCTCGCCACCGCCATCGCCGCGCAGGTCGGCACCGGCAACATCGTCGGCGCGTCCGGCGCTATATTGACCGGCGGCCCCGGCGCCATCTTCTGGATGTGGATCATCGCCTTTTTCGGCATGGCCACCATTTATGCCGAGGCGACGCTCGCGCTGACCACCCGGCAGATCGACAAGGACGGCACGATCCACGGCGGCCCGGTCTATTACATCACGACGGCCTTTAAGGGCGGCTTCGGAAAGTTCCTCGCGGGCTTCTTCGCCGTCGCCATCATCCTTGCGCTCGGCTTCATGGGCTGCATGGTGCAGTCCAACTCCATCGGCTCCACGTTTGAGACTGCGTTCGGCGTGCCGGCATGGGTCGTCGGCGTTGCGCTCGTCATTCTCTGCGGCACCATCTTCCTCGGCGGCGTGCGCCGTCTTGCCGCCGTTGCGGAAAAGATCGTGCCGGTCATGGCGGCGATCTTCCTCGCGGGCGCGCTCGTCGTGCTCGTTGTCCGCATCCGCTATATCCCCGCAACGTTCGGCATGATTTTCCGGTATGCCTTCCAGCCGCAGGCCATCATCGGCGGCAGCTTCGGCTACGCGCTGAAAACGGCGCTCTCGCAGGGCGCGAAGCGCGGTCTCTTCTCCAACGAAGCCGGCATGGGCTCCACGCCCCACGCCCACGCGCAGGCGCACGTCAAGTCCCCGCACGAGCAGGGTGTTGTGGCGATGATCGGCGTATTCATGGATACGTTCGTCGTGCTCACGCTCAACGCGCTCGTCATCATCTCCACGCTCTACACGCCCGACGGCCCGCTCGCGAACGGCTACACCGGCAGCGTGACGGAAATTCTCGGCAAGAGCAATCTTGCGCAGACCGCGTTCGGCACCGTGTTCGGCAGCCGCTTCGGCGCGATTTTCGTGGCGGTGTGCCTGTTCTTCTTTGCATTCTCTACGGTGCTGAGCTGGAACCTTTTCGGCAAGATCAACGTCATCTATCTCTTCGGCCGCGAAAACGCAAAGCGGAGCACGGCGGTCTATACGGTCATCGCCCTCGTGTTCATTTTTGCCGGAACGATGATGTCCAACGACCTCGTCTGGGAGCTCACCGACCTTTTCAACAATCTCATGGTGCTCCCGAACGCGCTTGCGCTCTTCGCCCTCACCGGCACGGTCGTCGCCATCGCGCGAAACAAAACTAAGGAACAGCTGTAAAGCAAAAATAAGAGGCTCGCCGCCGTTTCGTATGGGAAACGGCGGCGATTTTTCGATTCAATATTGCACCGGCGTCAAGAAAATGCCGTCCGGCGTCGTTTTTGCCAGATACCAGAACCGCCGGCAGAACGCCTCGGCAAACGATGCATCCTCCGCGGCGGCCCAGACCACCACGGGGCGGTTTGCCGGATTGAGCGCATAGTACATCTCCAGCCGGTCGAGCGTTGTATCGTTCACGCCGGAGAGCCACGGGGAGTAGGCGGCGTTTTGATAATCGCCCATGCTCATCCATGTGTATTCCGTAAGCACCAGAACCCGCCCGCCGCCGCTGCGGCGCGCAAGCTCCGCCATGGCGGGCTGCGTCGATGCGTAGAGCTTCGCGGATTCCGGCTCAACGATGAGCCCCTTGTGCGTCCCTTCGGTGATGGTCTCGGTCTGCTCATGGATCGTTGCGCCCCAGAAAACGTTCCGGTACCGGAGATAGGCTGTGCCGCCGGCCTGCGCGAGAACGAGCACCGCGAGCGCCGCGGCTGCCGCAGCGCGAAGCGGCTTTCTTTCGGGGAAAACGTGTTTTGCCGTTCGGAAAGCGACTGTCACGCTGCACGGAACGGCGCTCGCCGCGGCGGAAAAGATTGCGAAGTGCCCCTGATTGGAGCCGAGAATGATGAGCGCGGAATAGAGCATCCCCGGCAGCCACCAAAGCAGCGCGAGACGCCGCGCCGCGTCCGCGTCTGACGGCGGCATGAGCACAAAGCAGAGCAGCGCAAGAACGTTTACGGCGTACATCATAAAGTTGGGGTGCGGCCAGAGCACGGCGTAGAGAATTTCCGCCGCCGCGGTCAATGCTGCCCCGGCAAGAAAATACGCCGCCGCGTGCTGTTCCCGGCGCTTGTCCAGCAGCGCCGCGAGGGAAAGCGCGAGCATCAGAAGAAGACACGTGCCCGGCAGGGGATGGGCGCGGTACAATACATGGTACGGATACCGCAGCGCCAGCCGAAGCAGCGAGCGGAGAAACGATGTCCGCCCGGCGTGCTCCGGGTCGGAGAAAATGCCTTGCAGTGCGGCGGGGAGCCGGGAAAGATCTGCGCCGCGAAGCCCGAGAAGGAAAAACGCCGCCGCGAGGATCGCCGCGCCGAGCGTGAAAAGGGCGAACGCGTGCAGCGAAAACGCCGGAAGGCGCGCCGGGCGCTTTCGCAGCAGCACCACGGCAAGCGTGTACAGAACATATACAAGCGCCAGATACGGGCAGCAGAGCACCGTCCCGGCAAAGCACAGCCCCGCGAGAAGATACGCCGCGCGGCTTCTTTCCCCTGCGGGGACGAGCAGCGCGCCGGTCAGCGAGAGAAGGAGCACGCCGAGCGAGTTGTAGCTGAGCGCGTTGATGCCGAACGGCGCATACATGGCGAGCGCGAGCGCGCCCGCCGCCGCTCCGGCGCGGTGGTAGCGCCGCAGCCGGAGATAGACGGCGGCGGAGACAAGACTCTGCACCGCCACGAAGAGATACCGGAGCGCGAGATAGATGCCGTCTGTCCCGCCGTTCAGGCGCTCATAGAGCCAAACGGGCAGATACAGCAGCACGCTCGAAAGCTGCGAAACATGCCACTCGTCAAGGAACAGCCGGTCGCCCTGCGTCAGACGGCGGGCAATTGTGGGATAGAACGATTCATCGATGTTCGCAAAGCCGTAGCGGACGCGCCAGAAGAAAAACGCCGCGGCCGCCGCGAGCAGCAGAAAGAAGAGCGCGTCGCGGCGGTCGAGACGGTTTTTCCGCGCAGTATCACTCAATGGAGTCATCGTGATACACCCAGTCGCGGACGAGCGTGGTCGTATACTCGTTGCGTCCGGTGCGGCAGACGACCTGCGATATGCCGGCGTTGATGATGAGCCGGCGGCACATGGCGCAGGGCGTTGTCTCCGGATAGTGCTCGCCGGTGACGGCGTCGTGCCCGACGAGATAGAGCGTTGCGCCCATCATGTCGCGCCGCGCGGCGGAGATGATGGCGTTTGCCTCGGCGTGGACGCTGCGGCAGAGCTCGTACCGCTCTCCGGCGGGGATATTCAGCTCGCGCCGGGCGCAATAGCCGAGATCGGAGCAGTTGCGCCGTCCGCGCGGCGCGCCGTTGTAGCCGGTGGCGACGATCTCGTCGTCACGCACGATGATCGCGCCGAACTGCCGCCGGAGACAGGTGCTGCGTTCCAGAGCGGCCTCGGCAATGTCGAGATAGTAATTCTCCTTGCTGCGGCGGTTGTCCATAGGTTTTTCTCCTATCTTTTTCTTTGTTATCCCGTTCATTTTACTCTGGCTGCACAAGTTTCGTCAATGCCCTTGTTTTTTCGCGAAAAAGATTATAATATAAGTATTCCCTTGGAAGGGAAGGAGGGAAGCGCCGTGCAGCAGAGACACTACCAGCGGGAGATGGACACGCTTATTGCGTCGCTTGATGCCCGCCCCCGGCTCCTTCTCCACAGCTGCTGCGGCCCGTGCTCGAGCGCGTGCCTCGAGCGGCTCGCGCCGCATTTCGATATCGACGTTTTCTTCTATAACCCGAACATCCTCCCGGCGGAGGAGTGGGAAAAGCGGCTGTACTGGCAAAAGCATCTGCTGAAGGCC
>ENA-UONY01000540-UONY01000540.1-human-gut-metagenome-genome-assembly--contig:-CS9-NODE-540-length-44731-cov-8.837609_pt1 | contig 44731 bp, 59 predicted proteins | sample MGYA00242465_ERZ724012 | MGnify/ENA metagenome assembly ERZ724012 | reverse complement strand
CAGGTGTCCTTACGCGGAGGGAATGCTTAGATCCTGACTGCGCCCGGAGAAAGTCTTGTTCAAGCGCTTTCGGACGCGGGTTCGACTCCCGCCGCCTCCACCAAAAAGTGCAAATCCGAACTCTGTGTTCTTCATCAAACACACCTTTGGATTTGTTTATAGGATAGAGAACGCTGATTGAATCGGCGTTCTTTTTCTTTGCCACGGGACGAGATGAAGTAGTTAAAGTAGTTGTTTTTCGGTTTTTGCGTAAACTTTCACCTAATACGCGCGTACTTAGAGGAAGTTACACGCAAAAACGGATTTTCCACTACTTTAACTACTTGAACGGGATTAAATCAGCTCTTTTTCAGTTCAAGGACAGCGGACTCAATCAGCTTGTCAATGGTGTCGGAGTCGAGCTTATAACCCTTGCTGTTCAAGTATTCCAGTACATAGGCTTTCTTCTCCGCGCCGCGACCCGCGCCGTTGTAAATCATTTCTGCGGCTTCGACAGCAACTTTCGTCCACGCCTTGATTTTCTCGAACTTCTCAGCGTCCACTTTCTCTTTCAGATAAGGGATAAGGAAAGTGGTAATGACTGCTACGAGCAGGGTGATAACAGCGGAAACAACATTGGTAATGTCAGTCATGGTGATACCTCCTCAGTAATTTTCAGAAAAATGTGTTTCGTTTGGTGTGACTTTGTTTTGTCTCATCAGTTTTATTCGGTTCTCGACCTTTGCTTTTGAATAATAGAATCCCGTACCCGTGGCAACTTCGGCGGCTACTGACGGTATAAGGTAGGCAAGCGGCGAAAGGTCGAGAGTACGCCAAATCATTACCATCGTAAAGACGATAACGACCGCATTGATAATTCCCGCCACGATGAGGATTTTCTTTGAAAATTCTTTCGGTGGCTTTTTCTTTACCCTCCGCATACCGTCAACCTCCTTTACACTTTGGTGAAAGTATTGCGGTCAACCCAACCGTAGACCGTAGACTCTCCATCGACATGGACAAGATGATAAGGGTGCTTGCCCTTTGCATAGATTTGCGTGATTTTCGCCTTGCCGCCCTTACAGGACACCGCTCTATCGCCGTTAGAGCTTGCGTAGTGAGTTTTTCCAGTGAACGAGACATAATCACCTACCTGCGGTGTCCACGCGCTCTGAGAGGGCGTAGAAGCGGCAGAAACGACACTCAAGAACTTCGTGTTGATAGGACTGCAAATCGCGTTCTTCCCGTCCGCAGACTTGTCGATAATCGCTCTGTCACCGCTGACCTCGCGGACAATCCAGTTCTTTGCTTTCACCCAAGCAGGAATCGCCTTGCCGCCGTAATAAGTAGCCGTGGAGGAGATTTTAACGGTATCTCCCGCCTTAACAGAGCTGGTAGTAGGCTTGTCCTCAGTCGGAGTATCAACTGCCGCACCGAGCCGCCTGTTGACCTCTGCCGCTATTTCACCATGACGGTTATACAGATAATCGCCGGGACAGGATTTGTTCGCATAATCGCGGTGAACGGTCATATTGCAACCGCCAAGGTGATTCATGCGCTTGTTCTTGTCCGTACTCCATACGAGCTTTTTGATACCGTTACGGCGGCAAATATCGGTTACAAGGTCGAGCATTGCGGCATACGCCTTGTCATTCACCGCATAAGGGTGTTTGGTATCGCTTGCGACCTCGATGGTGATAGCGCGGTTGTCGTTTGCCGCGCTTGAGGTACACCAAGAGCGGTCTTTTTCCTCGACATACATACCGATTTTACCGTCTGCACCAACACCGTAGTTGGAGCTTGCCTGTCGGGAGGTCGGTGCAAAAATATTGCCGAGCGTTTCCACGGAACACTGCCCCACGACACAGTGAATGGTGATAGTGTCGATTTTGTTTCTGCGCGGACTTGTCTTATTGGGGGAAATCCGCGTGTAGTTTACGAGAGGGCTGTTACTCATCTTCGTCTTCTCCTTTCCCGTTACTCAGTTCGTCCAACATTTCCGGCGTGATTTCTTCGCCGTGAGTTTGGAAATACGACTTTTCTTCCATAGGTCAATCCTCCTTGTCTTTGAGTGAGAGACGGTCAACCTCTTTCATAATCTTTTCGGCAGTACCGTTTCCACCCAATTTTTTATACGGTAAGTATAAATAATCATGCAGGTTCTCATATTCGTCTTTGGTGATATACCCGCGCTGAATATAACACTCACCGAGATAGCAAATGCGGTCGTGCCCAAGACCTTTCAGCATTTGCCCCTCCGCGCTGTCTTTAGACTTTTTGCTTTGGATAAGACTTGTGAGGAACGCCCAAAAGCCTGTGCTTGCAAAGACCGCCCCTACAATGCTGATAATCAGTGTGCTTTCAGAAACCATTTAGCTAAATTCCTTTCGTTTAATGTGAGGATTTACATTTACATGACCTCCCAATTACTATCGTCCCACGCGGCGGTAACGCCTGTCTCACCGACCCAAACCTTACGGACACCATCATGGACATAGAACCCGTTTGCGATAAGAGCCATGCTTTTTTCCCATACAAAGGGGTTATCGGCAGTGCCAACAGGATTTTCCTGCTCTTTGTACCTCTGTCGAACCAAAACCTTGTTCACATAGAAGTTCAGCCAGTCAAAGCCGATTTTGTCAGACTGTGTGAGAGTGGTTTCAATACCACCTGCCGCTTCTACGGTATCGACAATTTTCTGATTATTGTCAATCCGAACCTTTAGCTTTTTCGCGTTGTCGATATAAAGCTGTGCCATTATCTGTTCACCTCCAAAATTTCCAGTGCGGCTTTCATGTCCTGCACGATACTTGCGCTTTCGTTGACCTCAAGCGTTCTGCCAGTGATAAGCCAATCGCTGAGATTGTTCTCGATGTCCTCTTGCAAGCCCTCACGGTTTTTCAAGAGGAAAGTGTACTCATCGTACTCGAACATGGTGACAGAGGTTTCCGTCTGCGGGTCAATGTCAGTGACTTCTTTGATGTTTTCACGCAGTCTGACCTCTACATACCCCTCCAACGGCAGGTAAGACTCCATCGACAGGGTTACGGGAGAGACATTTCCTTTTACTCTCATTTCTGACTACCTCCTTTAATTTTCTGATTTTAACTGTATCGCAATATTTCTTTTTCATACCGAGCGAGTCAGTATGCTTGAAACAGGAACACCGCGACAGGAAACCCGCCGCCATACGGAATGATACGACCCCGTTTCGCTTTTGGATTTTCTGAATGTGGCGGCTTTGCCGCATAAGCGCAAGAGCGCGTCTTTTTCGTATGGTCGTGGTTCTGATACCGAAACAGCGACCTACAAAGTCAATCTTTCGCCCTCTACGGTGCTGTCTGCTTTTGCAGTTTCGTTGAATACGAAATAACTGGTAATCGTGCTTTATCTCCAAGCCGAGTTTTCCTACAAACTCCATGACCGCGTACATTGCTTTTCGGAGCTTCCGTTTGTTATTGTCAATTAAGACTAAATCATCGGCGTAGCGGACATAATAGCGTATACCGAGGGTTTGCTTGATGAAGTAATCCAACGACTGTAGATAAAACTCCGCAAGCCACGGCGAGGTATAATTCCCGATAGGTATACCGTGTCCGGGAGAGCTATGGTACGAGTCGATTACCAAATGGATAATACCAAGTGCCTTTTTGTCCTTGATTTTCCGCTGTAAATGTTCCTTGAGCTTGTCGTGCGGGATTGACGGATAGAACTTGTGAATGTCCATCTTCACACAGTATTTTGCGTGTTTGATGTCTCGCATGGTAGCTCGTTCCACTCCTTTTGCGGCACGGTCAATCCCCCTGTTTGGGATATTGGCACAGCTCCAATAATAGGAGGATTTCATAATGAGCGGCTGTAGCACCTGCACAATAGCATGGTGAGCGCATTGGTCGGGATAGAACGCGGGAATCTGTAACTCCCTCTCTTTCCCCGACAGACCGTCCTTTATGATACGAGTCCGATACGGTGAGGTGAAATCCAAACGAACCAACCGCTCAGACAGGTCTTTCGCGTAGAAATCCAAATTATCCATGACTTTTTGAACATTTCTGCGCTTTTTCTTATGCTTTGCGGCATTGATGATAGCCAGTCTGCAATTTTCTTCTGAAACTATCTGTTCGTGTAGAAAGCCAATTCTTTTCATTGCTTTTGTTTCTTATAGGGGTTTCAAGAGACTTACTAACCCTATCCCTCCAAACTATTTTTTTACCAATGGGTACGGCGAGACAGTATCTTGTATAGGTTTGTGCTGTATAACAAAAGTGGGCGCGACCCAATGTTCGAGTTCGAGTTGGACGAGTCATTGTTCAAATTAGCCGTAAAGAGACCACATTTCGAGCCATTGTTCCAATTACCGCCGTGTTGGAAGACGCGCTTTTACTGTTCGCCTTATAAAGTTCTATCTGTTTTGTATCGACCCACTTATGCGGGGGAGAAAATCCCCCGCACCCCCTTAGGAGGGGATATAAAGCAGGCGCGACCCAAAGTTCGAGCTCGAGTAGGACGAGTCAAAGTTCAAAAGAGCCGCAAAGAGACCACAGCCCGAGCCATCGCCCCAAGCACCGCCGTGTTGGAAGACGCGCCAACCTGTAGAAGACCAACAAGCGTCACAATCATAGGTCGTTTCACTTCCGCTACCTGCGGCAGACGGGAGCATGACATGAGGATTACTGCCAGTGTCAAGACCCTCCTGCGTGATATAACTGGAAGACCAGTTGGTTGCTCCCTTAAAGGAGAGGGCGGTGTAGTTCGTAGTGGTATCGTCTGCGTACTTGGACGGGTCGTTGCACACATAGTAAGTGCCGTTGTTCCAGTTGACACCATCGACCCATTCCCACACATTACCCCACAGACCCTCGATACCGCGCCAAACCACATCAACCTTGCCGTCTGTTCCGGCAGGTCTGCCCGTGAGACCACTGACATTGTTACAAGTACCTGTGCTGAGAGCAGAGCTGTTACTGTCGCAGTAGCCGCGCCCAATGACAGACTGCACATTGTTGTTGGCAAATTCCACGAGAATCAACATTTGAATCGCGGAGAGTGCGGCAATGTCGATAATACCCCAACCCGTACCCTTTGCTTTCGCGTTGGAACGCATGGTCGCTTTCGTCTGATTTACCAACGGGCTTACACCGGACGCGGACTTGTTACCACTCGTGGTCTTATAAGCACCCACATAGAGATAATCCTTTGCCACACCGCCGTGATTGAACGCGGGGTGAAGCGTGAACCCGCTCGTGGCTTTATCCGCAATCTTGAGATATTCCACATTTCCACTACGGTAACGGCGATACCAAAACTTAGGGATTTTCACCATCACATCTCCCGTGGATAAGGTTTCACGGACAATGCTGCTCCAAGGGTAACAGTTGTTGAAGTCACTCGAACCTGCTGTAGTACCTACGGTTGCGGTAGCAGTCTTGCCGACAGCGGAATCCGTTCTCGCCCAAGCGGGAGAGGTAGCCGTAATATCCCGGCTGATACCGTAGATTTTTACGAACGACAGCTCCACACTGCGAGACTGCCCGGAGGAAGTGATAGATACTGACTTAGAGTCTGTATCAGAGCCGGAAACCGCCTTTACCGTCCATGTGCCGACATTATGCACTTGGAAAGTGTGACTGCCGGAGGTATTAGGGGCGGTGTACTTTGTACTTCCACACTCACAGGTGCAGGTCGCTCCTACGGGGTAGGTAACGGCAATCGTAGCCGTGAAATAGTAGTAGGTTGCGGTGTAGTTCGAGGTCGTACCTGCCACAGAAACTTTCGGCGTAGTGTTATCCGGCTTGCTGTACCCGTCCTCCGCACCGTACTCGATATGATAGGTATGACCGATAGGCACGACAAAGGAAGCCGTTTTCTTCGTTTTGGTGAGCGTTGCCGACTGCGTAGACGCAGACTCCGTTTCATCGACACAGGTGACTACCACACTGGAAAACGCGGAATCATCGTCAATAGAAATGGTGACATTGGCGATTTCACCTGCGGCGGGAGTTGCGTCCGCTCTGTTTGCCGCATTGCTCGACAGGTTGTAAACGCCCTGTACGGAATAAGGGAACGCGGAAAAATAATACTTTCTACCCTTGGTGAGTCCGCTCACCGTAAAGGGTGTGTTGACATACGCGCCGAGATTGGTGTTGTTTACTACAAGCGTCCCCTCTGAGGGCTTTGTAGGATAACCAGTATCGCTCATGCGAATCATTACACCGCCCACAGAACAAATCAGATTGTTGTTCGCGTCATAGCTGTCGGCGGGTTCTTGGAACTTCAAGCCGATACTGGTCGCGGAAAGCGAGTATGCGATAAAGCTCCTCATGTTGTTCGGGGCTTGCCCGATTTTCTGCAACAGACTGTCAACAGTCCATTTTGCTTCTGCCCAAGACATTTACACTACCTCCTCTGTGATGTTTAGACCGTCTGCACTGAATGTGATGGTCTTAGTGTTTACGAGGGAATAACTTCCGTTTGACTCTTTCTTATAGAGCTTTTGCGTGATAACTGTATCGGAAGTGAACACGGTTTCGATTTTCTTGTTTCCTGCCGAGTCGATTTCCGTGATGGTCTTTCCATCGGCAGAGAAAGTAGTTGTGCGCGGGTCAAAACCGTCCGTTTTGGTGTCGAGAGCAGTAATCTGATTTTGCAGATTTCCGGCAACATCTTCTCCGAGCTGACTCTTGACGAACTCGAACCAAGTCGTGAATAGTGCCTGTTGCTGACTCTCAAAGGTGTCCATTTCCGTGCGATAATCGGTTTTAAGGGAGTTAATTACATTGTCCCCCTCCGCTTTCAAAGCAGTAATATATGCGGTAAAACCGTCCTGCTTGGAGTCCGCTTCGTTCTCAAAAAGCCCTTTCTGTGTGGTGAAATAGTTCTGAAACGCTTCGTACAGGTCAGAACCGTTTTCTACCATCGACATAAGGGTATTGAGAGCTTCGTTCATACGGTTCGCGTCTCTCGCGCCAAAAAAGGACTTTTCTTTGTTGCTGTAAGCAGTCACATCTTGGAACGATACCGTACCGTCCTCATTGGTGATGGTGTTGTACCGTTTTAGACCGCTCCACACAGCGTCCGTATAATTTACGGGTAACAGTTCCCAAGACATTTACAGGTCTCCTCCTCTCATTCCAAAATTCCAAGTGAACATTCTTCTCCCCTCAGACTCATTGGTGAGTCTGTCGTAGAGGTCAAGTATGGCGCGTTCCAACCGATTCAGCTCTGCAAAATCCATTGTGTTGCCGTTTGCTACATAGGTCGGAGGGTTGCCATACGACCTCTTGAGAGTTTTGCTGTTGATGGTTTTCAGATTTTCCTCAAGCTGATTGATTTCATCAGCATAGAAGTAATCCGAATAGGTACGGTCAGCACCGAGGGAGACGATAGAGAACTCATCGTACATCTTGAGAGCCAACTCACGCAGATAGGTGAGGTTGTTCTTGATACGGTTGAAATCGACCGCGTTGAACCTGTCTCCCGTATATACCCCATCGGAGGGGTTCGTTACACCGTACCAGTCTGTTTTAGGCGTTGTCCAAGCCATAACTAACCTCCTGTTCTACGAGCCGTGACCTTACCCGCAAAGCTCTGATTGAAAATGATGGTGTGGCGGTAGATGTTTACTTTCATATCAGACTGGAACTCGTTCTCTTGGTAAACAATATCGTTCACATCAATTTCGGGATTGCCGCGAGTGTCGTACTCATACTCGATGCCGGACTGATAATAGTCACCGAGCCAGTCTGCGAGGTCTTGCGCCATTCCCATATCGGAAATAAGAGGGTTTTCCCACTTGATTGTCTTTCCTCGATTATTGAGCGTTTTTGTTGCATAACGCTCTACAATTTTGTAGCGGTAGCCGGAAATCTCCAAGCGGTAAGTACCTGTCACTGTAAACTTGACGGTGATGTAGTAGTTGCCCGACTCCAAAATGGAAACACCGCCCGACTGATTTTCCAGTGCGGCAGAAAAGCCGTAGGAGGGTTCTCCCACGAAAAAAGTCTCCACATCACCCGCCGCGACCGTGACTTCTTCGCTGACAAGATTTTCTTGCTGATTGCCCGTCTGATAGCTGTAGCAAGGAACAATTATCTCCTTGACAAGCTCCTGCTTGATAGCTTTCGGGGAGGAGGTCATATCTGTGCGGGTCATAGTGAAATCCGTAATATCACCAAAGCTGAAATTATTCAGCACGATACGGCTATAGGGTTCGGCGGTCTTTGTGAACTCGATTTTCATAACATCGAAATCGTCAAAGTCCGTGTGAATGACCGTGTTCTTACTGATTTCGTCAGCCCCGACCTCGTACTCCGTTACGAGCGTCCCGTCATTGTAGGTTCGGATTGTAAAAGCTGCCGGAATCGAGTGTCCGAATACCAGTTTTACACCGTAGTACATACACGCAACTTCTTGTGTAAGCGTAACAACGGGGTTGGTGGTGAATGTTCCGTCCGCTTTAGACTGCACCGCTGACACAAAACCTGTATTCAGCGTAGCATTTCCAAAATTGCGGGGTAAGAAGAACATCTTACCGTCTGCCGTGGTATAGTTCTGAGCAAAGGTGGCGTACTCGTCTTTCGCAGTACCGTCCATAATCTTTTCGACATTGGAATAGGTAGCTTCCGCGTTTGCGCTTGCCGCCGCTTCGGGAATGAAGTTGGACTTAATCTGAATACCGCCCATACGGGTTTGTGATAGAACACACCGACAGGCGTTTGCGATAATCTGCAACGCTTCCTTGTGCTGAACGCGAGGAATGGGGTTTTTGCTTTTCAGATTTTTCAACTGCGGGTCGATATAGTAATCGGTCAGTCCTGCGTCAGCCAGTACCTCAAGAGCCAAATCGTAATAGCTCTTACCTGCACTGCGGTACAGTCCTCTGTAGAACTCCGCGTCCATACTGCGGAACACATCTTGACAGCGGATAGTGGCGGTGTAATCGTCCGACTCCCACTCCGAACACAACAGGCGGTTTCCGCGAATCCATTCGACCTCTCCCGTAGGGAGCTGATAGCCGTAGTAGATTTCCATTTCCTGTCCTGTTTCAAGGAAGTTGATAGCGGATTTCGGGTTATCTACATTAAAGTAGTGGTCGTAGTTCTTGAGCTGTACAGAGAAATCAATCTGCGGCACATCTGCCCCGATGGGCGAGACATAGCTCTCAAGGGAAGAAGCCATTACGGAATCATTGTAGTACACGAGACCGTAACCGAATCGGATAGAGTAGATACGCACCCGACTATGGGGATTCTTCATACTGTAAACGACCAGTTTCACCGAGGTCGTATTTGTCAACACTTCTTCGGTGCTGAACAGCCCCTCCGTATTATTGCGAAACTCGACAACCTGTCCGCTACTGCTCATCAAATCGAAATTCACAGGGTAATTCTCACCGAAATTGATAGTAATACCCTTGAAATCCGTAGCGGGAACATTGAGATTGATTGTAAGCTCGAACTGTGCTTGCGTAAGGAGCTTGTCGCTGATAATGCCTGTGTCAAGGTAAGCGTTGGAAGCGTTCTGCCGTGGGAGGAAGAACATCGTCCCGTCAACTTTGGTGAAATTCTCCTCAAGGGTAGCGTAGATGGTATCATCGGTCTTTTCGGACAGGATATTTGCGGAGTTGGAGTAGTAGGTGAAATCACCCTGCTCAACCTTTGCTTTTGCCTGTGCTTCTTGATTGAGCAGACCGAACGAAATCATAATATACGCTCTCTCGCGGAGAGAGGATTTCATGCTCTCTTTATATGCTTTTGAAACCTTTTGCACAAAATCCCCTCCTTACTCTCCGCAGTCAATCAGATTTACCTTGCAATTTCTGTAGTGTGTCGGTTTCCCGTTTTCATCGACCCAATAAGGTTCTGCGGTTCTATCACCACAGTACATTTTGATAGTCTTGAGGGAGTTCGACACGGGGTCAGTGAAAGTCACATATACGAAAAAGTGACTCAATACATTTAATATCTGCGCCCATTGGTCGGCGGTGAGCCAAGACCATTCAAGACTGTCAATCTTGTACTGGTCTCGACCCACGCGCTGACCGACTACTGAGCCGTTGGCGTTTCTACCCGCGTCCACTACGGTAGTCACCGTGGGGCGTACTCCTCGCTTCGGAGGAGGTAGCTCATAACCGTTGATTGCCAAATAAGCCATTCTTACCCCTCCTTATCGTGCGAATACATAGCCGTTGGCTTTTTTCTGAGTAGTAACCGCGTCATTGACAACACGGTTGCCAATCTGAACAACGGTCTGTTCTTGCTTGTCGGCTTGCCTACGCATATCGTCTGCCATCTGCGACAGGGTAGGTTCGATATACTCTCTGTAGAACTCCTCCATTCCCCCCTTGAAGCCCGTTGCAGTAACCGTGCTGTGCGCCGCCACATCAGCGGAAACAGACTGTGCGAACGAATCACTGCTGTAGTATTTCAGAGCGGAGGTGTCTACGGCAAAGCTCATGGTCGGGTTTACGCTTGTAAACGAGTTCGCCCAATCCGTCACAACGCCCTTTGTCGTGCCGCCGAGGTTGGCGATACCGAGGTTGTAGCCGAGAACAGTGTCCTCACCGATACGCATAAACCGCTTGGACGGGGAGTTGGAGTCCAACGCCGCTTTGTATGCCGCCGCCGCGTCATTCGCCCAACGCCGCATATACGGTCGAGTCGTATCGTAGAAATCGTTGATACCGTTGTTGAAACCGCTGATAACATCTTTTGCAATGTCATAGAACACCTTGTAAGAGACAATTTCCGTAAAAGCGTTCTTCACGGTATTCGCAAACGATACCATACCGCTCTTAGCCGTAGCGTAGTTATTGGTGATACCGTTGTTGAAACCGCTCACAATATCCTTGGCGTAGTTGCCGAATGTTGTTCGGTTGATTGCACCAAAGGACGCGGAGGTAAACCAGTTCTTGAGGTTGGAAGCCCAAGAAATGAAGCTCGACTTGCAGGTTGCGGCGTTGGTGTTCAGCGAGTTCTTGAACCCGTCCACCAGTGTTTTCGCCGCATTGGAGAAGTCAGAGGACTTGGACTTGATACCGTCCACAAATCCCGTCACGAGCTTCTGACCGACCTCTTTCATGTTCACGAACATACCCGTGGACAGCTCAACATTACTGTTGCAGAGCGTTTCCATTTCGGTAAGGAAGCCCTTATACTGCTTGAGCAGGTCGATTGCCGTTTTCAGTTCGGGTACAGCCAAGTTCAGCTTTTCGTTGAGGGTAGTGGTTTGGTTGTAAATGTTCTCTACATCGTCTGCCAGTTTCTCAACAGGGTCTTGCGTAAACCAACCGATGATGGTGTCAATGGTTGCGCTCAGTCCGGCAATAGCCGAAACCTCTGTGTACCGAACGACCTCACCTGCGAAATCCGTCATAAAGTCTACGAACTCGCTCATGTTGGTGGAAAGGGTCGGGAGCTTGTCATTGAGTCTGTCGAGCGCGGGAGCGAGGTTGTCACCAAGCTCATTGGCTACCGCTATCAGACTCTCCGTAAATATGATGAACGCCGCCGCCAGTTCGACAAGCAAAGCCGTACCGAGACCGATAGCCAACGGGAGCAGACCCGCACTTGCAACCGTAGCCGCGCCAAGAGCGGCAGTCACTACGCCGATACCGACAAGCAGAGCCGTACCGAGACCGATAGCCGTTGCAATGGTTTCCCCGTTGTCAAGAACAGGTTGCCATGCTTGCCCGATTTCGTCCAAGCCCTTACCGATAGCCCAAATCTCCACGAGAAACAGCCCCGTTGCGATACCCAACTCTGCGAGAATTGCAGTACCGAGAGCAATGTTCACGATGAGCGGTGTACCGACAGAGCCAAGCAAAGCAGTCACAATACCGATAACCGCTAAGATACCGATACCAATACCCATAGCCGCTAAGACCGTGCCGCCATTATTGATAACAGGTTGCCACGACTCACCGACCTGCGCTAATCCCTCACCGAGTAGAATGATTGCACCCGTGATGAGGAGTGCCGCCGCCGCGACTTCCGCGACAATTACGATACCCAAGCCGAGGTTCTTTGCGAGAGAGGTGAGGTTTGGGGACAACTTCGTGCTGACCGTGGTATCGAGAGTTTCTGTTGCCGTTGCAACGGTCGTGACCGCTTCGGAAGCCTTACCGATGGTAGCGACCTCCTTGAGCTTAGAGAACACATCTAATGCCATAGCGAGACCGCCGAGGACTTCCAGTGCGCCGATAATCAGCGTCACCTTATCTACGCCGCTCCAATCGCCTTGCTTGATAGCGTCCCAATTCGCGCCAATCTCTGTGATGATGGAGGTGAAGCCTTGAATAGCCAGTCCCCATGCCGCCACTTTGAGGTTGCCCGTGAACACGCCGATACCGATTGCAATGTTGGTGAGACCTCTGATAGCGGTATTGGCGTTTTCCCAATTTACACCGCTTTCGGAAATGTCCTTGATTGCAACAGCAATCTCACCAATACCCTGTACGACCTTGAGCGCACCGCCAATCTTGAGATTGCCGAGGATAATCAAGCAGTCACCGATTGCACCCGTGAACTCACTAATCATACCGACAACATTTTGGAATGTTGCGCCGTTCTCAAGGAAGTCTTGGAAATACCCGATGAACTCATTAAGGTCGGACAACAGCCCAAGTGCGCCGAGTCCCGCCCAACCTGCGCCGAATCCCTTGAACGAGGTGATATATTTCACGAAATCGGCAACGCTCTTTGCGATTTTCCACGCCGCAAGACCCGCACCGATAGCACCCACCGTCAACAGGATTTTTCCAAGACGGGTATCGAACAGGTCAGCCCACGAGTCGATTTCCTTGTTCAGACCGAGCCATTCTTTCATCTTCTGAACAATCTCATCAACCTTAGAGCTGATTGCGCCATCGAGGAAATCATAGGTCGGCAGGTCAAAGCCAAGACCTCCACCTCCGATGTCACCGATACCACCTGCACCGCTCCCGCTTGTATCTTCGGGAGGAGAGATGATGTTCAGTTCATCAATACCGAGCAGAGCGTTTTTCAGCTCTTTCGCCTTTTTGGTAGCGTCACCAAGACCGTCTCCGATGTCCTGTGTACTGTCAGCGACTCCACCGACAGTTGCGCCGATACCGCTGTAATCAATTTCCGGCAGAGCAAACCCAAACAGGCTTGCGATAGCGTTCGCAATAAGTCGAATAACCTTTGCTACGGCAATCGCATACGGCAGGATAGCGTTCAGAGCAGGAATAAAGATATTACCGATTGCACGGGCGCACTGAGTAACCTGTGCTTGCAGGACGCGGAGTTGGTTTGCGGGAGCGTTCAGCGTTCTCGCCATATCGCCCTGCGCGGTTGTTACCTGCGTCATAATCGCGTAGTAACGCAACTCCGCTTTCTCAGCCTGTGTCATAGCCGAGACTTTCTTCTCAATACCGAGGGTGTATGCTTCCTGCTGTAGACAAGCCACAGACAGGTCATAGCCGAGTCTACGGAGCGGTTCAAGCTCACCCGCGATACCCGACTGTAACTTTTGGAACGCTTCCTCGAACGGAATGTTAAAGAACGAGGAAATGTCATATCCAAGCTGAGTCAAGTTTCGACTCATCGTGTACGCTCTATCGCTTACCACACCGAAACCCTTGGTAATCGTCATAAATACACCTTGGTTTCGCAACCATTCGGCGGGGTCGATACCAACGATTTCACTGACACGCTCTGCGTACTCCTGCGCCGCGCTTGCGTACTCGCCCATAGACGCGGTGAACAGGTTCAAATCTTCAACATACTGGTTGGACTTATTGATAAATCCTGCCAATACGGAAGCCGCTTTTTTTACTGCTACGATAGCAATACCGATTTTTGCGGCGAGGTTCACATAGCTTGTGGACGCTCTGTCGTTCGACTTCGACAGATTGTTTGTACTGGTAATCAGCTTTTGGATTCTCGCCGGAAACGCCGCAAACCCGCTCGAAATGGCTTGCATTTGCGTAGCGAGAGGAGCGAAAGCGTCTGCCAACTGTTGAACCTGTGACGCAAGTTCCCCGATGTTTACCGTCTTTAGAGACTGCATGAGAGCGGGGATTTTGCCAAGCTGAGTCACAAACGAGGTAAGGTTGTTCTTACCCATCTGAGAAAGTGGGGAAAGAGCAGATACCAGTTCAGAAATCTGCGTTCCCAACCCGCCGATGTCCACACCGTTAAGACCCTGTACCGCTTGCGGCAATCGCTGTAGCTGAGAGATAAAGCTGTTGGGGTTCGACTTGCCGATTGTGGAAAGCGGAGTAAGCGCGTCCGCAAGCCGTCCGAGCGAGGAAAAATCAGTCCCATTCAGAGACCGTACCGCTGTCCCAAGGTTGGAAATCTGATTAGCTACAGAAGACGAGAGCTTGAGGTTTCCGCAAGAGGAAAGTGCCTGTAAGCCCTGTGCCATCTTATTCAGATTATCCGCGTTGGTGGAGCTGATACTATTCAGTGCGGTATTCAGCGTAGTAAGCTGTTTTGCCACAGCGGTAAGACCAACTCCACCTTTGGTAGCGGATTTTACTTTACCCAAAGAAGAAGCAAGCGCGTCTAATTGTGCCACTGCCGAGGTAGCACTCGATTGTACCTCAAGTTCTAACTGTTCGATTGTAGTAGACACGGTTCTCACTTCCCTTCAAATTTCTTGTTATGCTTCGCCATAAAGCCCTCGATAAGTGCTTTGCCCTTATCATAGGTTTTCTTGTCCTTTTCTTCCTGCTGATACTCAGACTGTTATTCAGTAATAGCAAACGGTTCTGCCAAGTACGGAGCAGGTTTTGTACCCTTTTTGGCAAAAGCATGGAGCAGAGGTGACACACGGGACAGAGCTTCGTAGAAATACGCACCCTGTAACCACATTTCTTGGTTTTTTCTGCTCGTTCGGAGTTCTTCCGCTTTCCGATAAAAAATCACCAGTCGGCAATCTTTGTCCCAATACTGTTCTTCGGTCATGCCGAGAGACAGGTAATACGGAAAAAGCTCCTCAAATTTCTCTCCGTAAGAGTGGAGGGGAGCAGTGGCAGTAACACCACCACTCCCCTCAGTGGAGGACAGCGGGTCACTCACCAAGTCGCTGTCCAGTTCAAGTTTCCCTTGCTTTCTTCGGGTTCTTCAACGAGGGTCATAATCGGCTCGTTATACATTTCTGCCAACTTACCGATAAGCTCCTCTTTCTTGGTGAGCTTAGAATAGATTGTGTCGATGGTGTCCTGCTTCACAAAACGATGGTGAGCAAGGAACGCACCTGCGAACAGTGCCGGGAGGGTACTCATGGGCTTTTCGGTGATTTCGGACGCGATAAAGCCCTTTTTCTCCATTTCTGCAACGGTTCTGCGGGTGTATTCGAGGGTGTATTCCTTATCCTCGAAAGTGAAAGTCAACTGTTTACTCATTGTTCTGTCCTCCTAAATTTTCTTTTACTCTGCCACAGTGATAGGGGTAGACGGTGCGATAGTGACGGTCATATCAACGACCTCATTCACGCCGCCGCCAACGGGGAACGCGGAAAGCTGACCCTTGAACTCGAACTTACCGTCAGAGCCAGTGGGGGTCAGTACGCCGCCGCTCTCAGTGCCACCGAACCACACTGCGTAGGACTCCTCCTTGCCCTCAAGAGCCTTGAGCTTGGTAAAGTCCTCCTTGGTGTAGTTCGCAGTGAACTCAAGCGCGTCAAGAGACTGAATACCGGGAATATAGGTCTGCATTTTGTCAGACAGGGTAGTGGTCTCCAACATTTCCGGCGCACCGCCAAGGTCGGGGAAATCCTTGATGTCGATAACCTTTTCATAGGTATCGCCCGTGCTTGCTTTCTTCATAAGAAAAATCTTATAGGTGGAAATAGCCATGATTTTTACCTCCTGTAAATTGTTTTATTTTTGGATATTACTGCCCGGTAGCGTCCGAGCATACGATAAATGGTCGCTTCGTCTTGGTTTGGTACAGGTTCGAGCATTATCCGTGTGAAGTTCAGTTCCAAGAGCTGTTCGTCAATGAACGCCGCCAGTTCCTTACACTCCGCTTTCTTACCCGATGTCTTATTAGAGTAGACATTAACCTCGTAGGTCACAGCCACATGATTTTCGTGTCCCTCCGTGGTCTGAGAGTTGCGGAATGTGGCATTATCTATCTCAACGATGGAGATAAAAGGAAACGAGGAGGGTGACTTGACATATTCGCTCATAATGAGCAGGTCGGGGCATTTCTTCTCGAACGCCGCATAAACCTTTTCCGATACTTCGTCAAAAATATCGTCTTCCATGTCAATCATTGAAACACCTCCCTCGCTATTTCTGCGATTTCATCACAAACGGTTTTTACGGCGTTATACATTGGCATGGTAGCGGGTGCGCCGTGAGTCAAGCGTAATTTACCGTCCTCATAGAACCCCCACACATCTTTCTTACCCATACCCTTGCCGTAGCCGCCGATGGTGAACCCCAACTCTGACCCTTTCGGGTGAGGAGAAGTACCCGCCGAGCCGTTGTAATGAACACCTGCGCCGAACTCGACCCAAACCGCGTCTTCACCCCGCGCAATGACAAGCGTGATATTGCTCCGTTGGTCGATACTCACATCGACCTGTGCAGTGCGTTGACCGCCTTTAAGCAAATCGTCCACGACAGCTCCCGCAAATCCGTCTCTCGACAGTTCCGCAAGCCGCTCCGTAACTTTCTCACGCAAGAGGTCGGTTTTGCGGATAATATCCTGCTTATACTGTTCCAGTTCTCGCATTGCCCTGTCGATGTCACGCACAGACAGCCCAAATCGAATAATCTTTTTACCCACTGACCGTCACCTTGCTTATGGCGATTGATACGCTGTTCAAACTCTTTGCGACCTTTTTCACTACATAATCGTGAGGGGTGATTACCTCACCTGCGTCATTGACCTTGAGTGAACCGTCCGCATTGAGTATCGGTAAGGTATCGACCCACAAGACGGAATACTCGTCAATGGGCGGCGTAATGAAATCCATTACAATTACCTTGTCATAGGACTCATTCTCACCAAACTGCCGTGTCTGTGTTTCGCCCTTTGCCGCTGAAATATTGGCGTGTTCCTCGATTGGATTACCGTGAATGACCTTGTACTGACCTGTTTTCCTGCCTTGTTCGTTAAGGATAGGTTCTCTGCCCTCGTAGAGAGCGTAGTAGAACTTCACCTTATTTCGGTTCATGCACCTCATCGAATCACCCCGCAATGTGGAGTGACCGCCTTGAGCATGGACGCGGGAATATCCGCGTTCTCATACTGTCGCGTAATGCCGTTTTCGGTGTGAGAGGTCTGCCCCTCCGCACCACGCTTGTTGAGCATATAGGCGGCGATTTCGATTTGCAGGTACTCGTACTTGGCGGGAACTTCGGTCACAGTATCGTCATACGGGTACGCCTTTGCGAGAATTTTACTGCCGGACAATCTAAGGTAGGTGGACAACACTTCGTCCGTGTCAGAATCACCGACCATAGCTTTCAGAGCCGCCAGTTTTTCAGTATCAGTCATGTTGTCCACCTCCTAACTTACGCCGCAGTGATTTCGTACCAACCCTTGGTCTTCGGGCTATCACCCTCTGCGGGAACAACCGCCACATAGCCAAGACCGCTCTTGGTGTAGTAGGTCTTACCCGCCGTAACCGTGGCGTCGGTGCTTTCCGCCGCAGCACCCTTAACAATCTTGACCGCGTAACGCTCGTCCGTCAGCGCGGGGAGATAATACTTGCGGCTGAAAATAGTGTTCTTACGAGTGTTCGCGTCACTGGAATCGCGAGGAGGAGTCTCGACCTCAACACCCTTTTTGTTGAACAGAGTGACCGCCTGTTTGGTAGCGGTACAGATAGTGCCGGAAACCGCGTCTTTCTTGGTATAGATGTTGACACCCGCCACCGTACCGACATAACCGCTACGGACAAAGGACTCAACATACTGCAAGCTCAGACCAAGAGCCTTACGCAGAGCCGCCACATCAGCCGGAGAGACGAACGCAAAGAAGTTCACGCCCTCGATGTTCTCAAGGTTATACATAGCCTGTGCGTCCGCGAAAGCGTCAAAGTTGAGTGCGGAAACAACAATGACCTGCGTTGCCTTGTTGAACTCTGCGAAAATGTCAGCGTTGACGGTGTTGAACATATCCGTACCCATGTGACGCACACCAACGGGAACGAGCATGGGGTCGGTCATTTCCTGCTCATCGTAATACTCGAAACGGTTCTGAGCCATCAGAATCTTATACTTGAACGGAGCATAAGTGACCTCAATGCTTTCGGTGTTACCCGCGCCCATAGCCAACTTCTGAGTGGCGTTGCTTGCACTGTAACGGTTGATTTTGCGCGTCATACCCGCAGTACCCACGAGGGAGTTATCCACGGTGCAGAACTGCTGTAGGTCGAGGTGAGAATTGAACTGGTCTTCAATCTCGTTCGACAGATAGAAATTATCGTAAATCTTATGAGCCATTACTCATTACCTCCTGTATAAAGTTCCTTATATTCTTCCGGGTGTTCCTGCGAGAACTTGAGCCTGTCGGCAGGATTCATTTCCCGGAGTTTCTTGAGTGTCATGGTCTTGCTGTCCCCATCGGGAGTAGGCTTCGGAGTATCTTTCAGAGCTTCCGCACGAATCCTCTTTTCAAAGGAAGTGAGGTGCTTCTTCTGATTGGCAAAGACCTTTTCCAAATTGCCGTCTGCCATAGCTTCCGCTGTCTCATCAGCCAAACTTTCCTCATAGCCCAACGCGACCAATTTCGCCTTGTTCTTGGAGACCGCGCTCTCACGCAGGAGCTTGTTGTACTTTTCCTCAAGCTCATCACGCTCCTCCTTTTCTTTCAGCTTGGCGGCTTCGTCCTCAGAGAGCTTGTCCCTCAGTTCCTTTTTCTTCTCAGCCAGTTCGGAAGCGGTCTTATCAAACAGCTTCTTATCCACATAGCCGGAATAATCGGGGTCGGGAATGTCAAATGCTTCTAAAGCCTTGAGCTTATCCTCTGCGGACATTTCGGCGTAACCCTCAATTTTACTTACATCAATCTTTGCCATAAAATATTCCTCCTTGCGTTTTTACGGGTTCTCTCCCGTTATGGTGCGATTTAAGGTTTCTCTACCTATTTGCGATTAAAGTCTTCTCTGACTATCTCAAACGGTCAATGCCGCCTAAAATCATTTATCGTCCTCATCGGGGTTCGGATTTTCCACAGGTTTCTGCTCAATCACTTTCGCCTGTTCCTGCTCGTAATACTTCACGCTCATTGCGTAAGCGCGTTCCGGGTCGATAAACAAGCCGGAATGTTGGAAAGCGAGGAGCGGGTGAATCTTCGGATTATCGAGCATGGTGGTAAGCACCTGTGACTTACTCTGAATGTTCTCGTAATTACGGCGGGTGAACTGCAATTCGATGTCCTTAAGGGCAATATCAAAATCACTCAGCTCACGGCAGATACGCAACACGAGCTTGAGCATTTTCTTCTCAGCCTTTTTGAACATATTTTCGCTGTCTTTCGCTCTCGCTTCTGCGAGAGACCAACCGTCTCGCAGAAGTACCGCCGCGCCAGTGTCGCTCGTGGAGCTACCGCCGTTGCGGTTCGGCATACCGCAGATTGTGAGAATGGAATTGTAGCAATCCTCTTTCAAAGTCTGTGTCTGTGTCTGATTGAGGTCAGTCGTGACAACCCCCACATCGGCGTTCGCGCCGTCCACAGATTTCACCTTAATTGCACCGAGGGTAAGAAACTCCTTGTACTCCTCTTTGGTGATGTCACAGTTGATAAACTTGATAAACGCCTGTACCACCTGCTCAACACCGTCCATACGGTTGGAGGTGATGTTGTTCATCGTATCGAGGAGGGGGAGAACAATCTCGAACGAGCCAAGCCGAGCATTATTCGCCGGGTACTCGAAAATGGGAATCATGTTCAGCGCATGAGGGGTGGACTCTTTCAGAATACCGTCCTCCACGAGATAGTAGCGGTTCTCCGTATAAATGGAGTAGCGGGTAATCTCGTTATCGTCCTTGCTGTATTTCACCGCCATAAGCGGCTTATTGCCGATTTCGTTGGAGTACACCACAAAGGTATCTCGCGGGTCGAGCGTATACAGCTCGAACGGGGACTCATCTTCCTCGCCCCGTGCGTCCGGCAGAACCAGTCGGAACGCCGTTCCGCAAATCATCTGCCATTCTACAATCTCTTGGTCTTGAGACGCTTTATCCTCCGCGAACATCAGCTCATTCAAGCGGGTAATCGCCGCCGTAACGGACTCCTCGCCGCTCTTGCCGACATACTGAATCGGTTCTCCACACAGATACCCGACCTTAAAGGACACGATTTCATTCGCACGGTTTTCCACAATACGATTGCAAATTTCCGGGCGAACCTCCTTGGTGCGGTTCAGAATCGGTTGCTTTCCCTTGTAATACTCCCAAAGATAATCAATCTCCGAGCGGTTCAGAGCGTGAATGGACAATGCTTTGAGTAACACTTCCACGACATTTTCATCGGTGATTTCCGTAACGCTACTCTTGATAACTCTGCGCCCAAACATCTGTCGAGTTTCCGCAACAGGCTTGGAAGTGTCGATTACATTTCCCACATTTGTCCCTCCTCTCTGAAAATGTAAAATGGCGCACGACCGCCGAGAACTTTCGTTCCCGCGCAATCATGCGCCACTCAAAACAATCTATTTCTACACTTACAATTATAGTATATCAATTCGTAAAAGTCAATGTTCATGTTCTTCTTTTGCGAATTAAATGTGGAAAACTATGTGGAAAATGTGAATTACCAAGGTCGTTTGAACACCTCGACTTTTTGACCGCTCAACGACTGTGCATATTCGGCAAGCATAGCCATTCCATCGGGTACATCATCGTGCTTGTTCTTACCCGCGACAGTGTAGGAGCAGAGCATATCCATCATTTTCCCATAGTCAGACTTCCGCTGATAGAGAGAAGCGTCTTTGAACAAACAATGCTCCTTGACCCATGCGCTGTTGACGATGATTTTCGTTTCCTTGTTCGCTGTTGTGAACTTGGTCGTGATATGGGTGATACCGTTTTTCTTTCGGACTTCCTCCTGTATCTTCTCAGCTACGCGCCGACCTGCGGAATTGGACTCAAAGCGACAGGACTTGACCTTATCGCGCACAAGGATTTCCGTCAGCCGAGCGTCCACAACATTCGGCAAGCCGTTGTCACACACGCAATCGTCAATATAGTAATCCTGCCCGTACACATACGCCACAGGGAGAAATGCGTAGTCCGCACCCTTGTCTTTGGTGTCACAGATACCGATAATCGCGTCCGGGTCTTCTTTGGGAAGCTCGAAATAGCGGCGTAGCTCGTCCTGCGAGTAGACCAATCCCTCACGCTCAATGGGTTCGTTCATATACAATGCCCTCCACGAAACATCGTCCATAATATTGCGCTGTTCCCGGTAGAAGTGGGTGGAGAACCCGACCCCATAAGCATAATCGAAATTGGACTCATCGTTTTCGTCCATAGCAGGTACGACAATGAATTTCGCCTTGTCGCTGTCTACATACTCCCGCTCCAATCGACCAATAACATCGTGTACCGACCATCGGGTAGCAATATGAAGCTCCTTGCAGTGGTCTCCGATTTTACGCTGTCTCAAGTCCGTTGTGTAGGTCTCCCACAGCTTGTCAAGCCGCTCCTTAGATAGCGCGACCTCGATACCCGACACCAAATCGTCACAATAGAGGAGGGTGGCGGCACGATATAGACCCGCGTTGCCCGTGCCGATGGAGGTAAACTCCAATGTTTCAAAACGCTGTCGCTTATCAAGGTCGATACGACAATCTTTCGCGTTCGTGTTAGAAACCTGTATATCGGGGAATACATCGTGCCACAGGTAATCACCATTTGCGTCAAAGATACGCAAGCACTCATCGTACACACCGCGCACGAACGAGTTGGAGTGAGAACCTGTCAACATAGGTTCGTTGGGAATCTTCCCGCCGAGCCAAGTGAGGTAGAAGATAGCGAGAGTGGTCTTGCCGCTACCGGGCGGGAGAGAGACCGCAAGCAGGTCAAGTTTATCGTCTGCAAGTTCCTGTAGCGCGTCCACCACCTGTTTCAGTACCTTGCGGCGCGGCGGGTAAAACTTCTTTTTCGGTTCTCTGTTCCACTCCACATAGAGCAGGTAGCTGTCAAAATCATACGGCGCGGCGGCGAGGAGAACCCGCTTGTGCAATCCGTATAGCTCCTTGACCTCCTGTTCCGAGGTGAGCGGGTCACTGATACCTCTCTCACATTCAGCCGAGAGGAGCTTGAGATACCTCACGCCGAGCGAAATGTCAGTTTTCATAGCTTCCTTGCACATATAGAGCAGGTCTTCCCATGTCCGAAACAGGTAAGCGTCCTTTTTTATTTTTTCGAGAATTTTTGAAAGTAGCTGTTCCATTTTTACCTCCTGCAAAAAGAAAAGCGCATGACTGGTCGAGGATAAACCCTCAATCGCAATCATGCGCCAATTCTTGTAATCGTCAATTTTCATTTTGATAGAGATATTCAAGCCCGTTCTTTTGGTCTCGAATACCCTCAACGGTATCACCACTTACATAGAACACCATGTAATAATACTTATCTTGAGCGGTGGAGTAGACCCAACCCGTGTACCGTTGACCGTCCGCATAATCCTCAATCTGTTCCCAATCATTGAGCTTATTCAGAGAGGAGGGAACATCTGTCTGCGACAGGGCGTTTTCAATGTTCTCTGCCAGTTCCACCGAGATACTGTTTTCCTCTGCGAACTTCTCAGCGTCCGTCTTTTCCGCGACAGGTTCTTTCTGACCGCAACCGACTAACGCGAATACTATCACGACCATACACAATGCTAAAATCAGCTTTCTCACACACCGACCCTCCTTATCCCTTGCTGTTTGCACTTACGAAAGAATGTGGACTCCGACAGCCCCGACTGCTCAATGGCGTCTTTCAGTGGGAGAGAACCCTCCTGCCAACTCCGAGCCGCACCGAGAAATCTGTCCGTCACGGCAATCGGCTTACGCCCTTTGTATTTTCCCGCCGCTTTGGCAATCTCAATGCCCTCGCGCTGACGCTCAAGGATATTCTCCCGCTCCAACTCCGACAACGCCGCAAACACCGTCAGCATGAACCGCCCTTGCGGGGTGTTGGTGTCCACTTTCTCTTTGTCCGACACAAGCTGAACGCCACGGGCAGACAGGACACCCACCGTGTTCAGCAGGTCTTTGGTGCTACGGGAGAGCCTTGAGAATGACTCCACATACAGAGTATCGCCATCACGGAGAAACGACAGCATTTCATTAAACTGCGGTCTGTCCGTATTCTTCCCACTGATTTTGTCGAGAAAGACTTTCTCCACACCGAGGGACTTCATAAGCTCCACCTGTCTCGCCGGATTTTGCTCTGCGGTGCTGACTCGTACATAACCGACCCTCATGTACTCACCTCCGATTTACTTTTCCTTTGGGATATAGGTGATTTCGATGTCGTACCCAAGAGCTTCCATGATTTCAACGAAAGTCTTGTTCATAATCCCGTCTTTCTTCTTGACGATTCTGTTGACATACTGTCCCGTAGTCCCAATCTTTTCTGCAATGGTCTGTTGTGTCACACCCTGTTCAACACATTTGACCTTTACATCGAGTTCAATATTATTGCGTACCATAGTGCGTCCTCCTTTAGTTTGTGAGATTAGTGTAGCACAAGAGAAGATGAATGTCAATACAAAAGAGATAATTTATAGTCCTTTTTATTCTTTTTGAAATTTTCGGCTACTCGCCGTACTCCCTCCCGGCACGGCGGCGGGGCGCGTTCCCCCTCCGGGGGTACAGCGTCAAGCCGCCCCGCGTCCGCTGTCAATAGCATTTCGCGCCCGTGACAGTACCGCCAAAAGTGCGAAAAACAACCCTATTGAACGCGCCCCGCGCCCCTGTCAATAAACTACACCCAAACGACAGCAACGCCGGACGGCTTGACGGACTCCCGAACGCGCCGCGCATGGGTACAGCTTGCAAGACATACCGCCCACAACGCAACAGAACGCCACGCAACGGGCATAATATAAGCGGTGTATATCCTTATACCCCTAACGCAATAAAACCCCATACAGCGCATTACAGCGGCTATAATAGGGCATAGGAAAAGCCCCGCCATTATTGGCGGGGCTTGCCTGTTATTTATTGATTTTTAGCAATTCAGCCAATACCACCAACGGAAAAAGCAAGATACAAATAAGCGTCATTTTCTCAACCTCCTATATTATGCGAATGTAAAGCGGCGGCTTTCCGTTGTACGGGTATATTTCGCGGCTATTTCGGGCGCGTCCTTTTTTAGTGCTGTCGTATCAATCCGGGAGGAAACAACCGCTTTATAACTTGCTTTATGTTCCGTTCCCGTCAAGCTGTCAACGCCTGTTTCCCTCATGTACTGTTTTAGCGCGTCTTTCAATGCGTCAATGTTTGCGGCTATTTCCTCACCCATGCGGATATATTCCGCTAATTCTTTCATAGTGCTATCAATGTTCATTGTAAAACCTCCTGTAATTTGAATATTTCAGCATTTCGCAACATAAAAACGAATATGTAAAAATGGCAATTTGTGCGCGGATTATATCCACAATAGCCCATATCATTTTTATATACCCGGATAATATCGCCGGGGTGCGTTTCTGTTGTTTCTATGAGCATTTCACCCGTTATCCGGGTAAAATGGCGGGGTATTCGGTTACTTGCCATTATTCCACCTCCCGCGCAAAACGCGCCCCGAAAAACCAATAGGTTTTATTTTTCGATATTTCCACAATATCGAATTTTTCCGCAAACATGGCTTTATCACGGCTTGACGGGGGAATTGTGGCGCGGCGCGTGTTGTTCCTGTTGGCGTATTTTAGCAACGCTTTTTTATATTCTGTTTCCGTCAATAATTCAGTACCAACGAATATTTCATAATCCCGCGATAATTTATAATTATCGTATTGCGGTTTTACCCTGTAATATCGCATAACTAAACCCCCATTCTAATACATTCATCAAGCGGGATTTTGTACCCATGCACCCGGAAAAATGCGCTATCTTTCCCGTTTGCGGGGTAGTAGATTTTGCAACGGTGGAAACGCCGCGCGGCTTTCCCGCCATACCAACAACCCGAAACACAATAAACAAAATCATCTATACCGTATTCAATGCCCTTTATTTCAAGCCCATTCAAGCCGCTGTAATATGCAACGCTTTTCCGGCTTTCACAATACTCCCGTTTATTCATGGCGTGTTACCTCCTCAATAAATGCCGCTTGCAATTTGCGCAACATATTTCTTGTATCATTTAATTTTGTGGAATAGCGGTACATATCGCGTATTATTTCCGCTTGCTTTTCGTACCGTTCCCGCAATTCATAGGACGGGCGAACACTCCCGAACGGGGCATAACCTGTTACAATAGCAACCCCGCCGCCCATATCGTAAATATCAGCCGCCCAACCCTCCCGGCGTTCGGTGTATGCAACCGGGCTTTCATAATTCAAAAGGTTTTGTAAACCGCAATAGGGAACACAAATAATTGTGTTGTAATTCGCCTTGATTGCCTTTTGTGTTGTCTTGAATTTCATTTTCTTTACCTCCTCAATAATTCGCGGCGCGTCTTGCGTACATTGCTTTTAGACTTTCGGCGGGGGTCATATCCGCGCCGCCGTGGGGCTTTTCCTCCACCGGGAGCGCGTCCCACCACTTTTTACCGCCGCCCAGCGTCAATTCGTAAATTCGCATTTTGTAAACCTCCTATAATCTGTTTTGTGTTGTTTGTTGTCCTGTTGTGATTATAGTATAATTCAGCTTTTCCGAATTGTCAACCCTTTTTCAATATTTTTTATCTTTTTCGGATTATTTCAAATCCTACTTATTATATAGCGAAATTCACCCCGCGCCGCCGTCCGGCAATGGGGCATTTTGCTTTATTGCAGTAAAGTGTTAATAGGAGCGGGGCAAAATCCCTACAAATCCGTAAAAAATCCGCGCAAAAAGACCGCCCAACGGTGGCGGCAGGTGAGCCGCGCTCCCGCTTGGGCGGTCTGCGTGATAGTCGATAGTCGAAAGTCGTTTGAGAGTCGAGAGTTGTTAGTCGCTCTGAGAGTCGCTGTCAGAGTCGATGAGATAACGCTGTCGAATGTCCTCTGCGTCATAGTCGGAGTCGTTCTGCTGATTGGGAGTCAGCACATATTCGGTCTTGTCTTGATAGCCGTAGTTGTTCTTGCCGAGGAAGATACCCGAAACAGGGTTAATTTTGCCACTGTTCATGTAGGTTTCCCACATATTTTCCAACATTTTATACGCCTTTTTAATGGAGTCGGCTACCTCTCGCGGCAATGCTGTCTTATATCCGGCACTTCCAGTCGGTCTATCATGTGCAATAGCCGTCAATGTCTGTCTGCTCATTCCGTTCAGCGCAATAGCCATTCCTGCAACAGTCGGCTTCAAGTCAGCTTTCTCATACAACGCAAAATATTCACCCAATCTCTGAGTGACTGCGTTTACATCGTTCATATCAATATCCTGCATATTAAACAGTGCTATATTGATACTCATAATCTTCGTGTTATCTCCCGCTTCGAGCATAAGCCCGTTATCACCAATGACAGGGGAGTTTCCACCACGGGGCTTTTTCTTAATCACTTGCACATCTTTCTGTGCCTTTTTCTCTGCCATTTTCTAATGCACCTCCGTAAAGTCGTATAGTCGCACGAGAGTCCTCTTTCCGAGCCGGAGAGTCCTCTTTTCTTCTTTTTCTTCTTATAAGCAAGTAGTTAAAGTAGTTAAAAATCGGGTTTTGCGTGTAACTTCTTATAGTAGGGGTTTTCCTATATAGAGGAAGTTACACGCAAAAGCTAAAAAACAACTACTTTTACTACTTCAACTTGACCGTTTTAATCCGATACAGACTGTTTTTCAATCCGATTAAGACAAGCCCCTAAAAAGGTCGTTATCCGATTAGGATTAGTTTTTCGGAGACTCTTTCAATCTCGTCTGCAAAAAGAAAAGTCGAGAAGATTATTTTTCAATCTTATTCGGATTAGTGTCCTAATGTCGTTTAGGATTATTTTTCAATCCTTTTCGGATAATCGAGCTTTTTCATTTTCGAGTAGAAAAGCCACGAGCATTTGAGACTTCATTTTCCAACTTGCAAGCCACGACAGGAGCGTTCCGTCCAGTATGTGAGAGACGATTTCGTTCGGATTTATGTCCTCAAGCATACCTGCAAGCTCATTCAGAATTTTCATTTCCATTTGCCACCATTCTTTCATAACCTGTGCAAAGATAAATATTGTGTACCGCCTTGCTCTCATTGAGACATTCAAAGCAAGTAATACAGTATCCATGATTGCACTCATCATAAGACGCATTACTCGTACAGTCGTAACATTTGCAGGTGGGAACATCGAACGGGCATTTAACCATTTTCGTGCTGTCCCTCCCTAACAGGTACGAACACGGCGGGGTTATCCAGTATCACCATGTGAAGCACATTCGCAAGCTCGTCAACCTTTTTCTCATCGTGTTCGGTATAGCCAAGATGGTCGAGCATACCGTGAATCATTTCGTGAAGAAAGTCGGCTTCCATTTTCGCCTGTGCGTTCGGACAGATACGGATAACCAAGTCGGTATAGGAGATTTCGCCGGAGTAATTCACATTACCCAAGTCGAGCTTGTTTGTGATTTCTACACCATAGACCTTTGCACCGATTTTCAGCTTTTCGGGTATCGTCATTTTCTGTACCTCTTTTCTGCGGACTGAATCCGCTCATAGATGTCCTCAAGGGACTCCGTAACCACGATATAATCCTCCTCGCCGCCAGTAAAACAGACGGTATTTCTACCCTGTACGCAAGTGACAGCGGTGACGAGGTTGAGATTTACAAGCACCTGCCCGATAGTCGGGCTTGTAAGCCAAATGAACATTGTCATACCTCCCACCATGACTTGACTTCCTTGCCGAGTTCGACAGAGAGTTTTGTGCTGATAATTCGAGCGTGTTCGTTCAGTTTTGCCATTCTCGATGTTTTTCCGATTCAGATTGAGGAGGTCGGCTTGATACAGATTTAACAGCCGCACCAACTCTGATTTTTCCTGTAAAGTCATTTGCAGTACCTCCTTAATTATCCACATTCAAAATGATACACGGTTTCCAGTACGGGTCGTATTCGGCAACCGTTTTCTTCACGAGAGCGTCAAATTCCTCATCGGTGTAATCACCATCGGCAAGAGAGTCCGCGACAGCTTCCTCGAACTCGTCCCTGTCGGTGTAGCACATACAGTCGTTGACCGTTTGAGCGCAATCAAGGAACTCACCCTTATATGCCTTGATGTAACTACAACTCATATAGGAGTAATCCCCGCTGTTCGCTTCCTCACCCGCAAAGACGAGGAGCGGGAGGGTAGGATTGTTGCGGATAAGCTGACGCAGTTCATCAGCGGTATGGAGTAGCCCGGTAGGGCGGTGTTCTTCGTTTGTCATTTCAATTCCTCCTTTAGCGCGGCGGCAAGGCGTAGACAAACTTCCACATGGTATGCAATGCACCCCTCACCAATGCACGGGTAAAAACACTGTGAGGTGAAATCACCTTGTCCTCTCAAAATCGCCTTATGCTCATCGGTATATACTCTGTACGGGCAGGACTTAAAGCGTCCTTTCTCGTCCAAGCAAGAAGCGTTCATTTATACTACCTCCTTGAGCTTCAAGCCCCAATAAATCATAAATCCACTGGAAGTCGATTTGCGGTCAAACCATTCGGGGTGACGCTCCATTTCAGAATTGAACTTCCGCGCGGACAGCACATACGCGCCCTCAGACTTCGCCCACAGTTTGAACGCGGTATAGAGGTCTTTCGCCTTGATGAGAGTACGCTTGTTTTTCTCACCGTAGGGATTATTTTCTTCTTCGGGGACACGCACACAGCGGTTTTCGAGGAACTGCAATACAAGGTCGTTATCCCGCTCGTATCGCTCAACAACCTCTGACAAGCTCTTAGACATTGTAAGACCGTTTTCCTTGTACTTGATGTAACCGCGCACGAGCCACATGAAAATGCCGCTCATAGCGTCAAGGGAGGTCAGTTCGTCCTTGAGGTGAGTGTCCTGCTCAGACGGAGAAAAATGCCTGTTGAACTCAATCACCTTGATACGCTGAGACGCGAACAGGGATTTGTCTGTTACCATCGGCAGGTCGTTACAGGAGAGCCACAAGGTAAATTGAGGACGGTATGTGATAGCTGTCTGATAGAGCGCACGAGCGGAGATTTCTTCACCGCCTGTAAGCTGTTTGATTTTCTCCTCGTCCAGTTTGCCGTACTCATTGCTCTCACTCATCGTGACAAACCGCTTGCCCTTGAGTCCGGCAAGGGTAGGGGACGCGGCTTCCGCGTCTTTCTGCCTGTCACCACGGCAAATCATACCGACAGGAGCGACTTTTGCATAATCCCCAAGCATATACTCAATCGTATTGAGGAGGGTACTCTTGCCGTTACGGGTCGTTTTGCCGTGGAGGATAAACATACATTCCTCATTGCTCATACCGAGCATGGAGTACCCAAGAGCGCGTTGCAGGAAGTCAGCTTTATCCTTATCACCCTGTGTAACTTCATCAATGAACTGTTCCCACCGCGTACACTTCACATCACGGCGTACCGTGTGCCGGAAACGGGTTTGCATGGTGAGAAAATCGTCCCACCGTGGTTCTCTGAAAGAATAGTCCTCCAAGGAATATGTCCCGTTGAGACAGTTGATGAGGTAGGGGTTGGAGTCGAAATCCGTAGCAGAAATGCGGAGTTCGCCTGTTGCGTCCTTGAGGATTCTATCTCTCATACGCCTATCACCCATCTTGTTCACGAATGAGGTGTACGCCTTTCGGGTATCATCGTCTGTGATTTCGCCACAGTAGAGAATCATCAAGCGCACAAAGTCCTTGATTTTCTCCGAGACAAGGATTGCACCCTCGTCACGCCGCCACGCACCCTCAAAATAGGTGTACCAACTCTTATGCTCTGTGCAGTACCGCGCTTCGCGGTTGTAGAGCATACCGAACAGGTTTGCCATACCCATTTCCGACCACTCAAAGCCGGAGGAAGTCTCATCAGCGCGTTCGGGGTGGTAGGACTTAATGATATACATTTTATCGGACAGGTCTTCGTCCATAATGCACCTGCCGTTACTCAGCTCAAAAAGCTCTCTGTCACCTGCCATTTACCTCACCTCACTTTTTATCTCCGTACTTCGTAGCCTGTGTTCTCAGCGTTGCCAACTTCTTCTTATACCGCTCGAAATAGCAGAACTTGACTGCTTCCTCGATTTTCTTGGAGTCAAATACAAGAGACTGATGGTCTTCGGAGAGCATAGCTTCCTGTAAGAGATTGTCCAAGAACAAGTTGTAGCGGAACACATCGTTCTTGACGGAGTTATAGGAACTGACGGACAATGTGATCGTGTTGATTTCGTTACTTGCCATTTCTGATTACCTCCACATGGGGCAATGCCCTCAAGATTTCACAAAACTCGCGCCACTCGTCCAGTTTATGACCCTCGCGGTAGTCGAGCATATTCATCACATTCTCGTAGGTCATAGTAACCGTGCGCCGCTGATTGTAACTGGACGGGAGAAGCTGAATCATCTGCCACCAACAGTCCTTATCGTGGGTGACAAGAAAATGCTTTCGCTCCAAGTTCATCACATCGAGAACACCCTGTAACGCGGCGATAGACAGTCCGACAAGATGTTCCGTGCTGAAATCAGAGAGTTCAAACTCCTTTGCGGCGATTTTGTGCATGGTGGAACAGGAATTAGCGGTCGTACCTACCTTGTAGGTGTCAAACTCTTTCCACCAGTACAGCGGAGCAGTGATGTCCATAGCGACAAAAATCTGCCGCAGATACTTTCTGTGCGCGTGTCCCGCCGCAAACAGCTTTCGCATAAGAGTAAGGTCATTCTCACCGATTTCATAGCAGTAATACGGTGTGCAGTCATGCTCTTTCGGGTAGCAGATACCCTCGCGCTCGATACGACCGCATTTGCCGCAGTCAACGGCGTGGTAACTGTCCGACCTGTCCCAACTGTTCAAAGGATTTCTCATACCACGGATAGCGTGTTCAAATCCCCAAACTTCAATGTTTTCTACCTTAATCATTGGTGTTTCCTCCTACCAGTTTATCAAGAATTTGTTCATACAGCGTTTTGTAGAGGTCGCGCTCCACCTCTGTGGGTGTGCTTTTCTGCGGCGCGTTTTCATCAATCCCCCCCCCCGACAGGAAACGGGGAGTTGATACCGAGAGACACGAGCAGAGCGTTGTCAATGTTTTTCAGCTCTTTCGTGGTACAGGATTTAATGAATGTGGAAAGCTGTTCCTTTGATACCGTCTGAATGTTCTCACAGAGGGCAGTGGACGGAACGCGGCACATCACAGGGACATGGGTGGGAAGCGGTTTCTTTTCCTGCGAGGTCAAGAATACGATTTCCACATTGGGAGAGTGTCGATTGTTTATGTCGTTGGACACGACTACGCCGGGTCTACCTGCTCTCTGTTCAGAACCCGTGACCGTATAAAACGGCATTATGTAGTAAATGTCACCTCGATAGATTTCTGTCACCGATAAGACCTCCTTTAATCTTCAAGAGATTGTTTCTTGTCTCTTTGTGATTAGATAATAACACGAAAAAGATTAGTTGTCAACACTTATTTTAATATTTCTTATCTTTTTCGTGTTATTTCTCTTTTCACCTGCCGAATGATGATTTCTCCGTCCACATCGGTGAGGAAAGTGAACCAATCCGAGCGGAAGAACCGCTCACACTCCGTAATGCCGGAGGTGTTTTCATCGTCCAACGCAGTACGGTAATTCTTGACCGCTTGCAAAATGATTGCGTTTATAAGCGCGTGATAGGGTTCATATTTCATCGTTTGTACCGTGTCACACTGTTACAGATTGTTTGTATCTCACCCCTGTCAAGAGGAGGGTCACAGGCAACCGTGTTACAGTAAAGCAGTTCGTCATATATCTGTTGCTTACTGTAGCCTTGATTGTGGAGCATACCCGCAAGTGAGGTCAGACAGATATTGCGGCTACCGTTCGGGATTCGAGGATAGACAGGACGGAGCTTGATACGATTGTTTTCGGGCATTTCCCATATCGGGCAGTAGATACGACCACCATAAGCGGCAGTATCTTTTTCTCGCTGAGTTTCGGGAAAATACTTTTCGACAATATACTCAATCGCGCTCTGATTTTCTTCGATAGAGCGAAATAGAAGTGTATCACCCGTCATAATGAAGTACCGGGAGGACTTGTAAATCTCAACACCTGCAAGGTTGTTCTTGCCCTTGAACGGCAAGTCCCCTTTGAGCAGGATATGAAATCCGCGACCACTCTTGGATTTCTCCGTGTAGCTTCGGCATTTGCCGATAATATCTGCCGCAAGAGGAGAAAGAAGTCCGTCCTCGTCATAACCCGTGTCGATGTCCACCCCGACAAATCCGTTGTCGTTAAACACAAACCCACAGTAGTCGTAATGACCGTCTGAAACCGATTTGTGCGCGGTATCGAAATCAGCCCATGTCTGCGGATTAGTGGAGGACGCGGCTTCATTCTCCCATGCTTTCATCGGGACTTTGCTATTGCCACGAGTACAAACCCACTGATTCAGTTTTTTTAGTTCCGCAGGTATGTTCTCGTAGCAGTTCACACAAGTCCCCTCCTTTTTGCAACTTTGCGTTCAAGCTCATTTACGAGCTTCCAAAGAATATCCTGTTTAATCTCCAACGCAACGGACAGGTTGTAGATGTTATCGGGAATCGTATCTCCCTCACGGTAGATAGTGAGGAGCATTTCCCGCTCCTTATCCGTAAAGCCTTTCAATGCGCTGTCACAGGCGAACCAGTTCTTTTTATCCGCGTCACTGCGGAACTTCGGATTGGCGTGACGGGCGTAGAAACGCATACAGTGTTGGACATATTCGGAGTAAAATGTTCTCATTCCGCAACGCCCTCCGTCTTACGGGGAGCGGACTTCTTAAACACCTCTCCGGCAAAGTACCACTTATCGTCCACATTGATGGGATAGCCCTCAATATCGGACTTCTGCATAGTACCTGTGTCGATAATGTGCTGTGCGGAAGCGACAGCCATCTGATTTTTCACAAAATCCTTGCCCGTCTTGAGCAGAAAAGCAACCTTGCCGTTTGCCGTTTTGAGCTTGTAACTCATTTTGTTTCCTCCTTATTCCATGTGGAAATATCAATACCGTAATCTTTTAGCTTCCGAGAACAGAGCCACGCTTTGTCCTCGTCACCCATTTCGTACCGCTTAACAAGTGCGTCAAGCTCAGTGGAAAAGGAATCGTAAAACGCCCTCAGACGCTTTTTACCGAAACCGAACTTCTCGTGAAGTAGCCACAGGATAACCGCGTCCACCTCGTCAGCGTTTTTCTTGTCGTACTCCGCACACTGTCGGAGGATTTCTGCGTCAATCGCTTTCTGCTCCTTGGCAGAGAATTGAACGCCGAAAATGTGACCGTTCGCTCTCTTGAATACTGCCATCGTCAAATCCCTACCACATGAGACGCAAGCATATCTGCTTGGTGCGTCCACAGGACATTCGGGAAAGTGTGTACGGCGCGGGTGTAATCCCGCCATTCTTCTTTTTCGGTAAACGCACCCATGTGGTAGCGTATACACGCGACTTCCTCATCGGTTAGCGTGAGGAATTGGGAGAGAAGAATGATGGATTTATCACCGTGACCTTTGAAAAGCGTGTTGGGATTATATTCCCAATCAACAATGTGGTCGTGCAAAGCCCCGTCTTTACAACAAGTTCCTCGATACTGGTCGATTTTGCAAAGGTCGTGGAACATACCCACGATGAACGGACTCGCGGGGCGTTTCCACTTGAGAGCGTTCGCCGCCGAAAGCTCCACAAGCAGGTTCATCACCATAAAGGAATGGTCGAACAGACCTCCCGCATAATTACCGTGGTACTTTGTGCTTGCCGGGGCGTTGAAAAATCCGTTTTCACCAAGCCACTTGAGAAAATCGTCTTTGACAATCCCGGCGAGATTGGTACTCATCATAAGGTCAAGGCGTTCTTTATCAGTCATTTTGTACCTCCTCTGTAAACGGCAGGTCACAACATTCCGGGTGATATTGCTGTGTCCACAGCGCACCAAGCATATTCCACAGAAACGCTCTATCGTGTGGTTCGTCCTCGTCACTGCGAATAAACTTGATGTAGTGGCGCACACCGCTGTCGATATAGCAGTGAAGGGGAATACCTTTTTCCCAATTACGCTCACCGTATTTGTTGCAACCGTCCTCATAGTGCTTGGAGACCTCTAACAGAGCCGTATAAAGACTCCCATATCGGTACTCCGCGAAAGACTTGATTGCGGCTACAAGAGAGCTTCTATTGCCGGAACGAACATACTGGTCGATACGGCAGAGAATTTCATCATCAATCATATCGGCTATCACACCGAGCGGGAGCAGGTCACACCTGCCTTTGCCCTCGTTGATGTCTCGTACCGCGCCGGAGTCAAATTCTCTGCGGTTGCCGCTATCCTGTAATTCCATTTACGATACCTCCTTTAGAGGGAGGGGAGCTTTCGCTCCCCATACCCATCAACCTCCGAGCAGTGCGTCAAGGTCGAGACCCTTTTTCGGTGCGGCAGGAGCGGGGGTAGTAGCCTGTTTCTGAGGAGCAGGAGCGGCGTTCTTGTCCTTGCCGAGCGTCAGCGCACGGGACACAGGTTCGGTATCAAAATACTCAGCAGGAGCTTTATCACCGAGATTTGCAAAAGTGACCGTCTTGTTCGGGTCTTTATTGGACAAGAGCTTGGTGTGGACAACCTCCGCTTCAATGAAGTGGTCGATAAGCTCCATCGGGTCAATGTCCTCAAGGGTGTAGTCACCCATAGCGGTCTTGGCAAAATAGGAAAAAGAGTTCAGAGCTTTTTCATTCGGTTCATCGTTCTTGTCCTTGATGGTGAAGCGTTCGGTCTGAGTCATACCCGCCGCGTTCACGAGCTTAATCTCAATCTTGCCAAACTCCTCATCGTAGGACACATCGTAAATGCGGAACACATAAGTTCCCTCCGGGATAAGAGTGAAACCACTCGTCATAGGGATTCTTGCCATGTTATTTACCCTCCTTAATATTCGGTACAGAGAATGACTCCGACAATTTCCTCGTCTACAAGGTCTACAGGTCTCTTAATAACCAGTGCGGAAATCTTCTCGTCAACGAACATTTCCACAATGTCACCACGCTCGATAAGAGCATAACTATCATTGCAGATAGCGGTCTTATCAATGCCGTTTTCGGTGGCGAAGATACGCACACAGTCCTTGATTACACCATCGGCAACAGGCATGACCGCTTCGACCAGCTCGCAAGGCTGAGAAAAGGTGTCGTAATTGATGATGTTTTCGATGAGAGAGAGCATACTCGCGCTATCACAGGCGGTTACAGTGAGAATGTTTTCCGGGACTTTCATAAAGATAGAGCCAGAGGACAACCAACGGTCTCCATTTTCACGAACATAGAGAATACCATCAGTTCCAAGAGATTTTACGAATTTCTTAAATTTCATTGTCTTTATCCTCCTTATTTCACCGTCATGCGGTATTGTTCAGATTTCTTCTGATATTTGTCGAGCAGACCGTCAGCTTCGAGAGCTTTTTTGTCGATGGTCGTGGTCTCCGAGCGAGACACAGACCAAGTGTAGGTCATCCCCTTGATTTCAACCTTTTTATCACCCTCACGGAACTGCCCCATAGCGTGTTCCTTGATGATATTGTTGATTTCACCGAGCCGTTTTTCCTTGTCTGCAATAGCGGCGTTTGTTTTGTCAATTTCGCTTTTCAGCCCCTCCGCTTCGGCAATCAGAGCGTTAATATCGGTATCGGGGGTAAGATTGTGGGTACGCAGAGCCGCAAGCAGTTCGGCGTCTTTCTTCTCGTCATAGACAGGGGAAATGCCGCTGTCCACATACTCAGACCACCAGTTCTCAACGAACTTGATTTTCTCTGCAAAATCTGGATAACGCTCACTCACCTTGAACTCCACGGTAATGGTGTTCTTGATGTTCGGCGTGTACTTCGTGGGGTCAGCGTAGTCCTTTTCTTCAAGGAAAGACGCGACCATAATCACATTGTCCACACCGAGCAGGTAAGCGTAGAGGGCGGCTTGCAGAGCGTAATATTCGGGAGCGTCATTCTGCCAGTCCTCGATACGCTTGGTGGTCTTCATTTCAAGAACCGTGTCTACAACGCCATTCTCATCAACGCCGAGGTAATCCCACATACCGCCAAGATATTTACTTTCGGGGAAGAAATCGCCCCAAGTGGATTTGAAATAATCCTCACCGTAACGGTCGGTCGGAGTAATGATGTCCATACCGTAGGACTTCTTCATATACTCTGCCTGTTTGGGTTCGATTGCCTTACCTGCCTTTGTATAGATAGTGTCCTCAAACGGGATTTCGTATGTCTTGGTAATCGCAAGCCACATTTCAAATGGCGTAGACCACGGGTTCAGACCGAGGATTGTAGCAAAGCGCGTACCTGTAATTTTCTTCGTGCGCTTCGGTGGCGCAATCTTGAGCTGTCTGCTTTCAAGCCATTCCATTATTCGTTACCTCCCTCAAGCATAGCGGTGATTTTCTGAATCAGCGTCTCGCAATCGGATTTGCTGATAGAGGTAAAGCCCTCTGTCTGCACCGCAATCTGAGCAATCATTTCTTCCTTAGTCGGGTCAGCGTCCTTGAGCTTTTTCAGCACTGCCTTGAGACCCTTAATCTGCAACGGCGTAGCGTTGTCCTGCGGGGCGGTGAGTTCCTGCTTTACTTCCTGTCGCTGTTCGGGAGTAGCAGGAGGGGCTTTCAGAGCAGATACGGGAGCGGGGGTGGGCTTACCGATGTCGCTGTCAATGCTGTCGCTCTCGCAAATGTCGAGCGCAATCATATACAGATAGCGGCGCATATAGGTGATAGAAGAACCAAGAGCTTGCATTTCATTGGTAGCCTGTTTTCCCGCGTTGCTGATAATCGGGGCAATCTGATTGAACGGAGCAACGAACGGGATATACTCCTCATCGGGATTGTCGATGTTGACAATCTTCATCGTTGCCACATCGGAAGTGAAGTTCACGATAGGGATAAGACCGACCTCACTGAAAATGCGGGTGGCGGTAGGAACAATATCGTCAAGCTCGAAATACTTGAATGACAGGTGCATATTCTTACCCGTCTTCTGCACATCAGCTTGCAGGAACATTTCCCTTGCCTTGAGCAATTTCTGATAGACATTCAGTGTAACGGTCTCCTTTTTTGCGGTAGTTGCCATTTTTCGTTTTCCTCCTTTTTTCTTTTCGGGTTTGATACCCAAGAAATCATTGATTCTCTTTTTTGCCATTTCGATATAGAATGTTCTGTCTACATCGTCTATGGTTAGATGATTGTCGTTGTCGATGATACAGTGGTCGGGGAGCATTTCGATTTTCGCAGTAGCGTCCGTCTCAGCTTTGACCTTGAACAGCTTCCCGTATCGCTCATTAGCCGTGGCATATACACGGTTTACTTTCTGTACCGGGACTTGCTCACCATCGACAATGTGATAGGCTTCGCGGTATTTTGCACCCGCTTTGGCTATCAACTGGAAGTCGAAAATATCCGTACTGCCGTTAATTGTTTCCTCAACGGGTGTACCGTGGACGAAATACTCGATGAGAGCTTTCTTGACGATAACCATATTGTTGTTTATCGCCCACGCGCCCTTTACGGACACACCGTAGTTCAGATACCCACCAACGGTCTTGACCTCGCCATCGGTCTTAATCATCAAGAGGTTGTTCACATCTTTAATCCAAACCTTTTGCACATCATCGACCTCAAGCTCGAACTTGGTTTCGGCTTCCCACGCATGAGCGATTTCGTCTACAAGCGCGAGTTCCGATTTGTCGATAGAGTACATCAGACCATCGGTGTTGAGGTTAAGTAGCTTGATGGTCTTACAGGCGTTCAACAGGCGCATGGTAAGAACCGTGAGGAAAAGCTGTCCCGATATACGCAGAGAGCGGGTCGGGAGGGGGTCATACAGGTCGTTGTAACGATTCTCCTGTGCGCCCGATACCGTGTTAAGTGGTAGCTTCAAGTCCTTTGCAGTCTGCTTATCGCCGTTGTGCTTCGCCTGTATGCGGTCACGCTTGATAGCGTAGAACAGTTCCGGGTCGGGGACATTGCGGGAGAGATACTTGTAAATCTCAATCAGCGAGGGGTACAGACTTGAAACATCACGGTTTTGGATAACCCTGTCCTCTGTTGCTTCCTCGTAATAACCTGTCAAACTACCGTGAACGCCGCCCCAAGCGTATTTGCAAGGCATACCGCCAATCTCAATCTCAAACGAGGTCTTGAACAGAACCTCATCGGGAATTGACATATCATGGATTGTTTCAAAGAAATCCAAGACGGGTTTCGGGATAACGGCAATATCAAGGTTTTCGGGGTAAACATACTCTCGTCCATCGTCCCATTCCTTACGCTCTGCGCGTAACATCATTGCAGTCAACTTAGCGTTGGTCGCGGCGAGAGACCGCACCTCATCAATCCCCGCTCGTTTTCCGAGGTTTTTCTTGGTTTTGAGGTAATCCGCACGGAGCTTCATCAGCTCGTGAGTAGCGTCTACATCGTGCTTACAGTAATGAACGGTCTGTTGTAGCTCGTCCTCCGTAAGCGGTCTGTCGAGGTCGAACGATACCTCCGTCTCTTGAATATCCATTCCCATGTGACCCTCAATAGCCTTGAGGGATAGACCCAACTGAACATCGTCTCGAATATCCACATTGTTGAAACGGAAATAAAATGCCTTGAGGGGAGCGTATTCCCAACCGCGACCGCCGCCGATGAGGAAATTATTGAGCTGTTTAATCTCCTGCGGGGTAAAGTCATTTGCGGCGGCTTTAATGATGAACTGGTCGTAATGCTTGGAGTTAAATCCAACATAGATACCATCATCGGACAGGCACTCCCGGAGAGCTTCGCTATCGTTGTGAATGACCGTATGCGTTCCCGTTTCTACATCTTTGAACACTACAATCCAGTCAAAGGCAAAAACCTCAACATCGTATACAATCAGTCTCATTTCCGTAACCTCCTACTCCAACGGGTTTTCATTTCGGAGGGGAGTTGCTGTCCCTTGTCACGAACGCCCGTCCAATGTGTTCCTCCGGCTTCTCCATCACAAACAAAATTACTTGCCTTTAGGGACGCTCCGTTTTCAGATTTGAGAATGTAGGTAATCACTTTTTCATACCCCATTTCTTTTGCGATTCTGCAACACGCGCCGTAAAGCATTGAACAGGCATTGTAATGACCGTCTACCACACACAACCTGTTGATTTCGCAGGTTAGTCCATCGTCAAGATGTCTGCTTACTGGTCTCCCACATACGGCTACTCCGATTAGCGCATTTTCTTCATACAAACCAATGCTGAACTTGCAACCGACCGTGGGTTTGTGATGTCGATGATGGAGAGCGATAAAATCACACGCCGTGCGAAAAGTTATAGGTTTAATTGTCATTTCTCACTCTCCCTCCGTATAGCGGAAGTAACACCCGTTCTTTCGGTAGGTCGTACACCGCTTTTTATAGGACTTCACGAGATATGGAATGTTATCTACAAAGTCATAGGCGATAGCGTCCTCTTTACCTGCAAAGGTACGGGCGATTCTGCCGATACTCTGTGTGATAACCGCGTAATCGTTCTTGGGTGTTGCCAAGAACAACCGCTCCAACCGAGGAATATCCAACCCCTCTTTTGCGAGGGAGTAAGTAGCGAACAGGTACTTCTTTTTACCGCTTCGCATATCCTCAATAGCAAGTTCTCGTTCAGCCTTTCCTTTTTTTGTTGTCATATTGCCGCTCACCATTACGGCATTTTCCCTCATGCTCCGAGGGAGAGCGTTCATAAGCCGCTCAAGGTGTTCCAGTCTGTCAGACAGGATAAGACAGGAATGTTCGGACTCTGCCACAATCCATGACGCTATGAACGCGACACGGTGATTATCGTTGCACAGATAGGAAATGAGCTTGGTGTAATTCAGCGTACCGTCTGAGTTCAGACATTCACGACTGAGTTCCACCCCTGTTCCGACAGGTGTAATACCGACCTGCATGATTTTGTCTCCTACAGCTTCATCGGGAACGGTGTAGACCACATGACCGAGTAGGGCATAGGTGGCTTCAATCATTCCATCAGAGCGGTGTACCGTAGCCGAGAGACCGATTTTATGTCGGGCTGACAGGTTATTCAGAGCCTTATAGAACTGCGTCATGGTGGTGGGTGTACCCGCAACGCGGTGGCACTCGTCCACGATAATCACATCGAAAAAGTCCTTGTATTGTGTGAGGTCGAGTTTGCACATTGTTTGGATAGTAGCGAATGTGATACCCTTACCGATATTGACCTTTCCCTCTGTGATAGTCCCGATAAGGTCAGAGTCCATATACAGTTCTGCACGGGTCTTACTCTGCCGTAACAGGTCAAGTGTGTGGGTGAGCCATAAGGCGCGTTTTCCGAAACGCTTCACAAGAGCAATCCCCATCTGCGTTTTTCCGCTACCCGCCGCGCTTTGCAAGATACCGTATTTCGCGGCGTACAGTGCGTCCACAGCGGTCTTTTGATAATCGTAGAGCGGAATATCCACCCCACCGTAAGAAACGCTCACAGGGTCTGAGAACGCGCTCTGAAAGGTACTTTCCTGTGCAATACAGTCCGGCAGATTTCGGAGTGTTCCGAATGGGAGAATCAATGTATCTCCGCGCCGTTCATACAAGGTCAGCGTTGGAGGTGTATTTCCAAGCCAAAAGTGCATACGGGCTTTCTTGGCATATTCGGGGTTCGTAATCACAAGGTTTCTCTTGCACCATACCAATGCGTCCTGCGTAGGGTTCTCGATGGTGAGGACATTTGATACAGTTACATTCATTTGTCTGCCACCAACCATTCCTCAAATGTCAGCGCAAAGCGTTGGAACAGTTCCTCCGGCAAGTTTTTTGAAACCATGCTGTCGAGTCTGCTCAGAGTAATCATGTAAATGTTTTCTCCGAACTTCACCGCAAACCACCCCTCGCCGTTAAGACATTCCCGCCACAGTGTCATAGCCATTCGCTGATTGTCCTCAATGCGAGATACACTGAATACCTTGCCGGAACAGACCTTGCAGTCAATGAGGTACGGAACACCGTTTTTCACTGCAACAACATCTGCGGGTTGCCCTGCCGCGTTCTGTGAGAGATTGTGAACCCAATAACCGTTTTGGAACAGCTTTTCGCAGAACTCCGCTTCAAAGCCATTACCGATTTTCTTATTACTCACGGCACACCTCCCGAATGTCCTCTAACTTTTCACGGAGGTTTTCGTTCTGTACGGTAAGCTCATCAATCTGTCCGTTGTAGGAATCCTCGATTTCCTCAATCATATCGCGGAAATATTGAACCGCTTCATAACCCATGTACCGTTCGAGCAGATATTCAAAATCCTGTCGATTGAACAAGGTTTCAACTTTTTATCCAACAGTTCAATTACTCTTTGCATTTTGAAGCACCTCCTCGTAGTTTTGCATGAGACCGAGAATCGTGTTGGAATAGGTAATTTCCTTGACTCCGTTCTCCCATGCTTTTCGCGCACCGTAGTCACCCATGTTGTAAGCCATCAGAGCTTTTGTTAGGTCTCCGTCATAGCGATTGACATACTCCCCAATGATTTTCACGCCACAGAACACATTCTGATACGGGTCAAGCATATCCGCACACCGATACTCCTCGTTGAGCCATGTGTGGTTGACCTCATTGATTTGCATGAGTCCGTAATCGTCCGTTTTACTTACAATCTCGGGATTAAATTGACTCTCATGCTCAATCATTGCGTACACGAGCGTTACGGGTACATTCTCATCGGCACAGATTTCATAGATATATCTCTGCAAGCTATGTGAGAGAGGTACATCAAAATAGAAAATATCCGATGTCTCCGGGAGTTTATCTGTGCTATAAACAGGGACTTCAACTGTTTTCGTGACCGTCACCGTATCGGTTTTCGTAGGGGCGGTCAGTCTGCCAATCGTAAAGGCAGTAGCAATCGACACAGCGATAACGGTTAATAATCTTACGAGTCTCTGTTTGTTGACTCGTTTAGTTCTTCTACACTCAGTAGCCATTTTTGGTAGTCCTCCTCGTTTTTAGGGTCTTGGTAGAACTGCTCCAAAATCCCCATAAGTGGTCTTGCGAGGTCGCTCACCTGTGAATCAGTGAGCTTCAAGTTCAGTGAGGATTCTGTCACATTCATCGAGGACTCGCTTCGCCTTTGGATAGGTATAGACCCCGCGAATGATACTCGACATTTCGGGCGGCTGAACTGTGATACCTCGCTTACGCAGTTCAAGAATCATGTCCACCTGCTTTACACCAAGTGCTTCCATTCGCTTCTGAATCTGACTCATCGAGTTTTCCTCCTTTCATGGTTCTCGAAATCGAAATTGCCATTGACAAAAAGGCGAATTATTGTTATTATTGTTATAGGACTAATCCGCTTCAACTTCCCGAAAATTGCCGTTTTCGAGAGGTCGGTTTCTTATTGTCAATTCGGATATTCCGAACTTCTTGTTATTAGTATAATTCTTATTATCTGAATTGTCAAGAGGTAAATTCAAAAAATCCGAATTATTTTCCAAGGAGGGAACTCTATGACTTTTGCTGAGAACATCAACCGTATCTGTGCCGAACGCGGCACGAACTTAACCGCCGTTATCAAACAAATAAAAAATGGACAGTCTTCATACACGACTGCCATCAATAAACGAGGTTCTATACCAAACCAAGAGGAATTGCTTGCTCTCGCCAAAATTCTGCAATGCTCTGTAATGGACTTCTTTGCCGATGAAGAAGACCTCTGCTGTGAAAAAGCTGTACCCGAAAATGAGGACGAGGAGGACATTCTAAAGGTCTATCGTGCGTTACCTCGCCGCGCCAAGCATGAGTTCATGGCAATGGTTTATGAGTTTGGAGACCGAAAAGAATACGAGGGGGATAAAGCAAACGCTATCGGTTGAGCGTGTTATTCCTATTGAGTTACTTTACCGAAAGCGTGAATTGGAGGTGAGACTACGAAAGCGGTAATTTACGCTCGATATTCGAGCCACAACCAAAGAGAGGAATCTATAGAGGGTCAGCTCAGAGAATGTCACGAGTTTGCCCTTAAAAATGGGTTCACCATCATAAATGAATACATTGACCGGGCGATTTCCGGCAAAACAGATAACCGTCCGAGCTTTCAGCGTCTCATTAAAGACAGCGAAAAGGGACAATTTGAAGCGGTGATAATGTATACCCTTGACCGTTTCGCTCGTAATCGCTATGACTCTGCTATCTACAAGGCAAAGCTCAAAAAGAACGGTGTGAGAGTCTACTATGCGAAACAACCCATGCCGGACACGCCGGAGGGAATTATCCTTGAATCCGTCCTTGAGGGGTATGCCGAATACTACTCTGAAAATCTTGCCCGTAACATCAAGCGCGGTATCAGAGAAAACGCCCTCCAAGGGCTTGCCACGGGAGGGGCAAACCTTTTGCTTGGGTATACCGTGGGTGAGGACAGAAAGTATGCGATTGACCCAACGGGAGCAAAAATCGTACAAGAGATTTTTCAGCTATACGCCGATGGAATGTCCGCGACACAAATCATTGCCTATTGCAACGAGCGTGGGTACAAAACTGCAAGGGGCAACGCTTTTAATAAAAACAGTCTCCGAACGATTCTCCGAAATGAGAAATATATCGGCACATACAAGCTCATGGACATTGTTATTCCCGATGGTATGCCCGCTATCATAGACAAGGTACTGTTTGAGAAAGTACAAGCTATGCTCAAACACAACGGGAAAGCACGGGCGAAAGCGAAAGCTCACGAAAATTATCTGCTGACTACCAAGCTGTTCTGCGGTCACTGCGGGTCTCCGATGGTCGGTGAGAGTGGCACATCAAAAACAGGGCAGGTTCATTATTACTACAAATGCACAAAAGCCAAGCGGGAACACGCCTGTAAAAAGAAATCCGAACGAAAAGACTGGATAGAGAAACTGGTAGTCCGCTACACAGTTCAGAATGTGTTGACTGATGAGAATATTGCCCTTATCGCAAAACGGGCTATGGAAATCATCGAAAAAGAATCGGCAGATACCACCTACTTGGACGGTCTCAACGCTGAACTGAAAGATGTTCAGAAAAAAATAAAGAACCTTGTCTCTGCAATAGAGCAAGGTATCATTACTTCTGCTACCAAAGACCGCCTTGACGAACTGGAACAGGAGAAGTCTGATATTGAGGGGCGTATCGCCCGTGAGGAAATGAAAAAACCGCTCTTGAACGAGAGCCGCATTAGGTATTGGCTTACTTCGTTCAAGAGCGGGAATGTTGATGATGAGGATTACCAACGGCGCGTGATTGATACATTGGTAAACTCTGTATATGTGTATGACGATGAAGATGGTGGGAAGCGGATTGTGCTAACATTCAATCTTTCGGGCAATAATACCGCTACTCTCACGAGTTCGGATATTGAGTGTTATGCTCCACCAAAAATAAGGCCATCTGCCAAAGGCAGATGGCCTTATTTTTGGGCTTCGCCCGCGCGGCGCGTGACCCCGCTTTACTCGATGGCGTGCAGGAAGTCCTCCCAGGCGTTGTCCACGGCGTTACCC
>ENA-UONY01000528-UONY01000528.1-human-gut-metagenome-genome-assembly--contig:-CS9-NODE-528-length-45214-cov-29.447286_pt1 | contig 45214 bp, 61 predicted proteins | sample MGYA00242465_ERZ724012 | MGnify/ENA metagenome assembly ERZ724012 | reverse complement strand
CCGTCAAAGAACAGCGCATAGCGGCCTCTTTTTGTTTCTTTTACCTGTGTCAGCTTCGGCATCGCTTATTCGTCAACCATTATTTTAATAACGTTGTATCGGTTCATTTTCAGTACCTCACGACCTTTATACGACCTACGACCCGGTCGAGATAAAATCATTCAAGCGGTCAGCAGCCGCAGAAAGCTGGGCTTGCCGCAGGTGGGTATACACCTCATGGGTGGTGGTGATGGATGCGTGACCAAGAATTCTCTGCGCTTCCATTTCGCCAACGCCCGCAGCATACAGGGTGGAAGCCATACCGTGGCGGAACTGATGCGCAGACACATCCGCATCCCACGCCCCAGAGCCGTCCGAATGATAATAGCCCAGGGAGCGCCAATATGCGGCCCATCTGCGACGATACTCAGACGAGGTAAAGGGCGTGGCCCGCCCAGAGGTAACATAGTCCGTGGGCGCTCCCTGATGCTCTAGCAGCAAGGGGCGCAGCACAGCGAGAATAGGCACATCACGAATGGCATTCTTGGTTTTGGGGGTGGTAATAACTGGGTTGCAGTTGCGCCACCATACAGATTTTGTGATATGGATAACCCCTGCATCAAAGTCCACGTCCTGCCATTGCAGCGCCATGCACTCACCCAAACGAATACCCGTATACATGAGAAGCCAGGCCACAAAACCAAAGCCCTCCGGGTGTGCTCTTACTGCGGCAAGCTGCGCGTCAGTGGGTGGCATGCGCACTTTCGTGGAGAGGTTACGCGGCACATCAACATAAGGGCAAGGATTAAAGTCGCCGCCAAAGTAGACAATCCAATGCCGGAACACGCTGGCGAGGATATCCTGATGGTTGCGCACGGTGCCCTTTGCATAGCCCTGATCCCCCAAGCGCTGATACCAGGCGGCAATGCGCGTCGGCGTTATTTCTTTCATTCGGTAGTCTGCCCATTCCTCCCGCGTGCGGGCGCAGGCTGCGAAGGAGCAGTACAGCGTGGAGGGTTTAATCTGCGTGCGGCGGAGTTTCATCCAGTCATCGTAGACGACCGAGAATTTCTCACCCTGGGCTTTCGTTTCAGCCAGGGCGGCTTTGTAGTCGTCAATTTTTTGTTCAACCTCGGCCAAAGTATGCCCGTAAAAATGCACGACCTTGCCGTCAATGGTTCGCTTGCGTTCCAACAGGCCATCGGCCCGGCGTTTACGCTGTCCCATACAGACACCTCCCGTCATACAATAACTCGGACTTTTAAGCACATCTTTCCTGATTTGTGCAAATTGCTAATTGAATTACAACCATAGGTTTTGTATAGTTGTATCAAAACAACCGATTCACACCAAAAAGGGAGCGGATATCATGCAAAAACTCACCGACCAAGAAATAGTGGAATTGCTACACAAGCTACCAAATAAAGCAGAATACCTCAAGTATTTGCAAGACCTCGAAGCATCGCAATCGCCGCAGAATATTTCTCCGGCGGGAGATGATGAATAATATCCAAGATTTCCGCGTCCGCTTTATCCAGCCCACCAGCCACAGTGCCGGTGGGCTTTTCTTTTTCATCGGTTTTCCCCAGCAGATAGGCCGGAGTTGTATCCAGCAAATCTGCGACGATAGCAAGATTCTCCGGCGAGAGCCTATCCGCGCCACCCGCACAGTTAGACAAGTAATTCTTTTCACGGCCCAACTGGTCGCACAGGTATTTATACGTGCGTCCTTTTTCTTTTGCGCGGGATTTCAAACGTGCAAAATCTACCAATTTCTACCCTCCTATCTTGTGCAAAACGTAAAAGCTGAACTTTTATTCAGAAATTGCTTGCTTTCTGAATAAAAGTTCAGTAGAATAGAAGGCGTTCCAAGGCCAAACAAGACGAAATAAGGCACAAGGAACAAGAACAGGGCACAACGCAGCGTTACAAAGCGTTTTAAGACCTATTCAGACCTAGACAATCTGAATATAACATACTTTCAACCGCTTTGCAAGTCTGCGCTGCCCCTTAGCCGAAAGGAGGGCGCAAATGGAACTGATCGAAAGCCGGGTCTACACCCGTGAGCAAGCGGCGGACGTTTTGCAGGTAAGCATTGCAAGCATCGACCGCTACATCCGAGAGGGCCGGCTGCCCGCCGCCAACCTTGGCGACGGACGAACCATCCGAATCACAGGCAAAGACATTGCAGCTTTCATCGAAAGCTGCAAGCAGTAAAAGGAGGACACCGAAATGCGAGAGCCCGAGGGTTACAGAGATGCGCTGGAGCGCGTCCGCCGGGAGGCAAAAGGCGAGCTAGTAACCATCACCGAAGCAGCAGCCATTACCGGGCTGCCCGTCAAGCGGGTCAGCTACGTCATCAGCGGCTGGATCGGTGAACACAGGGGCCGCGTCATTCCGGCAACAACGCTGGCCCGACAGTTGGTCAGCACAGAGCGGAGGTACTAACGATGGCACACATTCTCAAGTTGGCGGGCACCGCAACCCTGGTTTACGGGATTGCATCGCTCGGATCCCTGAACATCCCCGGCATTATTCTGAGCACGCTGGCGCTGAACGTCATCTGCGGTGCGCTGCTCAAGCACACGGAGGTACACAACAGTGGAAAAGTTCATTCTGAAAAATAAGAACGGTCGTCCGGTATTCATCCAGCAGAAAGGCAACCTGACGAAGCCGACAGTCCGGCTCACCCCCACGACATTCCAGTGGATCAAGATGCTTTCGAGCATGGCCGACACCGACATGGGCGACATTGTCGAACAGTGCGTGGCATACGCCATCAGCAACATGGCCGCGCTTGACGAGAACGAGGAGGTAGAGTGATGGAAATTTGCATCAGCATCAGCGCAAGCACCCCGGCAGAGTACCAGGATGCCCTGCATGCCCTGAACGCGGGCATTCAGGCTCCGGCAGTTCCCGCGAAGCCCTCCCCTGCCCCGCAGGCAGCCCCCGTACAGGCACATGTGCCCACGGACGGAGAGATTCCCTTCACCAAACCGCAGGCCCCGCAGCAGCCCGCTGTGGCCCCCAAGGAAGAAACCGCCGCTAAGCCGGTAACGCTGGAAGAATTGCAGACCACAGGCCGCAAACTTGCACTGGCAGGCAAGCAGGACAAGCTCGGAGAGATTCTGGGCAAATACAGCGTCCGCAAGCTTTCTGACATCCCCAGCGAACACTGGCCCGAGGCGCTGAACGAAATGGAGGAAAACATCAATGGTTAAGACTGGAGATCGTGTCCGCGTAGTGGACAACGAAAACACCCGGATACTGCACTCAGGCATGCCTGAGTGCTACCCGGTGCCGGGCAGCCTTGGCACGGTAGATAAGCGCACCCCCACCAACAACGTCTACTGGGTCAAGTGGGACAACCTCCAGGATGATCACCCCTGGGCTTTCCCCTGGCGCTGGCTGGAAGTAGTAGAAGAGGAGCTTCCCAACATCACCACAACCGTAAAGATCACCCGCAACAAGGAACGCACGCGAGCGGAAGTCGATGGCGAATGCGGGGAGGTTTTGAAAGCGCTTGCTTTTGCCACCGCAATCGCTATCCACCGCAGCGCGCCCACTGAGGAGGGCCGCAACTTCCTGATGGGGTACTTCAAAGCCGCGCTGATGGATGCGTTCGCAGACACGCAGGAGGCAGACGATGGCACCAAGTAAACACGCTTTGCTGGGGCCCTCCAGCAGCGCCATGTGGCTGGGCTGCCCGCCCAGTGCAAGGCTTACCGAGCACATGCCCCACGAAACCAGCGTCTACGCGGAGGAGGGCACCAAGGCCCACTACCTATGCGAGCAGCTGGTCCGCCGCAGCGTTCCCGCCTGGATGGGGCTGCCGGCAGCACCCACGCAGGACCTGCTGGACAACCCGGAGTACCCCACCGAGATGAAAAACGCCGCGGAACTGTACGCGGACTTCATCCACACCCTCTGGGTTGGCTTCCCCCACACACCCACGGTATGTGTAGAACAGCACGTCAAGATGACCCGCTGGGTCCCGGAGTGCTTCGGCACCTGCGACTGCCTGCTGATCGGCGACGGCCTGCTCCATGTAGTGGATTTCAAGTACGGCGCAGGGGTTCCGGTCAGCCCGGAGGAGAACACCCAGATGATGCTGTACGCCTTGGGGGCATGGCAGCTCTTCCAGAGCACCGACGACATCCAGACTGTGCGCATGACCATCGTGCAGCCCCGCATCCAGAGCGAGCCGGAGACCTGGGAGATTCCAGCAGACCAGCTGCTCGACTGGGCAGAAAGCACGCTCAGACCCACCGCTAAGCTGGCGTGGGAGGGCAAAGGCGAGCTGAACCCTGGCGAGAAGCAATGCCGGTGGTGCAGAGCAAAACCCCAGTGCCGTGCCTGGAAAGACAAGTACGGCCCGCTGGCAGACTTTGTGGCTGAGACCATCCCGGAGGCCAGAGATCCGCGGCTGCTCACCGATGAAGAAATCGGCGACTGGCTGACCCAGGTGCTGGGCCTGGCAGACTACGCCAAATGCCTGCAGGACTATGCGCAGCAACAGCTGCAAAGCGGTGCAGTCATTCCCGGCTGGAAGCTGGTGGAGGGGCGCAGCACCCGGCGATTCATCGACCAGGATGCAGCATTCAAGGCCATGGAAGCCAGCGGCATCCAGGAAGCCATGCTGTACGAGCGCAGCCCTATCAGCCTGACGGCAGCAGAAAAGCTTCTGGGCAAAAAGCACTTTGCAGAGGTCTGCGGCACTTACATCGAGAAACCCAAAGGCAAGCCCACCCTGGCCCCAGAGAGCGATAAAAGGCCGGCTTATAACCCGGCGGACGGATTCACACCTATCAACAATTAAAAAAGGAAGGAACACACTATGAACGCTAACGAAATCATTATCCCCTGCCGTCTTTCTTACGCCAACATTTGGGAGGCCCGCCAGAGCATGGAGGGCGACAAGATGCAGTACAGCTGTTGCCTGCTGATTCCCAAATCCGACACCGCAACCGTCCAGCGCATCCAGGCCATGATGGCAAAGATCGAGGCCGAAGCGGTAGGCACCAAGTGGGGCGGCAAGAAGCCGGTCAGCTATGCCCACCCGCTGCTGCGCGACGGCGATACCGACCCCACCAAGGGCGGCGATTCCAACTACGCAGGCTGCTGGTTCCTGAATGCCAAGGCCAACGCGGACCACCGCCCGCAGATTGTAGATCAGAGCTGCAACCCCTGCATGGACCGCGACGAAGTGTACAGCGGCTGCTACGCCAACGTCAAGGTGAGCATCTATGCCTACAACAACCCTAAAGGCGGCAAGGGCATCTCGGCAGGCTTGGTAGCCATCCAGAAAACCAAGGATGGACCGCGCCTGGGTGGTGACACCGGTCTGGACGGCTTCGAACCCCTTCCCCCTGAGGTCGAGGATATGCTGGGCTGATACCCGGCACGGAGGTACATCTTTATGATTCTTACGGTGGACTTGGAAACTTACAGTCCCCAGGACATCGGCAAGGTAGGAGCATACCGCTACGCGCAAGACCCGGACTTTGAAATTCTGCTTTGCAGCCTTGCCGTGGACGATGGCAAGGTGCGGATTTACGACCCCGCCTACGCGGAAAGCTGGTTCGAACTGAAAAATCTCCAGAACATATTCTTCGACCCCCGCTACACCAAGCGGGCCTGGAACGCCGCCTTTGAATGGTGGTGCTTAAGCGAATACTTCCACCTGACCCAACAGCAGCGTGAAGATTGGCTGGAGCAGTGGGAAGACAGCATGGTTCACGCCATGTACTGCGGCCTGCCCGCCAGCCTGAAAGACGCAGGCAAAGCCCTCCAGTTGCCCGACGACAAAGCCAAGATGCGGGAGGGCAAGGCCCTGATCCGTTACTTCTGCTGCCCCTGCAAGCCAACCAAGGCCAACGGTGGCCGCATCCGTAACCTGCCAAGTTACGACCCCGCCAAGTGGCAGATTTTCAGACAGTACAATATCCGCGACGTTGAGACTGAAAGACACATTGACCACCTGCTGGAGCCTTTCAAGGTGCCGGATTTCATCTGGCGGCAGTGGCGGGACGACGTGCGGATGAACAGCCGCGGGATTGCCACCGACCGTGAGCTGACCAGCGGCGCGCTTTGGTGTGGTGCCCAGTACAGCTCAGAGCTGTACCAGGAAGCCAAGCAGATCACCAACCTGGGCAACCCCAACAGCCCCGCACAACTCCTGGGCTGGCTGGAAGACAGCGGCACAAAGCTGCCAGACCTGCAAAAAGCCACGGTGGCCGAAGCCCTGAAAGCCCCCCAGCCCGCGAACGTGCGCCGGGTTTTGGAGCTTCGGCAAGCCCTGGGGAAATCATCCCTCAAGAAATACGACGCCATCCAGGCAGCCACAGGCCCCGATGGGCGCATCCGCGGAACGCTGCAGTTCTACGGCGCCACCCGGACAGGGCGCTGGGCAGGCAGGCTGCTCCAAGTACAGAACCTGCCACGAACCTACCTCAAGCATCAGGATGAAGTGCGCGAGCTTATCAAGGCCAAGAACTTGACCGCGCTGGAGATGATCTACGGCGACGTCAGCGACGTACTGAGCCAGATGATCCGCACCGCGCTGATTCCAGAGCCGGGCAAGGTATTCATCGACGCAGACTTCTCCGCCATCGAAGCCCGGCTGATTGCCTGGGAAGCTGGCGAGGAATGGGTGCTGGACGTTTTCAGGACGACCGGCAAGATTTACGAGACCACAGCAGCAAAGATGTTCGGTATCCCAGTCGAAACCATCGTTAAGGGCAACCCGAACTACAGCTACCGGCAGCGCGGCAAGGTTGCCACTCTGGCCCTGGGCTACCAGGGCGGGGTGGGTGCCATGCGTCGGATGGATACCAGCGGCGCGCTGAAGGACCTGCCCGATGAGGAAATACAGGACATGGTCACCCGCTGGCGGCAGCAGAACCCCAAAATTGTAAATCTCTGGCGAAGCATGGAAGAGGCAGCACGGCTGGCGATCAATAACAAGCGCGGATGGGCCGTCATACCCGGCGTGTCCTTCCGCATGGAAGCAAGCACTACCGTCCCCTTCCCTTTTTTGACCATGAGCCTGCCAAGCGGGCGCAAACTGTACTACGCTGACCCCAAGATCACCGATGACGGGCACATCCACTACCGCGAACAGACCAACGCAGGCTGGCAGGACAGCGAAACCTACGGCGGCAAGCTGACCGAGAACCTGACACAGGCCATCGGCAGGGACTGCCTAGAGTTTGCCCTCGACAACTTGAAAGCGGCTGGGTACAAGGTAGTCTTCCATATTCACGATGAAGTGGTGGTGGAACACGGCACCGAAAACCCGGAAGCTGATCTCCAACGCATCCGAACCATTATGAGCCAGCCTGCACCCTGGGCAAAGGGCCTGCCCCTCAATGCAGAGGGCTGGGTCGGACAGTTCTTCACCAAGGACTGAACGGCGCAGGCAATGGTCCGAGCGGATAAGCGCCGGAGGAGCCGAACGGATAAGCGCCGGAACCGCAACGATTTGACTGGTCCCGCCGCGCGTGGGCAAAGCAGTACATGGCTTTGGCACCGTTCGCTTAGTGAGGGCAAAGCGGGGCAGTGCAAAGCAATGAAATGCCCCGGAATAGCAGCGCGACGTTCCGCACCGGAAAAGCTTGGACCAGCGAAGCTGAGGATACGCCTTGAGAAGCATAGCTGCGGCAATGCTTGTACCCGCAACGCGCCGGAAAAGCAAAGCCCTGTGCGGCTAAGGCATGGATATGCCAGGATTTGCATGGGAAACGCCACGCCTGCCCAGGCACCGCAACGCGCCGGATTGGCACAGAAAGGCAAGGGCAAGGGCTGCATAGCAAAGGCGAAGCAGGGCAAAGCCGTGGCGAAGAAGTGCAGTGCAAAGCACTGGAATAGCAGAGTATGGAGACGCTGTGGCGTGGCGATGATATGAGCTGCACCGGAAAAGCTACGCCTGCCCCGGACATGCATAGGCAAAGCATGGCTGAGCCAATCGTTGCTCCGCCAAGAGCATTATTAGAAATGCACTGAAAATCCCGGCTACGAACCGCAAGGGCAATGCACAGCAACCGATTTTACAAAAAAAAAAAAGGAGACAAATAAAAATGAAAGTACGTATTAAATTGTTGGAAGAAGCCCTGGGCAGCAGCCCCAGCAACGAAGACCTGATGGGCACTTACATCGCCAGCAAAGCCCCCACGGCGGACCTTACCTCGGAGGAAATCGACAACATCAAGGCCCAGAACGCCGAGGACCGCATCACAGTATTTCCCAAGCAGGCGGATGGCACACCGTTCATTTATGACTACCAGATCAAGGGAATGCTCAAAGATTCCTGCAAGGCGCTGGCGGCAGCTGGCAAGGCTGGCTACCCCGGCGGCAAGGCCTGCGCGGGCCTGAAAGCCTACAAGAAAGCCATTGACGGCCTGATTTTTGTGTACCCCCGCGAGATTCCCTACGACCTCCACGGCCTCAAGATGGGCTACTGCGAACGCCCGCTCCGGGCCAGCACCCCGCAGGGCGAACGCGTCAGCATCGCCAAGAGCGAGAGCGTACCCGCCGGGTCAACGGCAGAGTTTGAAATCGAGTGCCTGGATCCCGGCCTGGAAGCTATGGTGCGCGAATGCCTGAACTACGGCACCAAGCGCGGACTGGGCCAGTGGCGCAACTCCGGCAAGGGCCGCTATGAGTGGGAGGAACTGTAAAATGACGAAACTTCCTGAAATCCATCCTTGCATCTGCGGCCAAACAGCCGGTGATTTGCTGAACTGGGTACACCCTGTACATACCAAGGGATACCTGGTCGCCTGCACCCGCTGCGGGCGGGCCGGACACCTGGGCACCACCAAGGCACAGGCCATTGAGCGCTGGAACGCTGCAACTGACCCAGATAATACCGATAAGCCCTGGCCCCACTTTGAAGATTTCCCGTTCCTGTATGAGGCCTACGAGGAGGACGGCAAATGACCTGGCAAGACTTCGCACGAATCGCTACAGCCCTTTACAACGAGTTACGCAAGCGCGGCTTCCATGAAAGTGACATCTGGACTTTGATCAATTTGTACTTTACCAGCGACGCATATCGCAATGTGCCGGAACCCAAGCCCGGCGAGGAGGACGACGCATGAACATAGTCGAAACCATCGGCACCGCCGCGGTGTTGGAACAGCTGGCGGAGGAATCCGCCGAGCTGGCCCAGGCGGCCCTTAAACTGGCCCGCAAGCTGCGCGGGGTGAACCCTACCCCAAAGACCGAGCAGGAATGCTGGAACGCTCTTCTTGAAGAAATAGCAGACGTTCAGGTTGCCGTGGAACAGCTCCAGCTCAAAGGAAGCCAAGCCTTTGCTATTGAAGAGACGGTCCGGGCAAAAACTCGTCGCTGGAAACAGCGCCTGCTGGCAAGGGAGGAAAACAACGATGAAAGCACATATCCCGGTAAACCGGAAAACCCGTGATGAACTGGAGGCCATCGGCCAAAAAGCCGTTGAACGCGAACGGCAGGACATTGCCACGCGGTGCCTGTACATTGTTTTGCTGGCCTGCTGGCAGAGTGGCCTTGCGCCCCGCACCATGCGCCGGATTAAGGCCTCCATCCCGGTGGTCACTGAGAAGTTCGCCGCTTACCGCACAGAACAGCTGGCGGATCTCTGGGCCAAGACACTGCTGGACGACGCAGGGGTAGACGTACCGGAGACCACAGAGCCGTTATAGGAGGAACACAGCATGCGATTGAGCATCGGCACAAGCCGAACAGATAAAGTATGGAAGCAGGTGGACTGGACCTGGCCACGGTTCATCGAGGAGGCCCGCAGGCACCGCACCGTGGGCACCGAGACCCATGCAGAGTACATGGCCATGCCCCGCTCCAAGCAGGACCTGCTCAAGGACAACGGCGGCTTTGTGGCCGCTGCCTTGGCAGAGGGCCGCCGCAAGCGCGGCTGCTGCCAGACGCGCAGCATGGTAACCCTGGATATCGATAACGCCCCCAGTGGCGCCACAGAGGAGCTGTGCCAGACCGTGGCGGGGCTCGGCTGCGACTACCTGATCTACAGCACCCGCAAGCACAGCCCGCAGCACCCGCGCATCCGGGTCATCATTCCCATCGACCGCCCGGTCAGCGCCGATGAGTACCAGCCCATTGCCAGAGCAGCGGCGCAGACCATCGACCCACTGATGAGTACCCTGGACCCGACAACCTTTGAAGCTGAGCGCCTCATGTACTGGCCCAGCGCCAGCAGTGACAGTGAAACGGTCTTTCTCAGCGCCAGCCAGGGCAAGGCGTTGCCTGCGGATGCCCTGCTCGCTACCTACGCGGACTGGCACGATGCCGCCACTTGGCCCCTGTGCCCCTCTGAGCGCACACCAAAGCGGCCAGGCGGCAAGCAGGCCGACCCCACCCAGAAACAAGGCCTGGTGGGGGCTTTCTGCCGGGTTTACGACGTACCTGCAGCGATGGACAAGTTTCTGCCGGATACTTACTCCGAAGCTTCCTCCGGGCGGTACACTTACACCAAAGGCAGCACCACCGGCGGCGCGATTCTGTACGATGACGGCAAATTCCTGTACAGCCACCACAGCACAGACCCCGCAGGCGGCAAGCTGGTCAATGCCTGGGACCTGGTCCGCATCCATTTGTTCGGCGAGCAGGACCTCGACGCGCAGCCGGATACCCCCGTAACCCGACTGCCCAGCTACGCTGCTATGGCTGAACTGGCCATGCACGATCCGGTCGTCTACGGCACGCTATCCGAGGAAAATCTCCAACATGCCATGGAGGGATTCACGCCGGTGGAAGATGACGAGGCGGAGGATTGGCACAGCAGGCTGGAGGTAAACGCCAAAGGCCAGCTGCTCTGCACCAGCCAGAACATGCGGCTGCTGATACACAATGACCCGCTGCTTGCAGGCAAGGTCTGGGATGATTTGTTTGCCCAGAGACGCAAATGCACCGGTCCCCTGCCCTGGGACAAGAACACCGAGGAACGCTGGTGGACGGACAACGACGACGCCGGGCTGCGGTGGTATTTCGAGAGTGTACACCACCTCACCGGCACGGCCAAGATCGCGGACGCCATCGCGCTGGAAGCCTCGTCCGCCGCCAGAGACCCGGTGGTGGACTACCTGAACGGGCTGCACTGGGACGGAATCCCCCGCGTGGAAACCTTGTTCATTGACTACCTGGGCGCAGAGGATACCCCCTACACCCGCGCCGTAGCCCGCAAATGCCTGGCCGCAGCCGTAACCAGAGCGTTCCATCCAGGGGCAAAATACGACCAAGTAGTCATCTTTTCGGGCCCTCAAGGGATCGGTAAAAGCACTTTAGTGGCCCATTTGGGGCAAAAATGGTTCTCTGACAGTCTTACTTGCTTCGGAACCAAGGACGCCAGAGAGAGCATCCGCGGGGTCTGGCTGGTGGAGCTGGGCGAGCTGACAGCGCTGGACAAGAGCGAGAATGAAGCCGCCAAGCAGTTCATCAGCCAGCGCGAAGACGTCTACCGCCCCAGTTATGGCCGGAATACAGTCAATTACCCACGCCGGTGCATTTTCTTTGGCACCAGCAACAAGATCGAATTCCTGCGCGACCCGACAGGCAACCGCCGATTCTGGCCCATTGATACCTACAAGCACACCCCAGAGTACGACATCAAGGTTCTGGGCGAGGACCACTGGCTGCCGCAGACCGCCGTGGACCAGATCTGGGCGGAGGCAGTCGAGCTTTACCGGCAGGGCGAGCCGCTGTACTTCAAAGGCGAGCAGGTCGAACAGGCGCAGGAAGTGCAACAGGAACACATGGAAGCCGACCCCTGGCAGGCCAAAATTCAGGCTTTTCTGGAAGCCGAGGTGCCCGTCGATTGGCGCACCGGATGGAATGCCGAGAGGCGCGAGCAGTGGTATGCAGGTACTCTCGTGGACAAGGCTTCGATCAACACGGCACCGAGAGATTATACCTGCGTGGCAGAAATCTGGGAGGAATGCTTAAATGGTCGGATCGAACGAATCACCACACGGGAGCAAAGACGCATCACGGCCAGCCTGGAGGCCCTGCCAGAGTGGGAGAAAACCAACACGGTACAGCGCTTTGCGCCTTACGGCAGGCAGAAAGCATGGCACAAAAATCCATATCCCGTCGGTTGACGCTGAGGGGGTAAAAGTTGGTTGACATGGTTGACGCGGTTGACGCACTCGGTTGACGCAAATTTTACGATTTATCGTTATTATATTATTATGTCAACTAATGTCAACCAAATATTACTATAAAATATAAATAATAAATAAAGAAGGATTATACCCGCGTATACACACGTATAGGGTCTAATAGGGAAATTGGTTGCCACGGTTGACAAAATACCGAGGGAGAAAGAAAAACACATGCGAGAAAACGTCATAGAACAAGCGCTCCGGGATGCCATCAAGAAGCAAGGCGGATGGTGCCTGAAATTCTTTTCACCAGGCACGGCAGGGGTGCCTGACCGAATCTGCCTGCTGCCCGGTGGGGTGATTGCCTTCGTAGAACTCAAGGCCCCCGGCAAGCACATCAAGAACGGCAGCCTGCAAGAGTTCTGGGGCAAAGAGCTGGACCGGATGGACTTTCACTGGTGCGAGATCAACACCACGGAGGATGCCAAAGCGCTGGCGCAGTACCTTGGCAATCTATCAAGGCTGCGCACCGGAAAGGAGGTTAGCCAGCGTGAATAGCTTTATCCCCCACCCTTACCAGCAGGACTGCATCAACGCGGTCATTGAGCGCCCCGGCGTGGCGCTTTGGCTGGAAATGGGCCTGGGCAAGACGGTGGTCACCCTAACCGCCATAGCCACGCTGCTGCAGCTGGACGAGGTCAGCAAAGTGCTGATTGTTGCCCCCAAGAAAGTGGCGGAAGCAACCTGGCAGGACGAAATCAAGAAATGGGAGCACCTGCAATGGCTGCGGACAAGCACAGTACTGGGGACAGCACAGCAGCGCGAGCGGGCCTTGTTAAAAAGAGCCGACATCTACATAACCAACCGGGACAGCGTCGTCTGGCTGGCGACGCGCTACGGCAGGCGCTGGCCCTTTGACATGGTGGTCCTGGATGAAGCGTCGAGCTTCAAGCACCACAGCACACAGCGGTTCAAAGCCCTGCGCCGGGTCCGGCCATTCATCCACCGGGTGGTGGAGCTCACTGGCACCCCCGCGCCGAAAGACTACATGGACCTGTGGGCGCAGGTGTACTTGCTGGACCAGGGGCAGCGGCTGGGCCAGCGCTTCACCCAGTACCGGGACAATTACTTTCAGCCGGATAAGCGCAACGGGATGCAGGTGTACAGCTGGCGGCCCCGCAAAGGTGCCGAGGAGGTCATCCAGGCAAAGCTGGCGGACATTGCAATCAGCATCCAGGCAGCCGACCACTTGCACCTGCCGGACAAAATCATTGAGGATATCCCGGTGGTCTTTCCCGACAGGGACTGGCAGACCTACCAGGAGATGCAGACCGCAAAGCTACTGGAAGTGGACAGCGAAACCATCACCGCGATGCAGGCGGCCACCCTGACCGGCAAGCTGCTCCAGTTGTGCAACGGCGCAATGTACGATGCAGAAAAGCAGGTTCATCAGCTGAACCACTGCAAGCTGGATGCGTTCATGGAGCTCATCGACGCGCTGGACGGGCAGAAAGCCCTCGTTTTTTACGGTTTTGACTTTGACCGGGAACTTTTACAGGCAGCGCTGAAAACGCGCGAGAAGGGCCTCAGATTCGCCGTGCTGGCAGGCCGTGAGGAAGCTGATGCCTGGAACCACGGAGAGCTGGACATACTGCTGGCCCAGCCTGCCAGCTGCGCCTACGGGCTGAACCTCCAGGATGGCGGGCACCACCTGATCTGGTACAGCCTGCCGTGGAACCTGGAGCTGTACGAGCAAGGCAACGCGCGGCTGTACAGACAGGGGCAGCAGCACCCCGTCATCATTCACCGACTGCTGGTCAAGAATGGTGCGGATGAATTGGTAGCCAGAGCACTGGAGAGCAAGAGCGCCTGCCAGCAGGGGTTGATTCAGGGCATTAAGGCTCTGGCAGAGGAGGTGCATCACCCGCGCAACGCACCCGCAGAGAAAGGTGGTGGTGATTGATGGATATCCTGCTCTCGATCATCGGCAGCGCCGTTCTGGCCGCGCTGCTGTCTGCCGCCTACACCGCCGGGGTCTGCGCCGGGAAAGCTGCTGCCCACCTGGAAGAGGACGACGAACCGAAAATCTACATGGATCATACGCATGGAGGTGAGGACGCGTGACAATACGCCAGTTCCGGCGATTAAGCAGAGCACGTCGCCGCCAAATCATTGATGACATAGAGGACCCGCTGACGCAACGGGTCCTCCGCTGCGCTTTTCTGGGGCCTGGCAAACGCAGCTGGGTGCAGGTGGCCCTCATCATCGGCGGGGACAACACGCCGAACACGGTCTGCCAGATCGCCCACAGAGGGCTGAATTCTGTCACATTTGACCACGAAAAACATGATACGATAGAACCATAGGCCCGACCACGCCTCTGGCAGAGCACTCCCCACTCACCCAAGCGCACCATGGCGGGCCACCCTCCCGGCAGCCTCTCAACGATGCGCAACCGCCGGGCGTTTTTTGAATTTTACCGAGGAGAGCACTCATGCCAAACGGAGGTAAGGACAACGGGCGGTTCAGGACCGCCACGCTGGTGAACTGGCACCTGCTGCCGGAGGTCGAGCTCACACCGGGCGGATTTGCCAAGATGCAGGCAGCCCCCTGGCCAGAGGGCATCGACACCATGGTGCGGTTTAAGGACGCACTCAGCTGCGACTTCCGGGAAGCGCAGGGCCTGCACTTTTACAGTGATGATTACCAGTTTGAACGGATCTGGACAAAGCCGGAGGTGTACCTGGAACTGCTGGAGCAATTCGCCTTCGTGGTCGAGCCGGACTTCTCCATGTACCTGGATTTCCCGGAGCCACTCCAGAAATGGAACCACTACCGCAACCAGCTGCTGGGGGCCTGGTGGCAGGCACGCGGGCTGAACGTGATCCCCAGTGCCAGCTGGGCAGACAAAGCAAGCTTTGCCTGGACCTTTGAGGGACTGCCGGAGCACAGCACCGTGGCAATCAGCACGGTAGGCTGCGTCAAGGGCCGGGAGCTGTACGGCTACTTCATGGATGGTGTACGCGAGCTTTTCCACCAGAAGCATCCCACCGGCCTGCTGGTGTACGGCAAGCTCACCCCAGACATTGAAAAGGCCTGCCAGGACGCGGGCATCAAATACAAGAACTTCCCGCACACGATGATGGGCGCACGGTTCCTGACCAAACAGTACGCCGGGAAGCTGGCGCAGGCGGATAAACGGCGCAGCAGAACGGATGGTTGACTTTCGCGTCAGGGCGTGATACGGTATAAGAAACCTGTCACATTTGCCCCTAAAAACCATGATACGATGAACCCAGTAACTAACTGGGAGGGTCGATCATGGGCAGAGGGTCACTGGGAGCACAGCAGGGCATGCGGGCGGCTACCGCAACGCAAGCGGAGGAAGCCGCACTGCGGAACCACCCGGAAACAACCACCCACATTGCCGACCACGAGCTGACAGGTAAACAAAAACGCGCCTGGGTAAGAATGGCCTGCCCCGGACTGACCGATGCAGAACAGACAGCAGCGGTTAAAGCGCTGGAGCATTACTCAGAGCTGGGCTTCCACGCAATTCATAACAACAACCCCGACAACAGCCCAAAAGTAGCGAGAGAAATCGAGCTCATTGACCGGGTGCTGAGCGGAAAGAACGCCCCTATCTACAAGGGCGCAATTTACCGTGGAGTTAAATGGGGCAACGGCGAAAAAGCCCTAAAGAACCTAATATCAAATGGCACCTGGACCGAAAAGGGCGTCACCAGTATGTCCAGCAACCCAGAGGTAGCCCGTGAATTTTCAGGTTTAACTGCAAACCACGGCGATTTCATCTCCGTCATTCTCCGCGAGGCTCCGGGCAAAAACATTTCTGGTGTGCCTTTCAGACACCTGTCAAAGATTTCTAGTGAGCATGAGGTTTTACTGCCCTCCTCGATCAATCGTCGAGGATTCAGCATTAAAAAAGCCACCTGGACCAAGAACAACCACGGTGCCACGGTTGTCTACCTTGACGTTGAAGAAAACCTACGGAGGAAAAAGTAATGGATTTGTATAGACCTCTTTGCGAAATCAGCGATAATGATTTGCTTTCTCGCCTGAAAGCGCTGAGCGCACAAGGGATGACAGAAGACGAAATCGCCAAAACCCAAGAGGGGCAGGAGCGTTACTTCCGCTCGCTGACAGACATGCAGATTATCGACATTTGCAACCAGAAAATGAGCCAACCGGGGATGACGCTCTCTGACATTCCCGAATTCAGCGAGCGTGTACGCCGTCGCAACCTCCCCTATGAGGAGGCCTGTGCGCAGCTTTTCAACAAGCAGGAGGATGAAGAATGAACCACAAACCTACCCGTGCAGAGTTCGAAGCTAACGTGCGGATGAAGGGCGAGGGCCCCAGCAAAGCAGATCTTGCCAAGCTGTACCCGGATTTGTTCGGCTCCAAAACCAAGAAAAAGAAGCCCGCCGCAAAGGCTAAGAAGAAAACCAAATAAACCTGTCACATTCTCCACTCACCCGGATGGTATGATAATACCGCCGGGTGATTTTTCATTTTTGCGCCCTGCACCTCCGTTTTATGGCCCCGTGGTTTTCGGCCTCCCTTTCCCACGGGGCCGCTTTTTTATGCCCAAAAATCCCGTCACATTTGATGCTTGAAACCATGGTACGATAGAGGGAGAACCTATAAGCGGAGGACAAAACATGGAAGTTCAAACCTGGAAAATTGGTGACGTACACCCCTACAAGAACAACCCGCGCAACAACACCGCGGCAGTCAAGCCGGTAGCCAACAGCATCAAAGAATTTGGCTTTCAGCAGCCTATCGTAGTGGACAAGGACGGCGTGATCATCGTCGGGCACACCCGCTACAAGGCCGCCAAGATGCTCAAGCTGAAAGAGGTTCCGGTCGTGGTGGCGGCCAGCCTTACCCCTGACCAGGTCAAGGCATACCGCGTGGCCGACAATTCCACCGGTGAGGTAGCGGTCTGGGACATTCCCCTGCTGAACGCAGAAATCCAGGGCCTGGACTATGACTTCGCCGATTTTGGCCTGAACGTTGCTGTACAGCAGGTGGACGGTGACGCCGAGGATGACGACTACGACATGGAGCTGCCGGAGGAGCCCACCTGCCGCGTTGGCGACATCTGGCAGCTGGGCAACCACCGCCTGATGGTCGGCGACAGCACCGACCCTCGGTACGTCAACGCGCTCATGGGCAGCGAACAGGCGGATCTGCTGGTCACCGACCCGCCCTACAACGTGGACTACGAGGGCAGCAACGGCAAGAAAATCCAGAACGACAGTATGGACGAAAGCCAGTTCCGGCAATTTCTGCTCCAGGCATATTGCTGCGCTTACGATGCCTGCCGCACCGGCGCAGCCGCGTACATCTTCCACGCAGACACCGAGGGCGAAGCCTTCCGTGCCATGTTCCGGGAGGCAGGCTGGGAGCTGCACGGCTGCCTGATCTGGGTCAAGAACAGCCTGGTGCTGGGCCGCGCCGACTACCAGTACCAGCACGAACCCTGCCTGTATGGCTGGAAGCCGGGTGCAGGCCATTACTTCATCAACGACCGCACCAACACCACTGTCATTGATGACGCCAAGCCGGAGGACCTCAAGAAGATGAAGAAAGAGGATCTGCTGGCATGGGCCACACGTGTGCAGGAATACCTGCAAAAGGAGCAGACGACCGTGCTGCGCTACGACAAGCCCGCCGCCAGCAAAGAGCACCCCACCATGAAGCCGGTGCCCCTGGTCGGCCACCTCATCAAGAACAGCTCCAAGCCTGGACAAATCGTTCTGGACTTGTTCGGCGGCAGTGGCAGCACGCTGATTGCCTGCGAGCAGATGAACCGCCGCTGCTTTACGATGGAGTTTGACCCGCAGTACGCCGACGTCATCATCGACCGCTGGCAGCAGTTCACGGGCCGTGAGGCGGTCAAACTGAACTGATGCGACAAGTTACCCACAGAAACACTAAGACCCCACAGAACGCCGCTACGGAGGAGGTGTGAGCATTGCCGAAAAAACGCCCAAAGGCCGAGGACTGGACTGACCCCACGGGCCTTCTGCTCCTCCAGAGCTGGGCGCAGCAGGGGCTATCGCAGGAAGAAATCTGCACCAATATGGAACGTCTGCGCGGCGTGCCCATCGCCCCACGAACCCTGCGGCGCTGGATTGCCAAGTACCCGGCTACTATCGGGGTTGCGTTCAACAATGGTCGGGAAGCCTCCATCGCCATCGTGGAGAACGCGCTTTTTCAGAAAGCATCCAAGGGCGACCTGGGCGCGATCTGTTTTTATCTCAAAAATAAGTGCCCTGATCGCTGGAGTGAGCACCCAGAGCTGCGGGGCATGAGCGGAAAGGTGGTATTCATCGATGACATACCAGCAACGAAACCGCCGGACACTGCCGATCAGCAGCAATCCGGAGGTACGGCTGACCAGCCTGATCATTCCTGAGTACTACGCTGCCCACACTGCGGTATGGAGTGGCAATTACACCGAGTACCTAGGCGACGGTGGGCGTGGTTCGCTCAAGTCCACCTTTGCCGCAACCGAGCACATCCTGCTCATTATGCGGGTGCCGGACATCCACGGCATCGTCCTGCGTAAGGTTGCCAACACCATCGTGACCTCCGTCTGGCCGGAATACAACCGCGTCATTGACCGCATGGGCATCCGCCACCTCTGGAAGCAGACCAAGAAGCCCTACACCCTGGAGTACCTGCCCACCGGGCAGACCATCCAATTCTACGGCCTGGACGACCCCGGCAAGCTGAAATCCCTGGCCGCACCGTTTGGCTACTTTGGCGTGGCCCACTTTGAGGAATTCGACCAGTACGACGGAGAGGAAGAAATCCGAAATGTCGAACAGTCTGTATTCCGCGGCGGCCCCTTCGCCTTTGCCTTCAAGACCTTCAACTCCCCTGCTATGGCCCGCCATTGGGTCAACCGCTACAAGCGGGAGCCCAAGCCCCGGCAGTTCCGGCATCATACCACCTACCTGACCACCCCCGCAGACTGGTTGGGTCCGAAGTTCTTTGACGAAGCCGAGGTCCTAAAACAGCGGGATCCCATCGCCTACGCGCATGAATACCTGGGCGAGGTGGTGGGGTGCGGCACACAGGTATTTGATAACCTGGAAATCCGGGAAATTTCGCGCGAAGAAATCTCGCAGTTTGACCGGACCTACTGCGGCCTGGACTGGGGCTGGTACCCGGACCCGAACCACTTCGGCGAGATGGCCTACAGCAGCCCCAAGCGGACCCTGTACATTTTTGCCGAGCACCGCGCCACCCGCGAAAAGGATGAAGACCTGGCCCGCGTTCTGGAACCGTGGAAGAACAAGGAAATCATTGCTGACAGCGCAGGCAACAAAAGCATTGCAACCCTGCGGGACCTGGGCTTTCGCGGTCTGCGCGGCTGCCATAAGTACAGCGCCCATGGCGGTACCAGCGTAACGGACGGCATGAAATGGCTGCAAAGCCGCGCCAAAATTGTCATTGACCCCGTGCGCTGCCCGCATACCGCGCGGGAATTCAGCGAGTACGAGTATCCCATCGATAAGAAAACCCAGGAAGTCCAAAACACCTACATCGACGCGGACAACCACAGCATCGACATGGTACGCTACGCCATGGAACCGATATGGCAGAAACGAGGAGTGCGAAACGCATGATTGACTTTAACCAGATTGAACAAGAGCTCGGCGTGCAGACCCTCATGACCGACAAGCAGCAGGCCGCCATCGAGAACTGGTACCGCGTGGCCATCAAGGGAGAAGCCTGCGACCAGAACCCGGATACCAAAGCCCTGGGCCTGCCTGCTGCAATCTGTACAGAGCTTGCCCGGCTTACCACGCTGGAGCTGGAAATCAACGTCCAGGGCAGCCAGCGCGCGGACTGGATCAACCGCAAAATGCAAAAGGTCATGAGCCCCCGCAGGCGCAGAATCCTGTCCGTGGCCCTGGCCCTGGGCAGCGGCGCCTGGAAGCCCTACCAGGCCGGAAACGACATCGGGGTGAGCTTTGTAAGTGCCGACAGCATCTACCCGATCAGCACCAACACCGACGGCGAGCTGACGGAAGTGGTATTCGTCAACCGCATTCAGGATAGCAAGAACGTGTACAACCGCCTGGAGTGGATGCACGTTCTGCTCGGCCCGGAGGACTACCACGACAAGGAGCGCGACATCCTGGAAGCCCGCGACGTTGCGGCTGCGGCAGAATACCCCTGTGTACAGGTTATCAACCTGGCTTTTATGGGAAGCACCCACAACGAGCTGGGCACCGCCATCGGGCTGGACGCCCGTCCAGAGTGGAAAGACGTAGAACCCATCGCCTACCTGCCCGGGCTGGATAAAGTGCCCTGCGGTTATTTCGTCACACCCATTGTCAATACAGTGGATCCCAACAATGAGCTGGGCGCGGCCATTTTTGCGCCAGGCATCCCGGAGATTATCGATGCCGACGTCCAGTTCACTCGCCTGGATTGGGAATACGAGGGCGGCGAACTTGGTGTAGACGTTGATGAAAACTACCTCGTCCCCATCGGCGAAAACGGTGCCCCTATCTCCGACGAAGAAAGCCTGCGCCGCTTTGGCGTTCCCGCCCAGGCGCTCAACGAACGCGCTCCGGAACATGCCCAGCGTTTGTTCCGCGGCATGAACATCAACACGGGCATTGCAGACGGCGGAACCTTTTACCAGATTTTCGCCCCCAGCCTGCGCGATGGCAACTATCTGAGTGGCCTGAACCAGTATCTGCGGCATGTTGAGAGTAAATGCGGCTTGAGCTTCGGCGTTCTCTCCCAAGTCGCCGAGACCGAAAAGACCGCAACCGAAATCATCAGCAGCCGCCAAAAGCTGTACGCGACCGTCAGTGATATTCAGGCCGCGCTGGAGGACGCACTGCGTGGGTTGATTGCCGCCCTTGACTTCTGGGCAGATCAGCTGGATACCGTGCCTGCCGGAGCAGGTGCGCCTGAAATTTCTTTCAAGTGGGACGATTCCATCATCATCGATCGGCAGACCGAAATGGTGCAGTGGCAGTCAGAGCTCCAGCTCGGCCTGCGCAGCAAGGTAGAATACCGCCAGCATTTCTATGGCGAGGATGAAGCCACTGCGCAGCAGGCCATTGCCGCCATTCAGCAGGAATCCATGGCGACCGACATTTTACAGGGGGTGCTTACCAATGGCAGCAGCCAAAACGACCAAAAATCCAGCTCCGGCAAAAAGAGCAGCGGAAAAGCTCGATGAGCTCCGACTGAATGCGGGGGTTGCCCGCAGCATGACCGCCTGGGGCCGCTATGAGGGCGCGTGCGACGCTTTACGGTGGTTAGGGTATAAGATTACCATCGAGGGCGGCAAGCACCGTGTGGAGCCTTGCTGAGGCCAGAGCAGGTCGAGGATTACGCCCAGCGGTGCGCGGCAGCGTTTGACGACCTGGAGCTGGGCATCCTCCTGGACATGGCACGCCGAATTGCCAATGCCAACTACATGACCGAGGGGGCCCAGTGGCAGGCCGAGCGAGCACAGGCTCTCGGTGCCAGCCGCAAACACCTGGCAGAGCGCATGGAGCAGCTCATGGCGGACGCAGCACCCCAGGTAGCTGCCATTTTCGCCCAGGCCATGCTGGAAGCCGAGGAGCAGGACAACCGCTTCTACCGCGCCGCAGGGCAGCCAGAGCCGGAGGGCATCGGCACAAGCGCCGTGGCCCAGCAGCTGGCGCAGAGCGGATACCGCCGCACCATGAATACGCTGTACAACCTGACCCAGACACGCGCCCTAATGGGAAACCATAACCTACCGGTTGCTGTACAGGAACAGCTGGGCCGGCTTCTCGATCAGGGGCATCTGAGCGTAGCCAGCGGCGCGTTCAGCTATGACCAGGTCGTCCGCCGGAGCATCAAGGAGCTTGCGGCTTCTGGGGTTGATGCGATCACCTACCCCAGCGGTCACACGGATAAGCTAGAGACCGTAGTGCTTCGCGCCATGCGCACGGGCATCAACCAGACCGCCATGGATATCAGTCAGCATAACGCAGAGAGCATGGACGTGGACGTCATGGAGCTGACTGCCCACGGCGGTGCTCGAACAGGCGACGGCAAGGCTGACTTCACCAACCACAGCTGGTGGCAGGGTAAGCTGGTCAGCCTTTCCGGCCAACCCGGCTATCTGACGCTGGACGACATCGGCTACGGCGACGTGCGCGGTTTTGCAGGGGCCAACTGCCGTCACAACTGGCACCCGTTCTGGCCGGGGGTCAGCAAGCCTGCATACACCCAGGAGACGCTGGACGAATACAACCGCCCGAAGTTCCCGTACAACGGCCAGCTGCTGACCGAGGAGCAAGCCGACCGACGCCAGCGCGCCCTGGAGCGCCAGATCCGGCGCTGGAAGCGCGAGTACGTCCTCGCCAAGGAAACTAATCAGGCTGACCTGCAAAGCGCCGCAGCGGGCCGCCTGGCCGCCGCCAGGGGCAGGCTGGCGGACTTCCTGCAGCAAACCGGGCGACACAAGCAGCAGCTGCGGGAGACTGTGCCCGGCTTCGGACGCAGCGAGGCCAGCAGCGCTGTGTGGGCAGCAAGGCGCTTGCAGGCCGAACAAAATAATGCTATACTGATAGAAAATTTGCGAACCGCGGGAAATCTGCCACAAAAAGCACAGATTCATCTGACACCCAAAGAGCTGGACTTGGCAGAGCTTTCATTTGACGACACCCATGTCAATCAGGAGAGGCAGCACCACATAAGCGAAGCACAGGCTAAAGAGTTCATTCAACAGGCCGCGATCTCGGTTACGGTATGGAACGGGCGCTTCGAGCGTTACTACAGCCAAAACGGTGTAGCTTACGTAGACCTGCTAAAGAAAGAAATACGAACAGCGTATGGCAAAGCCGAATACGATGCCAGTACACAAGCACTAATGGAGGCACTTGAACAAAATGGCTTATTTAGGGAATATTGAATATGAGCCCGACGAATTCGGTGTCGCGGTGCGCGTTAAGTGCCCCCTCGTGGACACATGGATAGATCCTGTCGATTGCATGGAAAACCAGGGAAACAATGAAGCGGCCATCCCGGAGCGCTTCAAACACAAACAAGGCTGGCAGGAAATCTGCAAGCAGTGTCCATTTAGGGACTACTGATTTACACGCGGCACAAAGGCCCGGAGCTATAAAGCTCCGGGCCTTGTTTGTTATTTTCGGTTGCTATAGGCCAGCTTGGCCAGCTTGTCCAGTTCGGCATGCAGTGCCGGGTCAAGCGCAGCTACCCATCGCTTAGGAATGGCTTTGAAGCCGTACTTTGCACCCGCCAGACCGCCAGCAATCGCACCCACGGTGTCGGCGTCACCGCCGAAGTTTACTGCTTTGATAAGGGTCTCTTCAAAGGTCGGCTCCTGCATCGCCAGCATGACCGCATGCAGTGTATCAACAACGTAGCCGGAGGGCGACCAATCGGCTGGAACTTCGGACACCGACCCGCAATCGTTACAAGGAATGAGTTCCAGCAGCCGTCGCTCATAGCGCCGGGTTACCTTGCTACTCACATAAGCACTCACAAGCATTGAATAACGGCGGCAGGCCGTCTCGCTCTCCAATCCAGAATGCGTCAGGTGCGACTGCCGCGCGGCCACGTACCCTGCATGTCCTGCTGAACGATACCACAACCCTGGATAGATGCAACGCATCAAAGCACCGTTACCGTCCTGGTTTTCGCCCAACGATTCAGCCGCATCGTGCCAGGCACAGAACGGCCCATAAGCGTCCAGATTGTGCCTGGCCCGCGCAATCGCACTTCTGCAAGTATTCCCTATATCGGGCGGGTTCGTATCGACCCACGCAATGAATCGATTACCAATGGCGTCTGCGAGTTCACCCTCGTCCGCACGATCAGAGGATGTCAAGAGTTCCGCATCCAAGATTCCGTTTGCCACGCACAGCGTCATAGCGGTATCGTCGGTGGTTTCGCCGGGCCTCAGATTCAACCATCCGCCGCCTACCATTTCGCGCAGACCCTCCGGGTAGGCTCTACGGACAGCTTCACGGGGCATGAACTCTAGCGGGCCACCAAGGGCATCGCCGACAGCCACGCCATACAGCGCACCCTTGATACGGTCAAAAACTGCTGCCATAGTTGAGCACCTCCTAGTTACAGCTTATTCCATCTCCGCGCGGCTGTCAAACAGTGCCTTCTCCAGATAGCGCAGGGCAAAGTGAAAATCACGGTAGCCCTGCTTGCAGACCTTCCAGTAGTACGTAGAGGGAAGCCCCAGACGGTGATCGGTGGGCATTGTGTAGATCATGGCGTCGATGTCCCGCAGCACGACTTCCTTCGTGCCGACAGCCATGACCTCCGGGACGTGCAGCGTTTGCTTCTGGTAAAACACCGGGTAGCCTTCATAGTGGTCGAGCGCCAGCTCGTCATCATCCTGGATGGCGAACACCCCGCAGGGAACACTGGCAGCTTCGTCCGGCTCGACCGTCAGGTAGCTGCCGGTTTTCGAGCCGCGAAACACCAGCCGCATATCAGACAGGGACGTGTGCCCGATGACGCGGGCGTGCGGGCAGCGGTGGAACATCTGGGTAAGGTTCAGATTAGAACCATAAGCAAGATAGTATTTCATTTTCAGCATCCTCCTTTTGAGGTCTTTTCATGGACAGACAGCAGCTTCATGGCGCAGTGGTTTTTATCCACATACTCCTGAGCTAGGGTCTGGGCCTCGCGCACCGAGGATGCCCAGAAGTCACGGCGGACCTTGCGGCCACCACCTGGGAGCTGCTTATCCGCCTGGAAATAGATAGCGCGGTAGCACCGGTCACGAGAGACGACGCCTTCCTCGTCAACATGAAAAACAACTAACATTTCAAAACCATCCTTTCATTGCAGCCTGCCATCATCAGCGCCGGGCGGCTGGCCCCGACGGACGCCCAGGTGGGCGTTTCGGCTCAATCAATGGCCGGGAGGGTTTCGCCTCCCTGCCACATTTGGGTGTAGGTTCCGTCCAGATTAAATCTGACCTGCACCCCTTTACGCACGTTCACCACGAACACCGGTTTCTGGAGAGTAGAAAGCAGATAGCGGGCTGCCTTTCTATAATCCCTGGAGTCATCAAAACCACCGAGCAAAACGTCGTCCACGTACATCACATAACGAGCATTCATTTCTATTTACCTCCGTTTGTTTTTCTTGGAACGTGTGTATATTAACTCTGGTGTGCCCATAGTGCAAGGGACTAAGGTGTACAATCTTAGCCCCTTGCTTTTGTTGGGTTTTGTGGGGTTACGCTACCGCTGCCACAGCAGCCTGGCTAGGGCGGCCATTGCGCCATGCGGTATCACCGGGAAGCCGGTTCGTGAACACTCCACGGGCGGTGGCAAATTCATCCCCGATGAAGCCCAGACGCAGCAGCCAGCAGCGCATGGTGTAGCGTTGGTTATCGCTCTGCAAGGGCTGGTACTTGGCCGCGCGAGTATGCAGCGCACGGTAGTTCATCGCCAGGCAAAGCTGCACGTAAGCTTTCAGCTGCCCGGCATGCAGGCCGCCCTTTTTGCCCGCCGGAGCGTCCGGGTTGAAGTTGTCGAACTGGAACAGCCGGAACTCTACCCCCTTGCCCTCAAAGAAGCTGTGCAGGTTCAGCATATGATAGCGGGTCTGGTCGTAGTGGCCCACATTGTGAGCATAGCCCGTCTGCGTCGAATACCAGATTACCTCCAGGTCATGCAGACTTTGAGGCGCGCGAGCATTGACCGCCAGCAGAAAGTTCTGATCTACCGTCTGGCACCAGCGCATCCGAGCAGGTGCAATGCCGATGGAGCCAATCAGCAGCTGCTCATGGCTGGCCATGATATTGGTCAGGTTCAGCAGGCTCCTGGCAGTATGCCCTGCCCCATCAACATGAACATGCACCCCGCACTGATGCGCTGGGTCACTCCTTGCGCCTGCTGCACGCAGATTGCGGATGATCTGCTGCAGCAAAGGCATCTGCTCCCAGGTAAGAACCGGGCTGACCAGTTCCGTGCGCTCCCATGCATTGCGGGCCCGGATCGAGCTATCGGATTCGATTTTCCAGGCAGCGTGGCAGGTCGGGTCGCTGACAGGGTAAATTCTTCGCTCATCCAGGTGCATGCCGGGAAGCGAATAATTCCAGGCTACCCCGGTCAGTTCCGTCAGGGTAGTGGCCACAATCTGGGCAGCTTTCGAGCGAGAGATATTGTACATCTCGACCTCTACGCCGAACTTCTGATTCAGGATTTCGTTCATTTTTTCGTTTACCTCCGTCATTTTTCTTGGATCGTGTGTATGTTAGCTCTGATTGCCTGACTTTGCAAGACGCTAAACTACACAAGGTGTACACGAAATTCTTGTGTAATTTAGTACGGTTGAACCATAGCAGTACCGTGGTATAATACCGATTAGGAGGTGAGACAATGCCACTGACCGAAAAACAAAAGAAATGGCGCAATGACTGGGAAAAAGCAAACCGCTGTGTTCTGGGCTGCAAGGTCCACCGAGACTATGCCGCCCACGCCAAACAGGTGGTTGCCGAAAACGGTGACACCGTAAGCGGAGTGCTGAAAAAAGCCATGGACGCCTACCTGGAAGAGCACGGAAAACCATTCACTAAATGACCAAAGCCCCTGGAAGTTTTTGAGCTTCCGGGGGCTTTGGTTTTTGGTTGCCATGGTTGACGCGGTTGACGCACACGGTTGACGCGTAAATCACGAGTTATCGTTCTAATACACCCTTGTCAACTAATGTCAACCAAATATTACTATAAAATATAAATAATAAATAAATAAGGGATACGCCCACGTATACCCACGCGTAAGGGTCTTATAGGAAATCGGTTGCCATGGTTGACACGGTTGACGCACAGCATGGAAAAAAGTTGTCACATTTTCCTCCGGAAACCATGGTACGATAATCTCAAGATCGCTGACGCCGAGCGGAATCGGGCGGGTTGGGCGTCGTCGTGGCAGGACGGAAAACATGCCGTAGCCCAAAGGGAGGAACCTATGAAACGTGAAGATCTGAGAGCAATCGAGAGCTTGAGCGAAGCCCAGGTAGACGCCGTCATGACATTGGCAGGCAGGGACAGCGCAGCCGCACACAGCCGCGAGGAGGCCCTCCAGCAGCAGCTGAACGCCGCCCAGCAGGGCCTGGCCGCATTCGGTACGCAGAAACCGTCTGACCTGGCATCCGCACTCCAGCAGGTCCAGCAGCTGCAGACCCAGCTTGCTGAGCAGGCCGCAGATTACTGCTTCCGCGATTTTGCCCGGAACGCTGCGCAGGATGCGGGGGCGATCGATGCGGATGATGTAATCAACTTGCTGTCTCAGGACACGGCACTGCGCGGCAGCTCCAATCTGGATGCTGACATCCGCGCAGCCGTGGACAAGCTGAAAACTCAGACCAAGCCGCACTGGTTCGCCAAGGCTCCCGAAGAACCGCAGGACGACGGGCAGACTTCCCGCAAGGTTGTCGTGCCCAAACCCAACAACACCAAGGCTGCATCTGGCAGCGACCCCACAACCAAAGAGTTTGCAATGATGGACTACATGGCACGCATGGAACTCAAAGCCAAGAACCCCGCGCTCTTTGCCGATTTGTGGGCCAAGAGCCGAGCAGCTGCACACACCATTTACTGAGGAGGATAACCTATGCCTACTGGCACTTTTGGCGGCTTCCCGTTTGACCCGGAAGTCTATGGCTCTTTTGTGGACCAGGAACCCGTGTTCACCGACAGCATCATCGCTTCCGGTATCCTGGCATCCGACACCAACATGACCACCTTGCTGGATAACGGCGGCACGGTGGGCACCACTCGTTTCTACAACCCGCTGGATCCGGACACCGACGCACCTCTGGTCCGCAACGGTACCACCAACAACACCCCCGTCGAGATCTCCGGCGGCAAGCAGTCCTTCATCCGTATGGATCGCATGAAAGCCTGGAAGGCCAACCAGCTGGTACGCGAACTGACCGGTGCTAACCCCATGCAGGCTGTAGCCCGTCACACCGCCCAGTACTGGCGTGTGTACCGCCAGGGCCTGCTGGTCAAGACCGCAGACGCCGTCTTGCAGCTGGGCGGCCTGGCCTCCCACGTCATGACTGCCACCGGTGGCGTAACTTCTGGCCTGCTGATTGACGGCCAGCAGGCAGCGCTGGGCGAGTTTGCCCGCAAGTTTGGCTTGTTCGTCATGCACTCCAAGATTTTTGCTGAGTACCAGAAAATGGGCCTGGTGGACTACAACAAGTACACCATTACCAACGTGCTCCAGCGCGAAGTGGAACTGCCGACCATCAACGGCTTGATCGTCATCGTGAATGACCGTGGCACCAGCCATGTGATCGAAGAGGGTGCCTCCGAGCCTAAGAAGAAAGTTACCATCTACGATTGCTACCTGTTCGGTCAGGGCTGCTTCCTGGAGGCCACCCCTGCCGTCACCACCCCGGATTACACCGACTACAACCCGGAGCTGGGCGGCGGTACCGACATTCTGTACAACACCCGCAGCTGGATTCTGCACCCGAACGGCGTGTCTTTCCTGGCCGATAACATCTCCGGTGAGACCCCGACCGACGCTGAATTCACCGCCAAGGCCAACTGGGCGCTGCGCTTCGAGCACCAGAACGTGCGTATCGGCAAGATCGAAATCCGCGCCGACAAGCTGGGCGCTTAACAGACAGGAGAAGCACCATGGTGGACAGCTGGCTGACTTATGCAGACTATTGCGCTTACGGATACGCAGACATTGCAGAATCCGACTTTCCGCGCGCAGCAGCGCAGGCTACGCTGCAGATCATGGAAGCCACGCACTGGCGGGCAGCCATTGCGGCAGACACTGTAAGCATCAAGTACTTGCTGGACTGCGAAGCACTGCTGATCAGCGAGGCCACCAAGCAGGCGCAGGTAGAAGAAAGCTCCGGCAGTGGGGCCGTTACCAGCTCCAGCAATGATGGCTACAGTGAAAGCTACGCCGCCGCTTCGGACACCCGCAAGGAATACGTTACCCGATGCGCGCAGATTATCCGGCAGACTCTCGGTGCTCCGGGCGCCAACTGGATGCTCCTTGCCGGTGCAGTCTACCATCCCCGCGCGAGACGCTGACTTTTGGAGGTACACACATGCCCTTGCTTGCAGATAAGTCTGTGCTTTTGTCCTGCTTGTTTTGCAATAACGAAACGGACGAGGAGACAGAGGTCACTACCCTGTTATCGGGGGTAAGCGTACATGCCAAGACTATTGCAGCGGCAAATGCGGATGGTCTGAGCGCCGCCTCGGTGATGCAGATTCGCATCTTTTGCAGGCACAGCACGTCGGCCCGCCCAGAGGCCCCAGAATCGGGCGTTGTCGTTGATGACACCGTTTATCGCCCCTGCACAGTGGGGCTTCCAGGAAAGCGCGCCTGCCGCCCCAGCGTGGACGCTGCGCCCTGGTGACCACATCACCTACGCGGGCGCCCAGCTGACCGTGCTAGCCGTCCACGACAACCGCGGGCAGAGACGCAATCCGCACTGGTATGTAGAGGCGCACTGATGCACATTGATTTTGACGTCGAGATCGATCTCTCCGGGCTGGATCAGGAGATTCAGCGCCGGCTGGGGCCAACGAGCCCGGCTCAAAAGTTTGTGGATTCATCCTTCATCCGGGTAACGGACCCCTATGTACCCTTCCGCACCGGTGCCGCAAAGGACAGCGCCATCATAAACAGCGTTATCGGTTCCGGCAAGATTGTGTATGCAACGCCATACATTCGGGCCATCTGGTCCCACCCGGAATGGAACTTCAACGGTGCCCCCATGCGCGGGGCTTACTGGGCGCAGCGCAGCTGGGCTGACTACGGGGACGAAATCATCCGGGGTGCCGCACAGATCGCGGGAGGACACGCAGAATGAACGCACTTGATGCCACCAGAGCGTGGCTGCGGGCACATTGCCCACTGATTGATAAGACCGACCGGTTCAACGCCAACTACCTGGGTAGCCAGGCCACGGAATATACCCTTTGCACGGCGGGCGAAACCCACCGGGAGGATATTCTGGGCATTGACCACGCCACCTACAAGCTCACATTTGTGGCGCAGCTCCCCTATGGTGCCACCCTTAAGGGCAACATTGCTGCGGCGGATTTTTTCGCTAACCTGGCCAACTGGCTCCGGGGTGCAGAGCGTGCGCACAATTATCCACAGATTGCTGGTTATGAAGTGGAAAAAATCGAAGCCAGCAACGCTGGTATTTTAACTAGTGCTGATGCCAACGCAGCACGATACCAGATCCAAATCACGATCCATACGAAGGAGTTGGAAGCATGAAACTGGAACGCAAATACATGGCCCACTACCTGAACGCCCACTTTGCTAAGGACAGCGAGGGCGAGGCCAGCTACGTTCGCCTGGGCGCGGACCTTGAGGAGTACAGTCCTGAGCTCTCTGCCAACGTGGAAAAGAAGAACAACATCCTGGGTCAGACCTCTATCACCATTGACAGCTACCAGAAACAGGGCGAGGTAAGCCCCTACTACGCCGAAAAGGGCGATCCCCTGTTTGAAAAGCTGCAGGCCATCATCGACGGCGACCTGGTGCTGGATGACCTGAAAACCGACATCGTGGAGGTCAAGCTCTGGGAAAGTGGGACGTCCGGTACCTTCCCTGCTGTACGTGAGGAATGCTACGTCGAGGTATCCAGCTATGGCGGCGATACCACTGGCTACCAGATCCCCTTTAATGTGCATTATACCGGCGTAAAAACCAAGGGTACGTTCAACACTTCGACCAAGGCTTTCACTCCCGCGGAGTGATAAGCCCAAAGGAGGCGCAGCATGGAACTGAAAATTGACAGAGGCTTGAAGAGCTACGAGGTGACTGACGCAGACGGTACACCGTTGGGGACGATTTATATCAATCCCGCCGATGTAGGTATCGTGGCACGACTGGAAGAGGCGGGCAACGCAATCCAGAAATTGGCCGATGGCCTGACTGACGACGCGCAGATTTCCGACGTTGTGGACGCCGACCAGGCCATCAAGGCGCAGGTGGACTACATCTTCGGCAGCAAAGCTTCTGACGTATTCTTCAAAGGCATCTCGGCGCTGGCCCTGCTGCCTGATGGCACAATGGTCTTCGAAAAAGTCCTGCAGGCGATTGTCCCCATTATCCAGGACGCAGTAGGAGACGCCGTCAAGGCCTGCCAGAAACGCGTGCAGACGCGTACTGCCGCCTACGCTGATAAGACCAAGGGCCTCGCCCCTGGCCAGAAGGCGTGAGCGCGTGGGAACTTCCCACCACCGTAGACGTGTGCGGGCAGACGTTCGCAATCCGCTCTGATTTCAGGGCTGTGCTCGATGCCCTGGCCGCACTGGCAGATCCCGAACTATCCCAGCAGGAGCAGTACCTCGCCTGCCTCGAAATCATGTACCCAGACTGGCAAGCGCTGCCCGACGCCAATGCGGCGCTCCGGGCGGCGTTTACTTTTATCAACGCGGGCCGAGAAGAATCTTCCGCAAAGCACCTCCCCCGCTTGGTGGACTGGGAACAGGATGCGGGGATGATCGCACCAGCCGTGGATAAGGTGCTCGGATACAGCTGCCGGAGATGCGAGTATCTGCACTGGTGGGAATTTTTAGGCGCTTTTCAGGGCATTGGTGATGGGCTATTTGCCCAAGTGGTGAACATTCGGAACAAGCGCGCAAAGGGAAAAAAGCTGGAGAAATCCGAGTTGGAATTTGCCAGAGAAAACGAAAAGTTGATAAAAATCCGAACGCCGGAAAGCGCAGAGGACAAAGCCGAGAAACAAAGATTGCTCGCACTTTTAGGGGGGTGAAGCCGTGGCCGAGAATAAGATCGTCATCGACGCTCGAATCAATAAAAAGGGGGCCGAGGCCGACCTTAAATCGCTGGAAGCCAGCGTAAAGAGCACAGCATCTCAAATCAAAGACCTGGGTAAGCAGATAGCCACCGCCCAGAGCGGACGCAGTAAGCTCCAAGAACAGCTGGAGGGCGCTCGGCAGAAAGCCGCAGAGACCGCAGCTGAGCTTGACAAGGTAAATCGTCAGATTGATGCCGCTGAACAGGCACACCTGCAAAGCATCAAAAGTGATTACCCCAGTATGAACGATGCAGGGGTACGGAAAGTCTTGAAGGCTCGTATGCAGGGTGAGACGAAGCTGATGAAGCAGCAAAGTGAACTCCTCGCCTCGTTAAGCAAACAAGAATCCATTCTGGATGAAACTGCCACCGCTTATCAAGCACAGGACGGCGCTGTCCAGGCGTTGCAGCAGCGACATGATGCCTTAACAGCGCAGCTGGAGCAAGAAAATCAGGCGGTGACACGCCAGAAAGACCTGATCCAGCACATTTCCGGGGACGACGAGATGCAAGCCTACTTCAATAAGCAGGCAGCCGCCATCGAATCATCCTTTGCTAAGATCGAGGAGCGCCAGCGCAAGCTCTACGGAGACACCGAGGAGACAGCCACACAGCACGCAGAACGCATTGTAGCTGAAACCAAGAAAGCGCTCGCAGCGCAAGACAAAGACAGCTCGCAGCGCCCCGCATCGGCCTCACAGAGTACGTCTGCAAAAAATCCCGGCGCGGGGTTACTCGATAAAGCGGTCGGCGGCGCACAGAGAAGAGCGGAAAAACTGGGTAGCACGCTCTCTGGCATGCTCAGCAATGCTCTTCGTTCGGTTGGCAGCATTGGTACGAAAGCTTTCGGTGCAATTCAGCGCGCCGTGCAGAGCGTGCGTAACCGGCTGACACGGAGCACGAAGGTCCTCGCCCGATTCCGCAACCGCCTGATGAGCCTCGTATCGGGCGCCCTGATATTCAATCTCGTCAGTGCGGGGCTGCGCAAGATGACCAACTACATGGGCGCTGCCCTGCTTTCCAGCACGTCCCTGCGGCAGGCCCTTGGCAACCTGCAAGGTGCCGCGGCTACTGCTGCTGCACCGTTAATTCAAGTTCTGGCCCCTGCTCTGACTACGCTGGCCAACGCAGCGGCAACCGTATTTGCCTACCTTGCAAAGCTGGTGGCGTTCCTGACCGGCAAGACGGTATCCTCCGCCAAGGCCGCGGCCAAGGGCCTGAGTGGAACCTCGAAAGCCGCGAAAGAAGCCGCCCAGAGCCTAGCCGGGTTTGATGAGATCGAACGGTTAGATAAGAAGGACAGCTCCTCCGGCGGTTCGGGCGTCAGCAGTATCACTCCCAATTATAACTTTGACGCAAAAAGCCCGTTCCTGGATTCCGTGCTGGCCGCCATCGAGGCAGGCGAATGGAACCAAGTCGGGCAGCTCATTGCCCAAAAGCTCAACGAAACACTTGCCGCTATCCCCTGGCCAGATATCCAGGATAAGGCCCAGACCTGGGCCGCAAACATTGCGGGTACCCTCAACGGCTTTATCGCCCGGCTGGACTGGCGGCTGGTTGGTTCTACCTTGGCACAGGGGCTTAACACGGCACTGATCTTTGCAGACACCCTGGTACAAAGTATCCACTGGGATACCTTGGGTAATGGCATCGGTAATGGGATGAACCAGTGCGTGGAAGAACTGGACTGGGAAGCCCTTGGCCGCTTGATGATTGCCAAGTGGAAAATCCTCTTCGAGACGCTGCACGGTTTCATTCAGACCTTTGACTTTGGGGCCTTAGGTGACGCATTCGCCCGCGCGACCATGGCCGCCATCAATAACATTGACTGGCCCCAGGCTGCTGCAGACCTTGTATCCGGTGCGGCGGGGCTGCTGGAAGCTCTGGCACACTGGATCGATGGGCTGGATTGGCAGCAGATTGGCAGCACGATTGCCGAATGCATTACCAATATCGACTACGCCGAACTTGCGCAGGCAATTCTGGATTTGCTGTCCGCCGCCGTCACTGGGCTGGCAGATGGACTTTCTGCCCTTGCCGGGCAGCTTGTCGGTGATTTTATCCAGGGTGTAAAGCAATGGTTTGATGACGTCCAAACCCAGGCAGCGGTTGCCGGATACGGTGACAACGTTGCCCGGTACCTGTTCGATGGTTTTATTAACGGCCTGGAAGCGCTCTGGAACGGCATCGGGCAGTGGATCTATGATCACATTTTCACGCCGTTCAAAAATGGTATTTGCGAAGCATTTGGAATCCACTCTCCCAGTACCGAAGCCAAATCCTGGGGGTCCTACATCTCGCAGGGACTTCTGGACGGTCTGGCCAGCAAGTGGGAGAACATCACCGGCTGGCTGCGTGACCTCAAGCAGAATTTTGTAGACGCATGGGATAACATCCGCGCTAAAACTACTGAGACATTCAATTCCCTTGGGCAGACGATTTCTGACATCTGGAACGGCATCTCCAGTACCATCAAAAACGCCGTCAATGGCATCATCGGCTTCATCAACCGGATGATCTCCGCCGTTGTCACCGGCATCAATGCGGTCATCAACGCGCTGAACGGGTTGTCGTTCGACCTGCCGGACATATTCGGCGGTGGGCATGTCGGGTTTAATATCAGCACCCTGACCGCCCCGCAAATTCCCTACCTGGCACAAGGCGCGGTCATCCCGGCGAACCGGGAGTTTCTGGCGGTGCTGGGCGACCAGAGTCACGGCACCAACGTGGAAGCTCCGCTGGACACCATCAAGCAGGCTGTGGCCGAGGTCATGGAGGACCTGCAGGCAGGCCAGATGGCGGGCTTTGAAGCCGTGGTTTCCGTGCTGCGGGAGATTCTCTCCGCCGTGTACGGCATTGAGCTGACCGACGAGGACGTGGGCCGCGCCGTACAGCGCTGGCAGCGCAAACAGCTGATTGCCACAGGAGGTGTGTAACGTGACCCTGACCAATCTGTTCCAGATCGATGGCAAATCCCTGTACGCACCGGACTGCGACATTGAACCGAGTTATTCCGACCTGGATTCCAGCGATTCCGGGCGCGACGAAGCTGGGTACATGCACCGCGAAGTGGTGCGGGAAAAGGTTGCCACCTGGCCCATCGCCTACAGTTGCCTGACTGACGACGAATACAAGTACACCATCGGGCTGTTTGCAGGCAAGGCAACGTTTCAGTTCACCCATCCCAAGGCCGGATCTTCCACCGAGACCGAAACCACCACCTGCTACTGCAGCAAATACGGCATCGCCTGGCATAACGCCAAGACGAAACAGTGGAAGAATTTGAAGTTTAACATTATCGAATGCTGACCGGAGGTGAAGTATGTACTATTCCGTTTTGCGGCTGCCAAACGGCACTGAGCTGAAAGGCGGAGAGGCTGGCAGCACCCTCAAAGCTCTCACCCTGCACACTGCGGTAAACGCCGGGCAGGAGTTCACCATCGGCTCTGCGTTTTCGGACTACATCGAAGCCGAAATCTGGGCGGACCCGGGCGGCAGCCTGCAAATTACTGCCGGGGACGCCCTGACCTACTACCGGCAGGACGATGCCGGGAACCGCACCAAGGTGGGCGTTTTCTATGCTGAAAAGCCCACCCGCACCAAGCGCAACAGCTACAAGGTCACGGCCTACGACACCATGTCCAAGCTGGATGCGGACTTCTCCGGCTGGCTGCACGCCAATCGGGCACAGTTCCCCAAAACTATCTGGCAGCTGGTTCAGCTGGCCTGCCAGCGGGCGGGGGTCGCGCTTGCCAGCAGCAGCCTGCCCATCAATGGCAGCTACAGCGTGCAGGCGTTCTACGCGGACGACCTGACCTGCCGACAGATTATCTCCTGGGCGGCGGAAGCCGCTGGCTGCTACGCCCACATGAATGCAGACGGCAAGCTGCAATTCCTGACCTACACAGACAAGCGCAGCACAGTTAAAATCACCCCGGACGGTGCCAGCAACAGCACCGCCTATTATGCTGACAGCCTGAGCTACGAGGACTACGCGGTCAAGGCCATTGAGAAAGTCCAGATCCGGCAGTCGGACAGTGACGTGGGGGTCATCTACCCCGACAGCACCACTGCCACCAACACCTATGCAGTGCAGGGCAATCTGCTGCTGACAACCGGCACCGAAGCCAACCTGAAAAGCGTCGTCCAAAACCTGTACAACGTGCTGAAAAACGTGACCTACACCCCCTGCAAAGTATCGGTGCCCAGCAGCTCCGGCCTTGCCTGCGGCCAGATCGTACACGTTAAGGACGCACGCGGGCGGGAGTTCGACACCTACCTGATGAGCGCCACAATCTCCTCCGGCAAGGCAAGCTTTGAAAGCGTGGGCAGCACCAGCCGGGAAAGTTCCAGCGCCGTGAACAGCCAGAGCTACAAAAACCTGACCGGCAAGATGCTGGAGATCAAGACCAGCGTGGACGGCCTGGAAGTAAAGGCCAGCGACCTGACCGGCAAGTACACCGACCTGAAAGCAACGGTGGACGGGCTTTCCTCTGAGGTGAAAAAAGACACCAAAATCACCGGCGGCGGCAACCTGATCCTGGGCAGTGAGAGCTTCAAGAACGCCACCTATGTCGGCATTGACAGTAGCGTGGTGTATGGCGATGATGGCAGCGCAACAATAACCAATGCGAACACATGCCGCGGGTTCAAGTTCAACGCTGTTAGCGCCCATATCACCAAAGGCGTTACCCTATGCCTGTCCGTTATGTACAAACTCATTTCCGGCACCGATGCGCTGCGGCTGGGCATTACGTTTACGAGCGATGACGGACAAAATTACATTGCCTACATAAAAACCGCTGACCAGCTCGAAATTAAGCAGACAGACGGCTGGGTGCTGCGGTATGGTACATGGACCCCCGGCCAAAACGGTGTTTTGAAAAAAGCCGATTTCGACAGCAATGGCAACTGCACCAATAAGTTTGAGCTGCTTCACCCCATGCTGCAATACGGCAACGCGCCGACCGCCTGGAACGCCAGCTCCGGTGACTATCTGACCCAGGAAAGCGCAAAAAGCCTGTTTTCCCAGACCGCTGACGAGATCAAAACCGAAGTCACCAAGTCAGTGACTGAAACGGTAACGGCCAACGTGAAGGACACCGCTATCAGCGCCGCCAATGATGCCGTTGACAGTAAATTGCAGGATTACGCCACCACCGCAACGGTGAACAGCCTGAAAGAGGATGTCTCCGGCATCAGCCAGAAGGCGGATAGCATCAGCACCAAAGTCAGCAGCCTGAAAGAGACCACCACAACCATTTCAAACGACCTGAACAGCACCAAGAAGGAATTCAAAACCGTTAAAGAATCAGTATCCGCGATTGACCAGAAAGCCGACAGCATTACCCAGACGGTAACGCAGCGGATCACCGGCGGCAACAATATTATTGCGGGCACCGACGACTGGAACAATGCGACCCTGGATGCAGGCGGCAACGCCGCAAGCAAAAAAGGCAGTTACACCATTATGGGTGAATCTGTTCGCGTGACCAATAAGGCGCAGAACACCCGCTTCCACTTTGGTGCGGACAAAACGCTGGTGATTGCCAAGGGCATGACCTACTGCGCCAGCGTACTGTACAAGCTCAACTCTGGCACGGACAGCCTGTTTTTGCAGTTCGAGACCAAGAACAGCAGCGGCGCAAAAAGTTATTACGGCAATGCATTCAAAAATGCGAAGCAGGACATTGAGCTGGACAACGGCTGGAAGCTGCGCTGGGCGGCGTTCACGGCGACCGCGGACGGCTATGCAGACGGTCTGTTTATAAGTACCGCGGACGATAACGCCACCGTTGCCAACGATCTGACCATCATGCACCCCATGGTGCAGATGGGCAATGCCCCTACCGCCTGGACGGCCAGCAGCGGCGATTACCTGACTACCACCGAAACCAAAACCGAGATCAAGCAGACGGTGAGCGAAATTAAGCTGACGGCCAGCACAAGCGGAACCAGCAGCACCATCAAGCTGACGGCAGGCGGAACAGAGATCACCAGCGCACAGATCAACCTATCTGGCGTGGTGACATTTTCGGATTTGAGCACCTGGAACCAGGACAAGACCATCATCAACGGCGGCAACATTACAACAGGCCAGTTGCACAATCTCAAGTACAGCACGGTGTATGACCTCGACAATGCCTACATCCGAATGGGCACGGAATCTGGCGAGCGTGTGTACATCGACAACAGGCATATTGCCTGGTACGCCACCATCAACACCGGCAGCATTGGCCTGACCGGCGTGCTGTACTCGGAGGCTGGCAGCAGTTATATTGGCGCGTGCAGCAAGTATGCAAAGTATGGCTGGGTGAATGGACTTGACCCCACATCTTACGTTGGGATGCAGATCACCTACAACCGCAGCGATGACAGTGATGCCGATTTTAATACGACGCGCGTCGGCGTGAGCGGCAAGCTGAATGTACACAATCTGGACGTTTGGGGCGAGAAATCCCGCGTGGTAAATACCAGCTTCGGCGCGCTGAAAATGGCCGCGTTCGAGACCCCCGTGCCGACCTTTGCGGACTGGGGTAAGGGCCGGTGCAGCCCAGACGGCTGGTGCCTGATTGCCCTTGACCCACGCTATGCGGAGACCATCGCCCAGTACGGGCAGCCCGCCTGGCTGCTGACTGACCTTGACGGCACCGGGCACCTGTGGGCGGAGGATTGCGGCCAGTATGCCATTGTGCACGGTGCGGCGGGCCAGCGCTTCGCGTGGCTCTGCATGGCCGCGCAGCGTGGGTACGAGGGCAGTTATGCCGACCGCAGCGACAGCAGCTACCCTGCCGGCGATCCGGCAGGCATTGAGCTGGCCGCCAGCACCGCCGCCCGCGCGCAGGAGGCCAGCACCGATGCCGCAGCTGACCTGCTGACCATGGACACCGGCGCCAAACAGGCCGTTGATACACTATTAGATGATTTGGAGGGCAGTGAAATATGAAGAAATTAAGCGCAGTAGCAATCGTGACCACCGCCGAAGGTGAGCGAGTGAGCTACACCTACATGGAACTGGACGACAGCGGCAACATCACCAGCCAGAACAACCGGGGGTCTTTTGTGGCCCTTGATGGGGAAGTTCTGGCCGCAATCAGCACACTGAAAAACGCCGTGAACGCGCGGCTGTAAGGAGGATGCCCCATGACTGACAACAAACGCATTAAAGAGTGCAAACGCAAAGTTATTGCTGCAATTAACGAGGCAAAGCTGCCGTTTGCCGTGACGGAGTTGATTTTGGAGAACGTTTTGAATGCCGTGCGCGAAAACATGGCAGCGGAAGAAGCAGCGGCGGCAAACATCGAAACTCCGAAAACAGAGGAAGAAAAAATGCCGAATTAAGGCGCTGAGGAGAAAAACGAATGAAACAGGGAACGCAATTTGCGCTGCCGGTTGAAATCGGCATGAGCCTGGACGAGGTAAGCCGGATCGAATTTGTGTTCAAACAGAAGAGCTGCAAAGGCTTCCCGGCCATTAAAACCAACGTCTGGCCCGACGACTGCACCCGGCAGGAAGGACAGAACATCATCCTTATCCCCTGGACGCGGGCGGAGACATACAAATTCATGGGCGGCGAGACGCTGTACATGGACACCCGCATCACATTACGGGACAGCACTGATCAGCCGCAGACTGAGATCCTGGCTCTTAAAATGAGCCCGACCTTATTCCAGGAGGCGGATGGCTCATGATCCAGGTGCGAGTGGCTCAACAGAGCGCCGTATCGGTGCGCATTGCCGGAGCGGCACCCGTGCGGGTGGACGTGACCGGCACCGCAGTGGTTAGTGCGCCGGAGTATAGCGGGCCGTATGACATCACGCCGTTGTTTACGGCGCAGGTTTTGCCCACGGCGAAAAAACTGATGCAGAAAGACGTGACAATCCGCAAGATACCGCAGTACGAGGTATCCAACGATTCAAGCGGCTACACACTGATAATAGGAGATGAATACTACAATGCCCAATAAATACGTAAACAAGGTTGTTATCGGCAAGGAAACGAAACTTGACCTTACCGCAGATACCATTACCCCGGACAAGCTGGCAAAAGGTATCACGGCACACGATAAGTCCGGCGCGCCCATTACCGGCACCAGCACAAAAGACGCGGATACCAGCGATGCTACCGCAGCTGTGGCGGAGGTTTTGAACGGGAAAACATTCTACGCGCGTGGCGCTAAAATGACCGGCACAATGCCCAACAACGGCGAAGTCAACGGTGAAATCAGCACCGTTTCTGGTAAGTACACCATTCCCATGGGCTTTCATGATGGCGCGGGCGGAGTGACTATCGCGGCGACCGAACAGGCCAAGCTGGTGCCCACAAATATCCGCGAGGGCGTTACAGTCCTGGGCGTGAAAGGCTCTATGAGCGGCAGCGAAGGTATGAAGCCGCAGGCCAAGAGCGTTACACCGACCTTTGAGCAGCAGGTTGTGCTGCCCGACAAAGCGTATAACTGCCTGTCGCAGGTCACCGTGGCGGCTATCCCGGCCACATACGTTGATAACGCCGCGGGCGGGCAAACCCTGACGATCGGAGGCTGATATGGCGGTCAACAAGGTTGTTATCAATGATGAAGTTGTCCTCGACCTGACCGGCGATACGGTGCGGGCTGCCGACCTGCCGAAAGGGGTAATTGCCCACAGTGCCACAGGGGCCAAAGTCACCGGAACCACAAACTATGCCGGTTCCAGCAACGCGGGCGGCTCCGCAATGAGCGCCGAAAAACTAAATAACAGCCTGACCATCAAACTGAACGGAACCAGTCAGGGCGCATGGGACGGCAGCAGCGCAAAAACCATTGACATAACGGCAGCCAGCGTTGGCGCGACAAGCGTTACGCTCAGAAGGTGGTGACAGCTGCATGGGTGTGTATTTAGGCAGCAATGCCGTTGATATGCAGGGCGGCTTTGTGACGGGTGGTGCAAGTGGGGCGAGTTTGCAGAGCAAGACCGTAAGCCCCAGTGAGAGCGCACAGACGGTTAAGGCCGACAATGGCTATGATGGTTTGAGCCAGGTTACAGTGAATGCAGTATCAAAAACTTATGTGGGCAGCGGCGTGACGAAAAAAAGTGCTGCAACTTATACGCCGGGAACGAGTGACCAGAGCATTGCATCCGGCCAGTATTTGAATGGAGCCCAGACGATTAAGGGTGACAGCAATTTGACTGCGGCCAATATTAAGAGCGGCGTAAAGATTTTTAATGTGACAGGCAGTTATGCCGGGAGCAGCAGTGGCGGAAACACGCCAAGCTTGCAGACCAAAACGGTCAGTCCCAGTGAAAGCACCCAGACGGTAAGCCCGGACAGCGGATATGACGGACTGAGCAAAGTGACCGTGAATGCGATATCGAGCACTTATATTGGCAGTGATGTGACCAAAAAAAGCGCAGCAACTTACATCCCGAAGACAACCGACCAGAGCATTGCATCTGGGCAATACCTGAGCGGGACACAAACAATCAAGGGCGATGCAAACCTGGTGGCCGGGAACATTAAGAGCGGTGTGAGCATTTTTGGTGTGACAGGTACTTATACCGGCGGCGGGAGTTCCGGCGGCAATGGCAATAACAATGTGGAGGCTTATGCCATTACGGACACCAACCCCAGTGTGAATTTTAAGACCGCCAGCGGAACCATTAAGATTTGGGGCTATGGCACCATAACCAGTTCCGGCGGCTGGGGCGGGCAGACTACGAGCCTGGTCGCGTTTGAGGGCGACAAGTACCACAAGAGCGCCATATACGGCGGCCCAAGCAGCACCAACCTGAGCCTAAGCATCAGCAACGGAAAACTGACGGGACTGCCGAGCGGACTATCCGCAATCAGCGCGATTGTGACGAGAGGTATTTGATTATGGCGACGGATACAAAACTTGACAACCTGGTGATCAACTACCTGACCCAGAGCCAGTACGACAATGCGAAAAGTTCTGGAACGTTGAATGCGAACCAGATTTATATGACACCAGCCTCCTCCAGTACCTATACGCTGCCTGCCGCTACCAGTTCAACTCTTGGCGGTGTAAAAATCGGGAGTAACATTACGGTGAGTTCCGGTACGATCAGCCTGACAAAGGCGAACGTGACAAGTGCTTTGGGGTACACACCGCCAACAGCCGACACCAAGTACACACTGCCGACAGGTAATGCTTCGACCGCGGGCGGCGTGAAGCTGAGCGATTCGACCAGTTCAACCAGTTCAACCAGCGGAGGAATTGCAGCAACACCAGCAGCGGTAAAAGCAGCCATCGCGGAAGCAAAACTTGCGGCCTGGCCGATTGGCAGCATTTACATGAGCGTAAACAGTACAAGCCCGGCAAATCTATTTGGTGGCACGTGGGAAAGAATATCTGATACTTTCCTGTTTGCTGCTTCCAGCAGTTATCCCGCAGGTAGCACTGGGGGCGAATTCGCCCATAAGCTTACACAAAGCGAGCTACCGAATTATTCGCTGTCTGTGGCCAACGGAAGCAACGTAATACGCTCCAAAACCGGAAGCTCTGCGGATGCGTATGTCCAAACGCAATCAAGTGGCTGGGGTATTCCGAACTGGGAATCCAAAACCGTAACAGTCGCCTCCGGCGGTTCCGGGGCAGCCCACAACAACATGCCGCCTTATTTATCGGTATGGATATGGAAGAGAACAAGATAAGGAGGATAAAGATGCGGCTGAAGAATGGAGAAGCCCTGCTGCATTGGCCCCTGGCCCAACACATTATCACCGCGGGCTGGTTCTACAATGACGGCAGCCTGCACCGGGCGCTGGATTTCCGCGCGGCGGTGGGCACGCCGGTATACGCCGCAGAGGGCGGCACGGTGGAGACGGCCTACCGCTGGAACGGCAAGCGTACCCAGGGGGATATCAACAGCTACGGCAACATGGTCAAGCTGCGCCATGCGGATTACCGCGGCGGTCGGCTGGAGACACTGTACGCCCACCTGAGCAAGCTCTGCGTGACCCAGGGCCAACAGGTGCAAGAGGGTCAGCTGATCGGCTACAGCGGCGATACCGGCAACTGTTACGGCGCACACCCGCATTTTGAAGTGCGCTGGAAAGGCCAGCGTACCAACCCGCTGAACTGGCTGGACAACGATTTCAGTACGGCCAGCAGTGCGGTCAAGCTGGGCAGTTACAGCAGCGTAACGCACGATATGAAGGAAGTGGAATACATGTATTATGCAATCGACGTGTCAAAACACCAGGGCAAATTTGACTGGCAGGCAGCCTATAACAAGGGCATCCGCCATGCCATGCTGCGCGCCGGGTATGGCCGTTACAGCAGCCAGAAAGACCCCCAGTTTGAGCGCAACGCAGCGGAGTGTGCCCGCCTGGGCATCCAGTACGGCGTGTACTGGTACAGCTACGCCAGTACCCCGGCGGAAGCACGGCAGGAAGCACGCTGCTGCCTGACCGCGATCAAGGACAAGCACCTGTGCCTGCCGGTGGCGTATGACATTGAGTATGAACCGTGCATCCTGCGCCTGACCAACGCGCAGCGCACGGCACTTGTCCAGGCCTTTTTGTCGGAGATCGAAGCAGCGGGGTATTATGGTATCCTGTATGCGTCCTGCGATTTCATCCGCAATCGGCTGGACTACAAGGCGCTGTCCAAATATGATGTTTGGGTGGCACAGTATAGCAGCAAGTGCACCTGTCCCCTGCCCTATGGCATGTGGCAGTATTCCAGCCGTAACGCCCTGGGCGTGCCCGGCTACGGCACTAGCCTGGACTGCAACTGGGTGTATAAGGATTATGAGGGGTTGATGATCCAGGCGGGCCTGCAGGGCCACACGGCACCCGCCCCGGAGGACACCACCCCCAACAAGCTGGACAAGCAGCAGATTACCATTGGTCGCATTAGCGGCGGCGACCGCAGCACCATCCGCGCCCTGTGCGATGGGCTGGGGCTGATTGCTGCCGGGTTGTACCGCGAAACCTGTGCAGATAGCAACCAGTGGATGCTGGACGTTGGGCCGGTATCCAGCGGCGACGCCTGGTACATCATGCGCAAGTGCGCAGAGCTGAAACTCATTGAAGCAGGGCTGTACAAGGCTGAGTATGTGGAGTAAAGTTATGAAAAAATTGTTTATCTCCCAGCCGATGCGCGGCAAGACCGACGAGGAAATCCTCAAAGAGCGCAAGGCGTTGATTGCTGATGTGTGCATGAACACCCATGAGGAAATCGAGGTCATCAAATCCTTTTTCGCGGACGCCCCGGCTGACGCAACGCCGCTGTGGTATCTGGGCGAAAGCCTCAAGCTGCTGGGCACCGCTGATTTTGCAGTGTTCGCCCCTGGCTGGCAGGATTATCGCGGATGCCGTATTGAGCATGATGCCGCCGTAGCCTACGGCATCCCCATCGTGGAGGTATAAGCGTGCTGGACTGGATCATCAAATACTGGGTGCAGTGGCTCTTCGGTCTGATCTGCGCCGCACTGCTGGCAGGCTACCGTCGCCTGGCCAAGCGGGTGAAGGAACAGGAGGAAGAGCGCAAAGCCATCAAGGCCGGACTGCTTGCCATCCTGCACGACCGCCTGTACGCCGAGTGCTCCCGCTGCCTTGCGCAGGGCAGCATTGACACGGATGCCATGCGGAACCTGGAATACCTCTACCGCAGCTACCATGCCCTGGGCGGCAATGGTACGGGTACAGAACTGTACAACCGCGCCAAGGCCCTGCCGATCAGAAACGATTGAACACCTACACAACGAATACATAGGAGGAAAAAATCATGGATTTTGCATCTTTTGGTATTGCAAGCGTCGCTTGCATCACCGTCATCTGCTACCTGGCCGCAACGGCTGTCAAGCAGACCCCGCTGGCCAACAAATGGCTGCCGTCCATCTGCGGTGCCCTTGGCGGCCTGCTTGGCCTGGCCGCCATGTACATCAACGTGCCGGACTTTCCCGCCACCGATCCCCTGACCGCGCTTGCAGTCGGTATTGTTTCCGGCCTTGCGGCTACCGGTGCGGATCAGGTTATTAAGCAGGCCCAGAAATAAGCAATTCAACAAAATGAACCCCTGGAGCAGCACTCTCCAGGGGTTCATTTTATTGAATTATTCTGCCGTTTTCTACGACTTTTATACGACCTACGACCGAAATACGACTGCAAATCAAGGAGAATACCGGAGCATCACGCAGCATAAAGAAGTTGATAATTTACGAATGGTTGTTCTTTATTCGATGCTTAGCGTTTTATCGCAAAGGCGTAAGTTATTCGTCAACCATGATGTCGAGGTCCATCTCGCTGCCGGTGGTCTTGGGTGCA
>ENA-UONY01000522-UONY01000522.1-human-gut-metagenome-genome-assembly--contig:-CS9-NODE-522-length-45584-cov-36.511432_pt1 | contig 45584 bp, 39 predicted proteins | sample MGYA00242465_ERZ724012 | MGnify/ENA metagenome assembly ERZ724012 | reverse complement strand
TTTTACGACCTTTACTGCCTGCCGGATGTGAATGACAGAGCCATCTTCTTCAATATACTGCGGCTCCAAAGCCAGAAGTTCCTGCATTATCAAAAACAATTACCTCCGCATGATCTATTGAAGCTCATCGTCAAAGCTGCTGTATTACTCTTTCACAATGCGGCTCCCGCCAAACACATGCGACATTTCCATGTGCGCCAGTGCTTCGTCAATCAGAGCCACTTCTGCGGCAGACAGCACAATATCCGCTGCACCGGCGTTTTCCTGTAAACGGTTAAGTTTCCGGGTGCCGGGGATTGGTACGATATAAGGCTTTTTGCACAGCATCCACGCCAGTGAGATCTGGGCAGGTGTTGCATTTTTCTCGGCGGCAAGACGGTGTAACAGTTCCAGCAGGGCGCGGTTCTGGTCAATGCTGTCTGGCTGGAACTGCGGCATGACGCTGCGGTAGTCCGTGCCTGATTCAAACTTGGAAGTCTTATCGTATTTGCCGGAGAGAAAACCGTTTGCAAGCGGCGAGAATGCCACATAACCAATGTGTAGTTCTTCCAGAACCGGGAACAGGCTTTCGTACCAGCGGGCCATCATGGAGTAACGGTTCTGGATGGCCGTTACCGGGCAGACTGCGTGTGCTCGGCGGATGGTCTCCTCGGTGGCTTCCGAAAGGCCCCAGTGAGTGATCTTGCCCTCCCGAATCAGGTCAGCCATTACACCGGCCACTTCCTCAATGGGCACCTTGGGGTCAAGCCGGTGCTGATAATACAGGTCAATATGGTCGGTGCCCAGCCGCTTGAGGGAGGCATCTACCGATGCACGGATAACTTCCGGGCGGGAATCCGGCACCAGCGGCTTGTTGACTGCCGTACTGGTCATGTCAAAATGGATGCCGAACTTGGTCGCCAGAACGATTTTATCTCGGTAGGGTTTCAGGGCAGCACCCACCAGTTCCTCGTTGTCGTGGGGATTATCCGGTGTGCCGTAGACTTCGGCGGTGTCAAAGAACGTATAGCCCATACCCACGGCCTGCGCCAGCAGTTCGGTCATTTCCTTCTTGTTGGCAGGTGCGCCGTAGGCATGGCTCATGCCCATACAGCCCAGACCCACAGCCGAAACGGTCAGGTCATTGCCCAAAGTACGATATTCCATGTTAAGATTCCTCCTTATTTGCAAAAACACTTTCCAGCCATGCGGCGTAATCGTTCACCCAGCCGCCATCCGAGCCAAAGCCGTGGGGCCAGCCATTCAGCACGATGCGTCCGGTGGAAATGCCCATATTCCGAATCACATCATACTGCTGCTGGAATTGGCGGTAGAAGGGGTTCTCCGTGCCGTAAACGTAGAATGTTGGCGGCAGATCACCCTCGGCCAGCCAGTCCGGGTCCATGTTGCCCACCTGAGCCGCCCATAGAACGAATAGATCATGCCCGCCGCCGAAGCGTGAGCCGGAACAGCATCCAGCGCATCGGGTACATAGCTTTCATCCAGAGCAGTGCCGTTGACATCTTCATCGTAGTGCATCAGAAATTCGCCCGCCTGAATGCCGCCTGCGGAAAAGCCCATAACTGCAATATCGTCATCCTCGATGGCGGAAACTCCGCTTTCCAAATTGCTGCCGGGGGCTTCTGCGCGGCTGGTGTCGCAGGCCGAAAGGCCGACAGCAAGTACTGCCACGAGAAGCAGTGCAGTCCATTTTTTTCGTCATAACAGTTTCCTCACGGTTTCAGGTGTTTTCTTCCCAGAACGCTACGGCATGATCGAGCCAGCCTTCGGCAGAGGTGCCGGTGCCCAAGCCAAAACCGTGGGCAAGGCCCGGAAAGACTTCGATCTCGGCAGGGGTGCCATGAGATCGGATGGTTTCAATGCGCCAGCGCATCACGCGTTCGTCTGCGATGTAGTCCCGGTCACCCACACAGGCATAAGTGGGCGGCTCGTTGCCGTAGACTTCCCCAAGCCCGGTGTACTGCATGATGACGGCTCCCGGCTGCGGATATGCCTGTTCACCGAAGGATGCCGTGCCGTAGCTGCCCAGCCACGCCGCCATCCGTGCCCCGGCAGAACCGCCCCAGAGGGAGTAGCAGCTGGTGTCTACTTCCAGTTCCTCCGCATGGGTAAAGACAAATGCAATGGCCCGTGCCAGATCTTCGCAGGCGGTCTGTGCGCCGGGGCGGTAGATGAGCGCAAAAGCGTTGTACTCCTTGCGGGAAAGTTCCAGTGCATGAGGAAAGCTGTCCTGCATGGCCCCCACATACGCAAACGCACCGCCTGCGTTGCAGATGGAAAATTTTGCGCCGGGATTACCCTTGAAGTAGAATAAGCCGGTGTCAGCTTTGTCCGGGTCAGCGGCTTTTTCGTCCTCGGTGTAAATATCGTAAAAGATGGTCTGCCCGTCCGCTGCACGCTGGCGCAGGGAGTTGCAGATGTCCACTGTTTCGTCCGGGTCGATGTTGTTATAGTAGGTAAGATGCAGCTGCTCCAGCGTGTCGCCGCTGTAATAAGAGCGTTCCACAGGGAAGATCAGCCGCCCATAATCACCGAAAACCGGGTCATTCCGTACGGTTTCGATGGGCGTGGTGCGGGTATAAGTTTGGGTGGTCGTTTGCATGGAATCCTTTCTTTCCGGGGTGGAGGAACTGGGTGCAGCACCTGCCCGGCAGCCTGCCAGAAGCAGCCCTGCACCCGCCAGAAGTTTTGTGAATTGCCGTCGGTTCAAAATTTCTCTCCTATCACTTGTGTTTGGAAACGATCCAGTTCAGAATATCGGCATGGATGTGCTGGCCGAAACCGAAGAAACCGTATTGACTGGCACAGAGGATGCCGCCCCGGTGCAGGCGGATAATAAAACGGTCAAAGCGGTGGATACCGCGAAAATCACGCTGCGTATAAAATCACCTCGCAAAAATCAGGGAAATGAGAAAGCCGGGACGGAAACGTCCCGGCTTTCCCTGCAACAAAGAAGGAGAAATATGGAACACTTCTTCAATGATGGAAGTTTGTGAAGATAGCAGGTTCTTTTTCGGGCAGGCCGATCTGTTGCTTGCCTATCTGGATACTCTTCATCAAAAAGGCCATGTTGCGGCCAAGGGTGCGCATGGTCTGCAAGCCCTCGGCATCTTTCTTGACCTCCTCGGCAGAGCCGCCGTAGACCATGTTCCAATACTGGCTGCTGGCCACTGGCATCCCACACATGGTAAAATATTTGTTCAGCACATCGTAGGAAGCAGTGTTGCCGCCGCGCCGACAGGTCACGACCGAAGCACCCACTTTCATGGTCTTGTCGATGTTCAGGGTACTGAAGAACAGGCGGTCCATAAAGGAGATCGCGCCGCCTGCCGGGGAACCAAAGTACACCGGTGCGCCCATGACAAAGGCATCGGCTTCAGCCAACTTGGGGGCTACTTCGTTGACAATATCATCAAAGACGCACTTGTTGGAGCCGGTGCTGTGGCAGCGGCGGCAGGCGATGCAGCCCCGGATGTCCTTGTTGCCCACATGGACGATCTCGGTTTCAATGCCCTCGGCTTCCAGCGTATTTGCCAGTTCGGTCAGGGCCGTAAAGGTGCAGCCGTTGGGCCGCGGACTGCCGTTGATGAGCAATGCTTTCATACAAACATTCTCCTTTTGATTTCAAAAATTACCGCAAGAGAAAATTCTCCTCACACAAAAGCTCTGCTTACAGGTTCAGGCCATTTACCCAGCTTGCAATGTCAGCTTCACTGCTGCCGCGGCTGAACCGCTGGCCGTCCAGCCAAGTGCCGGCGTCCGCTAATTCTGCCAGCAGATCACCGCTCTGGCCGATGCCGGAGGAAGTCGAAGTGCAGAACGGAATGACCGTTTTGCCGGTGAAGTCATTGACGGCAACAAAGCTGCTCATGGGCCATGCGGCGATGCCCCACCAGATGGGGTAGCCGATGAACACGGTGTCGTAATCGTCCCAGCCGTCCACACCGGTGCTTTCCAAAGCCACAGCACGAAGGCCCTCGTCGTTGTGTTCACGGGAAACGCGGCTGTCATTGTTCGTCCAGTTCAAATCATCGGAGGTATAAGGGTCAGACGGAACGACTTCAAACAGGTCAGCACCCACGGTGTCGGCGATGGTCTGCGCTACGCCCTGTGTAGTGCCGGTGGCGGAGAAATACACCACCAGCGTTTTGCCCGTAGTCGTTACCGTGCTGGTAGCTTCCGAAGAAGCAGCCGCGCTGGATGCGGCTTCACTGGAGGCGGCAACAGACGATGCCGCCGAGGAAGCCGCAGAAGAACTGCTCACACTGCTAGCGGAATTGCCGGAGCAGGAAGCCAGCAGCAGGGCGGCAGCAGATGCGCCGGCAACCTGCAAAAACTGGCGGCGGGAAATTTTATTCTTCATCTTATTCATCTGCATTTACCCTTTCATCTGGTTCATTTTCCGCAAAAAACTCTCCGCACCCAGCTACAAACTGCTTGAAATTTACTTCTGATCGTCCACGGGAGGAAACATGGTGGCGAATGCCGCCAGCTTATCCTCTGTGACCTCATAATACCGTTTATCCTTGTTCAGTGCAGAAATCTCCTGCATTTCTGCATCGGTCAACGCAAAATCGAACACATCGAAGTTGTCGTGGATGTGGGCCGGGTTCTTGGAGCCGGGAATGACCACATTGCCTGCCTGAATGTGCCAGCGCAGAATAATTTGCACGTTGCTCTTGCCGTACTTTGCTGCAAGGCGGGTGAACAACGGCTCTTCCAGCAGGCCCTTGTCAGCGTGGCCCAGCGGATACCATGCCTGAATCACCATGCCATTCTCGGCGAGGAAGGCTTTCAGTTCTTTCTGCTGGGCGTAGGGGTGAACTTCGGTCTGGAGGATGGTGGGCTTGACTTCGCAGATGCTCAGAATTTCTTTGATCTGCTCCTCGTTGAAGTTGGACAGACCGATGGCACGGACTTTGCCCTCCTTGTAAGCCTTTTCCATCAGGCGATAACCGGCAACGTAATCACCGGCAGGCTGGTGAATGAGCAGCAGGTCGATGTAGGGGGTGTCCAGACGTGCCAGCGTCTTGTCCACAGCATCGGCATCGGTGTAGAAGCTGGGCCACAGCTTGGTTTCGAGGAAAATTTCCTCCCGCTGCAAGCCGGACTTCTTCATGGCGCGGCCCACGGCTTTTTCGTTGCAGTAGGCGTTGGCGGTGTCGATCAAGCGGTAGCCGTTCTGCAAGGCGCTGACGCAGGAGGCCTCTGCCTCGTCCGGGGTCAAAAGAAATGTGCCAATACCGGCCATGGGCATTTTCACGCCGTTATTGAGAGTTGCGTATTCCATAAAAGATTCCTCCTTAAATGTTCTTTCCAAGTTTCGTGGCTTCGTTTTTATTGGTCGCCATGCCGCCGTAGGTCATGCCATGCTCCTTATTTCAGTTTTTGATATTCTTCTTCACTCACTGGTTCACACCACTGACTGCGGCGGTTTTCTCCGGGTACTTCCACAGCCAGATGGGAGAACCAGCTGTCCGGCGCAGCGCCGTGCCAGTGCTTTACACCGGGCATAATGTTGATCACATCGCCGGGGTGCAGCTCCTGCGGCTCTTTGCCCCATTCCTGATAGTAGCCCCGGCCTGCCACGCAGACGAGGATCTGCCCGCCGCCCTTGTGGATATGCCAGTTGTTGCGGCAGCCGGGTTCAAAGGTCACATTGAAGATTTTGACCTGCTCCGTGGAGACTGGCGCAAGATAGCTCTGCCCGCTGAAATACTGTGCAAAGCCGTCATTGGGCGCGCCGATGGGGAAGACCATACTGTTCTGGTGCAGCTGCTTTTCATCAGTGTTTTCCGCATCTGCCCAGATGTCCTTTGCCATTCGGAATGCCGCCCAAGCCTTGGGCCAACCCGCATAAAACGCAGCGTGCGTCAGGATTTCCGCAATTTCACTGCGGGTGATTCCGTTTTCCTTGGCCATTTGCAGATGATGTCCGAAAGAGGTATCCGTCAGCCCCTGCGCCATCAGTGCTGTCACGGTGATGAGGGAACGGTCGCGTGCAGAAAGCTCGCTTTCCCGGCTCCAAACCTCACCGAAAAGAACATCATCATTGAGCTGCGCGAACTTCGGCGCAAATTCACCAAGCACATCTCTGCCTGCTGTAATTTTCTTCATGGTCACTTGCACTCCTTCAAAATTTCATAAATCTCGTCATGGCTCAGCTTCTTGCAGCAGCCGCCGGTCAGCACGGTGGAATCGGCCACAGCCTTGAGGTCGGTGTCGGCAGGGATGCCCAGTTCTGCAAAGGTGGTGGGCATCCCGATCTCCTTGATGAAGGCCGCCAGAGCCTCCACGCCAGCCTGTGCCAGTTTCAGCTCGGATTTGCCCGCTGGGTCGATGCCCCAGACGTTCTGTGCAAAGCGGGCGAACCGTGCGGTGTTGGCCGGGAGCAGGTGACGGTACAGTACCGGGTGAATGACCGCCAGACCAGCACCATGGTTGCAGTTGGTGTAGGCACCCAGCTGATGCTCAATCATGTGACACTGGAAGTCGGTGACCTTGCCGATTTTCAGGATGCCGTTTTCGGCCATAGCCGAAGCCCATGCCAGCTCGCTGCGGGCCTCGTAGTTGTCCTTGTCGGTCAACAGGACGCGGATGTTGCGGATGACGCTGCGCATGACGGCTTCGTTGATGTCATCGGAGAGGTTGTTCTCGTCCGGCTTGCCGAAGTAAGTTTCCATCGCGTGGCTCAGGGTGTCGAACGCACCGGAAATGACCTGCTTCATGGGAACGGACAACGTGTAGGTGGGGTCGAGGAAAGCAAAGTCGGCCTGTGCACCCCACAGGGCCCCCTTAATCTTCTTTTCCTCATGGGTGATGACCGCGCCGTTGTTCATCTCAGAGCCGGTACCGAACACCGTGACGATGGTGCCCAGCGGGATGAACTCAGTGGGAAGAGTATGCTTGGTGTTTTCCAGCTCCCACAAATCTTCGTCCACCTTGGCCTGTGCGGACACTACCTTGCAGCAGTCGGACACGGAACCGCCGCCCACGGCAAGGATCAAATCCACATGGTTCTCACGGGCCAGCTTTGCACCTTCCTGTACCTTGGCGTAGGTGGGATTGGGCATGATGCCGGGAAACTCCACGATGCGCTTACCCTCGGCGTTCAGAATACCGACGATTTCATCATAGACACCATTGTGCTTGATAGAACCGCCGCCGTAGGCCAGCATCACGGTATCGCCGTAGTGCTCCAGCAGACAGCCCAGATATTCCTTCACGCCACCCTTGCCGAAATAAACCTTGGTCTTGTTTTCAAACAGAAAATTGTTCATAGCCGTTACACTCCTTTATATAAAACTGGGAAATCAGACGTTTTTGCCCATCTCGTAGGCTTCCTTCATGGCCGGGGAGGACATCACCTCGCCGGGCCGATATACGCCGGTGCCGTAGATGACCCCCTTTTCCTTGGCACCATTCAGGCAGGCGGTAAAGCCCCGGAAACACTCCAAGGTGCAGGCCATGGCAGCACGGTTATCGTCCGCGCAGGTCATGATGAAATAGAACTCCTTGTTCGGAATGTTCGTCCATCGGGCAAGGCTGCGGTCGATGATGATCTTCATCTGTGCATCAATGGAGTAGAAGTACACCGGGCTTGCCATCACGATAACATCTGCCGCCTGCATTGCGTCCAGAATTTCGCTCATGTCATCGTTCAGGGCACACTTGCCGCCGTGGTCGCGGCAGTAATAGCAGGCATTGCAGGGCACAATCTTCTTGCTGCGCACGAAGATCTTTTGCACTTCGTTGCCGCTCTCCTGCGCACCACGCATAAACTCACTGCACAGCAGGTCGGAGTTGCCGTCCTTGCGGGGACTGCCGGACAAAATCAAGACTTTCTTCATCGGTCGTTCCTCCTTTGAGGTACTCTCTTTTTCTGGTTCCAGTATAGCGCAAGTCTGCATTTCCCGGAATCTCCACTTTGTTCACTTGTTTGAACTCAAAGGTTCAAACAACCCGCTTGACCCTCTGATTGTAACACTTAGAGTCAGCTTTAGGTCAAGTGCATCTTTTGTAAAAAGAAAAAGCCACTGCATGATTTCTCATGCAGCAGCTTCTCGTTGCAGTGGCGTATCAGCGATACAATTCCTTGCTGGCTATTTTAGCCGCATCCAGAAAACGCTGAACGGCAGGCGTTGGATTCGGGGAGTGCAGGATACCATAGGGGATGCCGTAATCCCAATCTACTGGAATCACTTTCAGCAATGGGTGGACATTGGCCCAGCCCGGAATTGCCAGCAGCACATCGTTGGTGTTTTCGCAGCGGTTGAAGATGTCCATGCTGTAAAATTCAAAATCCACGATATTTACTTGTGGATGGTGCTGCCATAAATCATCCCGCAGTTCATCTACATAGTGGCTCCATCCACGGTGCATCAGCAGTAGATTTTCGCCGTACAGGTCTGTGATCTGCAAGCGGTCTTTTGCCGCAAGTTTATGATGGATGGAAACCGCGCAGTAAAACGGCCTGCGAACCAGTTCCAGACCGGCACATTTGCGCAGATGCAGCATCGTTTCATCAAAGATGCCGCCTACTACATCAATGTTCGTGCCGAGGTTCGCCAGAATTTCTCGTGCATTTTCCGGGGTGTTTTCAAAAGGCACAATCTGGAATTTGATGTCCGGGCAGATGGTCTGCACTTTCGACCACAGTTCCATGAGCAGCTGGGCAGGTGTCATGGGAGAGGAACCAATGCGGATGACGTTGGAATCCTCCTGCATTGCATTCCGGGCACGAATGACAGAATCATGGCAGTATTGAATGATGTACTTGGCATCCTGATACATGGAACGGCCTGCTTTGGTCAGTGTTAGTCCCCGGCGAGCACGCTTGAACAGCTTGACACCAAGGGAATCTTCCAATAGGTTGATCTGCTTGATGATGGCCGTTGGCGTGATGTAGCTTTCCTCTGCCGCCTTGTTGAAGCTGCCTGCATCCGCCACACGGATGAAGGTTTCCAGCTGATGATTGTACATGAAAACACCTGCCCTTCGGAGATTTCTATAAGAATAGGATAACATCCGATTGTGTTAAAATCAAGAAGTGTTCCAGCGAGATAAGCGGTATGCGATTGTAGCAAGCAGGGCATTCGTCTATGCGACAATAAAGCAAAAAGCTCTAGGCTTAACCCCCTCTTCTTTGCGGATCTTTCTGATCCGTTCTCCAACAAGGAATGCTAGTTCGACTGGTTCAGATTCAGGCTGATCTTTCGCTTTTTTTCACAGAGAACACCTCATTTGCGGGCAATCATCAGATGCCACGGAACGTAAAGGTGAACTCCACAGGCTTGGTTACATCAGGAATATACTCCGGGTGGACATTGGCACCCCAGCTGTCATCGCCGCCAACGCCCATCTGCTCGCCCATAGCACGGATGACCGTGTAATGGACCGGGGGCAGCTCGTAGGGATGCTTGGCACTCTCCATTTCATGGGGAGTGTAGGGCAGCGCAGAGAAGAACATGGGCTTTGCGGCATCTGCGGTAAACAGCAGCCCGCGACCCTTGCGGTCCACTACCTTTGCCCAGCGCACAGCGGTCTTTGCACCGCACTCCTGCGGCACAAGGTACTGTGCCATGTTGTCTGCGACCTTGTTCTGGTAAATGCCCAGCTTTGCACCATGCTGACGATCCCAGTAGGTCTCCGCAGGGCCGTTTCCGTACCACTCCACCGTGTCGTAGTCAGCGTCGATCTTGAACAGTACGCCGAACTCCGGCATTGCTGCAAGTCCTTCCACCGGGTCATAGTGCAGGGTGGTCTGGATGCGGCCATCACCGAACACACGGTACTGTAAGCTGCACTCTGCTGCGGGGCTGGTCTGGAGGTTATAGAGATAGGTCACGACCACGCTGTCGGCTTCCACCTCGCAGGTGGGGTTCTGGAGGATGGTGCCGCCGTGAACAGACGGAATCTCCTTGCCGATGCCCTTGGCAGTAGCGTACAGGCTTGCCAGCTTCCACTGACCGCGAACGCCGCCCATGTTGTTGCCGCAGTCGTTGTCGGTGGGAGCGCGCCAGAAGTTGGGACGGGGAATCTCCTGAATCATCTCCTTGCCGGCATAGCGGTAGGAAGTCAGACCGCCGTTCAGATCGGAGAACAAAACATCGAAATTCTCACCCCGGACGCCGATGTTGTGTGTACCGTGCGTAACGGTAAACGGCGTGACCTTCTTGCTGGGAATGGAACGGACCACAGCGATCACACCCTGTCCAAAGGCGACTTCATGACCCTTCTTTGCCCAGCTGGTGTCCTCCTTCAAACGGAAGCTGATGGTCACTGCATATTCACCGGGGAGCGCAGGAACCATAAACGGCAGCGGGAAGCTGGAACGCTCTTCGGGAGCAACATCAATATTGGTCAGTTCCTGCTGCTGATACAGCTTTCCATCACGGTGCAGCAGAGCAACGCAGTCGAAAGCATCCGTAGAGGTGAACAGGTTCTTGTTCCAGACTTCAAAGCCAGAGTTGTCGATGGAAACGGCGATGTTCTGATAGCAGAACTTGACCTCCTGCATCTTGGGAGAAGGAGCACGATCACCACCGTAGGCAATGCCGTTTCCGCTGAAATTATAGTCGGTAGGACGCTCGCCGAAGTCGCCGCCGTAGGCTTGGAACCACTTGCCGTAGCGGTCTTTTTTCCAGATGGACTGGTCGATGTAATCCCAGATAAAGCCGCCCTGATAGCCGCAGTCCTTCTGGTCGGCAAGTTCCGTGTACTTGTGCAAAGCACCGTTGGAGTTGCCCATAGCATGAGAGTATTCGCACTCGATATAAGGCCGCTTATCGCCCTGTGCCAGATACTCTTTAATGTCCTTCACAGTGCTGTACATGTGGCTCTCGATATCGGTGGTTTCGAGGAAGCGGGGATCATTGACCACACCTTCGTAATGCACCAGACGGGTGTCATCAAAGCGGCGGACCATCTCTGCCATCTGGAGCAGGGTCTCACCGCCAAACGATTCGTTGCCCAGAGACCAGATCAGAACAGCAGGATGGTTTTTGTCACGCTGGTAAGTGGAATTCATGCGGTCAAACAAGACAGCTTTCCACTCCGGCTTATCATTGGGCAAAACGCCCTCGATGCCGCGAATGCCCGCCTGATGAATATCCCATGTGCCATGGGATTCCAGATTGTTCTCTGCGATCAGATACAGACCATACTCGTCGCACAGGTCGTACAGCGCATCCTGATTCTGGTAATGGCTGGTACGGATGGCATTGATGTTGTTCTGCTTCATGGTGATGATATCCCGAAGCAGTTCCTCATGGGTGTGTACGCCCACAGCACGACCCGTAATGGAGCTGAACTCATGACGGTTGGCACCCTTGAACACGATGCGCTTGCCGTTGAGCAGCATCCGATTGTTCTTCAGCTCGAACTTGCGGAAACCGACTTTCTGCCCAGTCACCTCTACCAGATGGCCTGCATCGTCCAGCAGCTCAATTTCCAGTTCATACAGAGCCGGGTCCTCTGCACTCCACAGGTGGGGGTTCTCCACCGCATGGCTGAACAGAACAGAGCCGCCGTTCAGTGCGATTTTTTCGGAGAACACTTCCAGCTCACTGCGGCGCAGGGTCAGACGGGCTGCACCCTTGCCCTCCACCTGCAATGCAACTTCCAGCGTGGAATGAGTAAAATCATCCCCGGCAAACAGCGTTTTGACGGATATATCTTCCAGATGCACGGTGGGGATGGCGTACAGCCACACGCTGCGGAAGATGCCGGAGAAGCGGAAGAAGTCCTGATCTTCGCACCAGCTGGAGGAAGTCCACTTGAACACCTGCACAGCAAGTTTGTTCACGCCCGGCTGGAGATAGGGAGTCAGATCGAATGCGTGTGCGGAGAAGCTGTCCTCGGTGTAACCCACATAAGACCCGTTCAGCCAAAGAGCCATGCCGCTTTCCACACCCTCGAACTCGATGTGGACGGGCTTGCCCTGCATGGATTCCGGCAGCTCGAAGTATTTTACATAGCTTGCCACCGGATTGAACCGCTGCGGGATCTCGCCCGGCTGTACTTCTTCACGGCCATCCCACGGATACTGAACATTCGCGTACTGGGGAATGTCGTAGCCCTCCATCTGGATGTGTGCCGGAACATGAATGTCATCCCAGCCGCTGCAATCGTAATCTGTCTTTTCAAAGCCGGGGATGGCACTGGTGTAGTTCTTTGCGTAGGCGAATTTCCAGATACCGTCCAGCTTCAGCGCCAAAGAAGAGGAGCCTGTCCGATATTCTTCGCGGGAAGCGTAAGTACGGAAACTTGCATGAGCATTCAGCACGTTTTCCTTGAAAAAGGTGGGGTCTTTTACTTTTGCAAAATCAAATGCAGCCATAGTATTTCCTCATTTACCTTTTATAATTTTATAATATTTCTCCAGCCTCCCCGGAGGAATCCAGCGATTCCTCCGGGGAACAGCAGATGAAGGAGAAATGATAATGGCTTGTTATCAGACTGCTGCACGCAGTTTTTCATTTGCTTCTTCGACCTTCATACGAGAGAGAATGAAGGTGATGATGGCATCCAGAGCAAACGGAATCACCAGATACATGATCTTCAGCATATTGATGCAGGAATCCGGCTGAACGGTCAGAGCGCTGTCAAAATGGCTTGCTGCCAGCAGCCAGCCGGTGATGGCAGTACCCAGACCGCCGCCCAGCTTCACACCGAGAGAAGTGCAGGAGTACATCGTGCCATCCACGCGCTTATGCTTCGTCAGCCAAGTATATTCAGAGCAAGCAGCAATCGCAGCGTTCATATCGCCCTGCCAAGGACCCTGACCAAGAGCTGCGATTGCAGTAAAGAGCAGCATCAAGGTCACATTGCCGCTGCCCATGTAACCAGCTATAGCAACCAGTGCACGAGAAATCGTTGCCAGAGTATAGCTCATTACATTCAGCTGATACATTCCATTCCACCTTGCAACCAAGGTCGGGGTGAACACCAGGGCGATGATCAGAGGAATGTTGATTGCCCAAGAGAATACACCGAACAGATTCTGGTTGCCAAGGATGTAGGTTGCATAGTAGGTGCCCATGCTGATCATGGCACCGTAGATCTGCTGCAAAATGTAGGTGACGCAAATCATCATATAATATTTGTTACCAGCAAGCAGCTTTGCAGCCTGAACCAGATTGTACTTTTCGTCCTGCTCGATTTCCTTTTTGTCGGTGGTATCCACCAATTCGCCTTCCGGCAGTTCCTTCACGGAGAAAACGGAGAGGGTGTTGACAAGCAGACCGATGATGGCGTAGATGATTGCAACAGTGCGCCAACCGGCAGCACCACCGCCCAATGCCGTAACAGCACCCAGCGTGATGGACTGGATGAGCAGGCTGGTGGCAAAGGCGAACATGAAACGCCAAGAACCCATCTCGACCTGTTCGGCACTGTTCTTCGTGACGAGAGCAGTCAGTGCAGAGTAAGCAATGTTGTTGGCAGTGTAGAATACAGCGTTCAGCAGAGTATATGCGATCAGGAACCATGCGTACTGTGCAAACTGTCCCAGATTGGTCGGGATGGCGAAAATTGCCACCAGCGTAATGGCACAGCCAATGTAGCCGTACAGCATCCAAGGACGGGCTTTGCCCATCTTAGAATGCGTTTTGTCAATCAAAGAACCAAAGAAAATGTCCGTCACACCGTCCAGCAGTTTGGAAACTGCAATCAGAGTGCCGACAATACCGGGGTTCAGGCCAACGGTGTTGGTCAGATAGATCATGACGAAGGAGGACAGGAATGCATACACCACGTTGCCTGCAATATCGCCTGAACCATAGCCGACTTTATTATACCACTTTAGATAACGTTTCTCAGTCATTGTGCTTTCTCCCATCTTGCTTGTTTTGTGTGGGCGCGACCAATCTGCTGCGCACTTCAGACTGGAATTCTCATTACGCAAGTTGCCCAAATCTCTTGCGTTTCGTCTGAAAATATTATAGAATCTAATGGAACGAAAAGATATAGACAAGATGGAACAAAATATGCACAAAATCAAAGAGTTTGTGATTTTTTGATAGAACATTTCCCAAATCACTGTAAAATCTCTGAAGATGAGGAGGACGCAGGGATGTATTTCAACTCAGGATATTTGAACAACTCCCGTTTGGATTTCAAAGACTACTCAAAGCCGCTGGTCGTAGGCAGTTGTGGCACTTATCGCTTGAAAAAACGCCCTAAGCTACCTACTTTTTGGGCAAAGGGTCGCAGAGACTATCAAATCCTCTATGTGGCATCTGGTAAAGCACACTTCTGGTTCGATGGTGTTGAGGAAGTGGTGACTTCTGGACACATGGTGCTTTATCAGCCGAAAGAAATCCAGAAGTATGTCTACTATGTAGAAGATCATCCAGAGGTGTTCTGGATTCACTTTACAGGATATGATGTCAAAAACATCCTGAACTATCACGGAATACCCTTGGACAAGCACGTTTTTTACAGCGGCACACTGCCGGATTACAAAATGCTGTTCCGAAAGATCATCCGGGAACTGCAACAATGTGAATATGGCTATGAAGACTATATTGCTTCTCTCTTCAACATCATTCTGCTTTTAGTAAGCAGGCAACAGCAGGAAAGCGAGAAAACAACTACAAGCATCCCCGAAGAAATCGAAGCCGCCGTTGCCTACTTTAACGAGAATTATAATACAAAGGTCAGTGTGGACGATTACGCAGAATCGCTGCATATCAGTACGAACTGGTTTATCCGTAATTTTAAGCAGTACATGAAAATAAGCCCTGCACAATACATCCTGTCCCTTCGGATGGTAAATGCACAAAGCTTATTGGAGAACACCGAATACAATATTGGAGAAATTGCAGAGATCGTAGGGTATGATAACCCACTCTATTTTAGCCGGGTATTCAAGAAAGAGTATGGTGTCAGCCCGGCACAGTACCGAAAGAATCTGGAAGAATCTACTGAAAAATGAGAAGGATTCCTTATAAATAAGGAGAGTAGAACCATGCCGATAAAAATGCGATCCACAGCCAACAAGTCTATGACCCCACGGATGATTCCATCATGGCAGAGCAGGAACTTTGCATGGAGCGGCTGTATGCTTATTGAAAAAATGGTATCTACCATTTTTTACTTTAGGGAGCAGTGTCAGTTCTTCTAGCCTCATACTGGATAATGTAATGCTCCTATGAAGAGCCTCATACAATCGGTTGGCTCAATGCAAATATGTCCTCCTTTGTGGAGTTCATCAACACGCTGCCATAAGCCCAGAGTTCCCCTGCGAACCAAACATTCCGATATAAAAAAGGACGCTGCCGCCTCTGGGTAAGAGGTTGCAGCGTTTTTTTGGTATCAGAGGGCGAATGATCTGTCAGACTAAACAGCTCCCAACGAATGCGATGCTTTTAGCTTGCGTCTTTCTGTTCGTCAAGAATGCGCCAGCCGTCCATCAGGTCTGAATTTTCCATAATAAAGGTGTGGGCAGTATCCTGTCCCCACGAGTTGTCGTATTTCAGCATCAGATAATCGCTCAACTCGGTTCGATTTTTGAACTTCAACAAGCGATATGGCTCCTGAAAAGCGACCTTTTCGACGAAATATACTGCATCCGATGTGGGAAGCATAACGCCGACATGACCGATCATAAGAGAATTGTCCGTTTCAGAGAACTGATCGTGCAGAATCACGGAGACAAGACGAATTTTATCATCTTCCGCGAAAGAGAGACCGCATTTCTTCCATTCCTGCTGAATCGTTTTCAAATGGGTAGGAATATCGGTCGTATTGGTGGTTTTAACCGGGGCGAACAGCGCATCAAACTTTTGCCGTTCGTCGCCGCAAAGGGATTCCGGGTCAGAATCCAGTGTTTCATAGTCCATAAACAGGGTGTCCTCAGCTGAGTCAAGGTCTGCCTTGCCCGTGACAGTGATAAAATCACCGAACAGCCCACAAGCAGTGATCCGACAGTTCCAGCCGGGGAAGGTGTCATATTTTTCCGTCCATGCGTCCTGCATGGAGTAAGGATCGTATTTCAGATCCGAAGGCTTGGCATTTTCAAACCCTGTGGTGAGCCATGCCGGGTCCACAGCATTGTTGAACTTTTGCACATGATCAAAGAAGGTCTGTATCCGTAGGTCGGATACGCCGGCATCCTGCAAAAGCTTGGAAAGAAGAGCTTGTGTATCCGAATCTGCCAAATTGGAGTATTCAATTTGCTGAAGGACGGGCTGAGAAGTTTTTTGAGTGCAGCCTCCTGCCAGAAGCGCACCGCAAAAAAGTGCAGCGGTGCAGACAAGAAAAGTTCGACGTTTCAAAAATGGTCACCTCGTTGTGTTTTTTGGAAAGTTTCTTTGAGTGCCGGAGTCTCCACCATAAGCGAAGAGAGCAACGCCGTTGGTCTCGTAACGAATGGTATCACAGATAAACAAAGAAAATCAATGACTTCTGTCGTATTTGACCATATATAATGTTGCAGTATCCATATCCCATACGGCTAACGTCCATGTGAGGAAAGACGATGCGGCGGTTTTCTGAACGATTTTATTTATTCATGTCGGACACAACAGGAGTATACCCAAGTTGGAATAAGAATTTTCTGTTTTCACAGAGATAATGCTGCTCTTCTGAGATGTGTTTCTTCTTTTTCATACATTCTTTCGCTTGTATAATGCCGGGCAGATGTTCTTCGGCGGGGCTTCTTCCAAGAAAAATCACTCGTGAAGATTGAAACGGGAGTTTTACGGTACGTAGTGCCAGCAAGCAGGCTTTTTCTTTGCCGGGATTTATGCTATACTTATTAAATCAAATCAATGGGCAGGAGGAACCAGCGTGGAGGATTACCGCACCATCCGGGGCACGGCCACCGGCGAATATGAGGAAAAGAAGAGCCGCTTTATTGCGCAGCTCTCCTTTGCGGACAGCGAGGAAAAGGCGGTGGCCTTTTTGGAGCAGGTGCGGGCAGCCAACCGCACGGCCCGGCACAATGTCTATGCCTACCGCCTGCGGGAGGGCAACCGGGAGCGCTACTCCGATGACGGTGAACCGGCCAAGACGGCGGGAACCCCGGCGCTGGAAGTGCTGCAGCACAGCGGATTGACTGACCTCATCGTGGTCGTTACCCGGTACTTTGGCGGCGTGCTGCTGGGCACCGGCGGCCTGGTGCGGGCCTATACCACCGCCACCGCCCGCGCGCTGGAAGCCGCCGAGGTGGTCACGGTACGCAGTGTGGTGGAGCTGGAAGTGACGGTGGATTACTCACTCTATGAGCGGGCGGCGCTGCTCATCCAGGCGGCGGGGGCAAAGCTTGCAGACCCCCAGTTCACCGACCGTGTCACACTGCGCTGGCAGATGCCTGAGGGTACGGAGCCACCCTTGCTGGAACAGCTCCGGGAGCTGACCCGGGGCGGTGCACAGGTAAGTGTGTCACAGCCGTTCTACGCTCCGTTCTGACCTGAAAATTGCCTGCCGGCAGTTATGACACTGGCTTCCCTGCGGGGAAGGCTGGGGAGCGGCAGCAAGATCGAGAAATTTTATTCGTTCCAAGACAAAAAAATTCCCCCTTCGACAGGGCGGGTGTGCTATACTTGCCGCAGACGCGGCATGGGGATCGGCTGCGCCGTGCGAGAGGAGGGGGAGAAATAGAAAGTGAGGGTTCCTGATGGATGTACGACAGCGCACCGAAGAAATCGAGCGGCTGACCTTGGCCCCCTGGGCAACATTCAGCGATGCCAGCCGGGGCAGGGTGAGGCCCGAAGAGCAGGACCCTATCCGTCCGGTGTTCCAGCGGGACCGTGACCGGATCATCCACTGCAAGGCGTTCCGGCGGCTCAAGCAGAAAACGCAGGTATTTCTCTCGCCGGAGGGCGACCTCTACCGCACCCGGCTCACCCACACACTGGAGGTGGCGCAGATCGCCCGCACCATCGCCCGCGCCCTGCGTCTCAACGAGGATCTGACCGAGGCCATCAGCCTGGCCCATGACCTGGGGCACACGCCCTTTGGCCACGCAGGGGAGAGCGCACTGGACAAGCTCTGCCCGGAGGGGTTCCGGCATTATATGCAGAGCCTGCGTGTGGTGGACAAGCTGGAAAAGGACGGCAGGGGCCTGAACCTGACCTGGGAGGTGCGCAACGGCATCGTGACCCATACCAAGGGCACCTGGGCGGCTACCCCGGAGGGACGCATCGTCCGCATGGCGGATCAGATCGCCTTTGTGAACCACGATATCGAAGATGCCGTACGTGCCGGTGTGCTGGACCCGGCCACCCTGCCCAGAGAATGCACCGCCGTGCTGGGTGAGACGAAGTCTCAGCGCATCACCACCATGATCAACAGCATCCTGCGCAGCAGCGAGGGGGATGTGCTGGTGGGCGCAGAGGAGAACGAAGCCTTCCTGGCTCTCAAGGATTTCATGTACCGCACTGTCTATGTGGATCGCAGCGCCAAAAAGGAAGAACAGAAGGTGGAAAAGGTACTCGCTGAGCTGTATGAGTATTACCTGACCCACATTGAACAGATGTCCAACTTCTACCTGCAGCTGGCCTATCAGGAAGGACGCGACCGCGCAGTGACGGACTATATCAGCGGCATGAGCGATGAATTTGCCATCCGTACCTTTGAGGATGTCTTTGTGCCCCGCAAGTGGCATGTGTTATAAAAGGAGCATCGGAATACCAAAATGATCCCACACGAATATATTGAGGAACTGACCCGCCGCACCGATATCGTGGATGTGGTGGGCAACTATGTCCAGCTCAAGCGGAAGGGGCGGCTGTATGGCGGCCTGTGCCCCTTCCACAGTGAAAAGACCCCCTCGTTCTACGTCTACCCGGACACCCAGAGCTTTTACTGCTTTGGCTGCGGTGTGGGCGGCGATGTCATCCACTTCGTCCGCCGCATCAACAGCATCGACTACACCGAGGCGGTCAAGATGCTGGCTGCCCGCGCGGGAATGCCGGAACCGCAGGAGGACGATAAGACGGGCCGCCTGCGCAGCCGCATCCTTTCCATGAACAAGGAAGCCGCACGGTACTTCCACGCCTGCCTGAACTCCACGGTCGAGGAAGCCCGGCAGGCCCGGGCCTACTGGCGGCGGCGCGGTCTGGACGACAAGACCATCGTCCGGTTCGGGCTGGGCTATGCACCGGATGACGGGCAGGGGCTGTACCAGTATCTGCGCGATAAGGGGTACAACCAGCAGGAGCTGGATGCCAGCGGGTTGTTCAAGCGCAGCCAGTCAGGCCGGATCTACTGCCTGTTCTGGAAGCGGGTGATGACCCCCATCTTTGACCTGCGGGGCAACATCATAGCCTTTGGCGGGCGTGTGATGGACGATTCCAAACCCAAGTATGTCAACAGTCCCGAGACACTGGTCTACCACAAGTCGGATACCGTGTTCGCTCTGCAGATCGCCAAGAAGAGTGCTTCCCGGCGGTTCGTTCTCTGCGAGGGTTACATGGATGTTATTTCCATGCATCAGGCGGGGATCGACACGGCGGTCTGCGCCTGCGGCACGGCCCTGACTCCGGATCAGGTAAAGCTCATCAGCCAGTATGCGGAGGAGGTCATCCTGAGCTACGACTCGGATGAGGCCGGCCAGAAGGCTACCCTGCGCTCGCTGGAACTGTTCCGCAACAGCCCGGTCAAGGTGGGCGTGCTGCAGATCCCGGGTGCAAAAGATCCGGATGAGTACATCAAAAAGTATGGCTCCGAGCGGTTCAAGGCACTGCTGGACGGCGTGGGCAACGCGCTGGACTTCCGGCTGGGGCGGCTCAAGAACAAATACGACCTTAAGCAGGATGCCCAGCGGCTGGAATATGTCAAAGAAGCCGTGAATATGCTGGCGGAGCGCTCCAACCCCACCGAGCAGGAGGTCTACGCCGGGCGGCTGGCCGAGGAGACGAACATCTCCAAGAACGCCATTATGAACCAGCTTGCCGATGCAGTAAAGCGCTCCAACAGCAAACGCCGGTGGGCGCAGAATCAGGCACGGCTGCAGTCCGGTGAGATGCACCAGATCAGCGTGCCGTACAGTGCGGGCGGCTCTCAGGCGCTGGGGGTTGCCTCGGCAGAACAGCGGCTGCTGGCCGCCATGCTCCGGGAGCCCAGCTATATCCCGCAGGTGCGGGCCCAGCTCAGCCCGGAAAAGTTCGTTCTGCCCCAGCAGAAGGAGCTGTACGAAGCGTTTCTGCAGTGCCAGGAGCAGGGGATCGAGATCAGCCTTTCCACCCTGCGCCCCTTTGTGAGCGAAGAGGCGCTGAATGAGCTGAGCCGCCTTGCGGCACAATACAGCGATGTGAACTGTACGCCGGACGATATCCGGCTCTATCTGGACCGCATTGCCCGGGGCACCCCCGTGGCAGGCAAGGCGGCCGAAATGTCCAATGATGATTTGATACGGTATCTCCAGTCGATGCGAGAAAAGAAGCAGGGCACAGACCCTGCGGACGACTGACCGTTCCTCTCCTCCGGCTGGAGCTGGAAGGAGAAAGAATCATGCGGAAATTGTCGCAGACGGAAGAACTGGTGAAGATCCTGGCAGGCCGGGCCCGCCGCCATACCCTGACACCCGAGCAGATCAGCCGGGCCATGGATGAACAGGAATACGATGTATCCGGGCTGGATGCACTGTATGCGGCGCTGGAAGCCCGGGGCATCCGTGTAACCGAAGAAGAAGCGGACATGCCCATGCTGGATGAAACACAGATCGGGGAACTGGAGCACGAGCTCTCAGTCGAGGGCGTAGCGCTGGATGACCCGGTGAAGGCATATCTGAAGGAGATCGGCCGGGTGCCGCTGCTGACAATGGAACAGGAGCTGGAGCTTGCCCGGGCCGCGCAGGCCGGGGATGCGGATGCCCGGCGGAAACTGAGCGAAGCCAACCTGCGGCTGGTGGTCTCGGTGGCCAAGCGCTATGCCGGGCGGGGGTTGCCCTTCCTTGACCTCATTCAGGAAGGGAACCTCGGCCTGATGAAGGCGGCGGAGAAGTTTGAAGCTGACCGGGGGTTCCGGTTCTCGACCTACGCGACATGGTGGATCCGGCAGTCTATCACCCGGGCCATTGCCGATCAGGGGCGGGTTATCCGCATCCCGGTGCATCTGGTGGAGAGCATCAACCGGGTGAAAAAGACGACAGGGGAGCTTTTGCGCAAAAACGGCAGGGAACCCACAGCCGAAGAGATCGCCGTCCGGCTGGACATGGAGCCTGACCGGGTGCGGGAGCTGCTGCAGCTGGCGCAGGACCCCATCAGCCTGGAAACACCGGTGGGTGAGGAAGAGGATGCCCACCTGGAGGATTTTATTCAGGATGAGGAAGCAGGCGTTCCGGTGGACGAGGCCGGGCGGGAACTGCTGAGGCGGGAGCTGGCAAACGTCCTCAAGAGCCTGACACCCCGGGAGGAACGGGTGCTGACCCTGCGCTTCGGGCTGGAGGACGGGCAGGCCCGCACCCTGGAAGAGCTGGGAAAGGAATTCAACGTGACCCGGGAACGCATCCGGCAGATCGAGGCCAAGGCTCTGCGCAAGCTGCGCCATCCCAGCCGCGCAAAGCGACTGCGGGATTATCTGGAAGAATGAGCATGTAAGGGCACCGCAGGCAGCCGCGGTGCTTTTTGTATGGGCAGGGGAGAGTGCGCATCAAGAGCCAAGGTGTACAAAATGCACAAGGGTGTTTTTGGTGAGAACGTGCAAAACTCAAAAATCAAGAGCCAAAATGCGCAAAGCCTACACACGTCCGTGCGTTCCATGAAATTGCGGCCTTGACAAAAATATTGGGCCAAAATGCGAAAAATGGCTTGACAGCAAGGCTTTTGAGGTGTATACTGCATTAGTATCACATAATGGCCTAGTGCGCCAAAAAGGGAGCTGTACTGGAAGCGGCTGGACGGTGTTGACCGAAAAGTTTGTGAAAAGCGACGAACTTCCTTGGAGGATACGGGTCGATTTATGTGTGTGTGCTCAAATCTGACCCGTATAACGCAATATCCGTAGAGTATAAAAGTAAGGAGTGGTTGATTTTATGATGAAAGTCAAGCCCGTAAAGCTCGGCAAAACCGAGCGCATGAGCTTCTCCCACATCGACGAAGTCATCAGTATGCCGAACCTGATCGAGGTCCAGAAGAACTCTTATCAGTGGTTCCTGGACGAGGGCCTGAAAGAGGTCTTCCACGACATCGGCACCATTGAGGACTACACCGGTAACCTGGCGCTGAGCTTCGTGGACTTCCGTCTGGATAAGGAGCCCAAGTACAGCATCAAGGAGTGCAAGGAGCGCGACGTGACCTACGCTGCCCCCCTGCGCGTGACTGCCCGTCTGCTGAACAAGGAGACCGGCGAGGTCAAGGACCAGGAAATTTTCATGGGCGACTTCCCGCTGATGACCGATGCGGGCACCTTTGTGATCAACGGTGCTGAGCGTGCCATCGTCAGCCAGCTGGTCCGTTCTCCCGGCGTATTCTACGGAGATGCCAAAGATAAGGTGGGCAACGACCTGTACAGCGCAACCATGAACCCCAACCGCGGTGCATGGCTGGAGTACGAGACCGATGCCTCCAACGTGTTCTATGTCCGTATCGATAAGAACCGCAAGCTGCCCGTCACCGTGCTGTGCCGTGCGCTGGGCCTTTCCTCTGATGAGGAGATCCTGAACTTCTTCGGCGAGGATGAGCGTATCCTGGCCACTCTGGAGAAGGATACCACCAAGAACCAGGACGAGGGCCTGCTGGAGGTCTACCGCAAGCTGCGTCCCGGCGAGCCCCCCACGGTGGAGTCCGCTACCAACCAGATCAACATGCTGTTCTTCGATCCGCGCCGCTATGACCTGTCTCGTTTCGGCCGCTACAAGATGAACAAGAAGCTGTCTCTGGCCCGCCGCATCACTGGCTTTGTTGCCGCTGAGAACATCGTTGCTCCCCTGACTGGCGAGATCATCGTTGAGGCCAAGGGCAAGATCACCCGTGAGCTGGCCGAGAAGGCAGATGCCGCCGGTGTGGATACCGTTATTCTGAGCATCGAGGGCAAGAAGGTCAAGGTCATCACCAACGGCTGTGTGGACGCACAGGGCTTCTTCTCCTTTGATGTCAAGGAGTGCGGCATCAACGAGCGCTGCTCCTTTGATGAGATCAAGAAGATCCTCGACACCACCTCCGATGTGGAGGAGCAGAAGGAAATGCTCCGCCGCAACCATGACCAGCTGATCGGCCGCACCGTCACTGTGAAGGACATCCTGTCCTCCATCAACTACCTGAACGGTCTGGGCCACGGCGTTGGCACCACCGATGATATCGACCATCTGGGCAACCGCCGCATCCGCAGCGTTGGTGAGCTGCTGCAGAACCAGTTCCGCATCGGCTTCTCCCGCATGGAGCGCGTTATCCGTGAGCGTATGACCCTGCAGAGCCAGGATCAGAGCGTTATCACCCCGCAGGCACTGATCAACATCCGTCCTGTGGTCGCCGCCATCAAGGAGTTCTTCGGCTCCTCTCCGCTGTCTCAGTTCATGGACCAGAACAACCCTCTGGCCGAGCTGACCCACAAGCGCCGTCTGTCTGCTCTGGGCCCCGGCGGTCTGAGCCGTGACCGCGCAGGTTTCGAGGTCCGTGACGTTCACTACAGCCACTATGGCCGTATGTGCCCCATTGAGACCCCTGAAGGCCCCAACATCGGTCTGATCTCCTATCTGGCATCCTACGCCAAGATCAACGAGTACGGCTTCGTTGAGGCTCCCTACCGCAAGGTCAAAAAGACTTACGACGAAAACGGCAAGCTGATCGATCAGGTCGTTACCGATGAAGTGGAGTATATGACCGCTGACGTTGAGGACGAGTACGTTGTTGCTCAGGCCAACGAGCCTCTGGATGAGACCAAGCACTTCATCCGTCCCCGCGTTTCTGCCCGCCGCCGCGATGACATCCTGGAAATCGATGCCGATAAGGTCGATTATATGGACGTTTCGCCCCGAATGATGGTCTCTGTTGCGACCGCCTGCATCCCCTTCCTGGAGAACGATGACTGTAACCGTGCTCTGATGGGCTCCAACATGCAGCGTCAGGCAGTGCCTCTGATGGTCACCCAGCAGCCCATCGTGGCTACCGGTATGGAATACAAGGCTGCCACCGACTCCGGTACCGCTGTTCTGGCAAAGAACGACGGTATCGTTGAGAAGATGGATGCCGACCACGTCACCGTCCGCAATGCACAGGGCGGCGTGGACAACTACCCGCTGGTCAAGTTTGCCCGCTCCAACGCAGGCACCTGCATCAACCAGCGTCCCATCGTTGAGGTGGGCGAGAGCGTCAAGGCCGGTCAGGTGCTGGCCGACGGCCCCGCAATGCGCAACGGTGAGATCTCTCTGGGTAAGAACGCCCTGATCGGATTTATGACCTGGGAGGGCTACAACTACGAGGACGCTGTCCTGCTGAACGAGAAGATCGTCCGCGAGGATGTGTACACCTCGATCCATATTGAAGAGTACGAGACCGAGTCCCGTGACACCAAGCTCGGACCTGAGGAGATCACCCGTGATATCCCCAACGTCTCCGAGGATGCCCTGAAGGATCTGGACGAGCGCGGCATCATCCGCATCGGTGCCGAGGTCAAGAGCGGCGACATCCTGGTCGGCAAGGTCACCCCGAAGGGTGAGACCGAGCTGACCGCTGAGGAGCGCCTGCTCCGCGCCATCTTTGGCGAGAAGGCCCGCGAAGTCCGTGATACCTCTCTGCGCGTGCCCCACGGCGAGTACGGCATCATCGTGGATGTCAAGGTCTTTACTCCTGAAAACAGCGATGAGCTGCAGCCCGGTGTCCGCGAGGTCGTCCGCTGCTACATCGCTCAGAAGCGTAAGATCAGCGTCGGCGATAAGATGGCAGGCCGTCACGGCAACAAGGGTGTCGTTTCCCGCATCCTGCCGCAGGAGGATATGCCCTACCTGCCCGACGGCACCCCGCTGGACATCGTGCTGAACCCCCTGGGCGTTCCTTCCCGTATGAACATCGGTCAGGTGCTGGAAGTCAACCTGGGCTACGCTGCCAGGGCATGCGGCATCAAGGTTATGACCCCCGTGTTCGATTCCGCGCGTGAGAACGACATCGGCGATACCTTCGATACCGCCCGTGAGCTGTGGCACGGTGAGAATGCTCCCGCATATCCCACCAAGCTGCCCAAGATCATGGGTGAGAAGGGCCACATCATCGACTTCTCCAAGATCGAGCTGGACCGTGATGGCAAGACCACCGTTTACGATGGCCGTACCGGCGAGAAGTTCGATAACCGCGTTACCGTTGGTTATATGTACTACCTCAAGCTGCATCACCTGGTCGATGATAAGATCCATGCCCGTTCCACCGGCCCCTACTCTCTGGTCACCCAGCAGCCTCTGGGCGGCAAGGCTCAGTTCGGCGGTCAGCGCTTCGGCGAGATGGAAGTCTGGGCTCTGGAAGCTTACGGTGCCGCTTACACCCTGCAGGAGATCCTGACCGTCAAGTCCGATGACGTTGAGGGCCGTGTCAAGACCTACGAGGCCATTGTCAAGGGCGAACCCATCCCGCAGCCCGGCATCCCCGAGTCCTTCCGCGTTATGCTGAAGGAGCTGCAGTCTCTGGGTCTGGACGTTGTGGTCCAGGACAAGGATGGCAACGAGATCGATATGCGCCAGAACTTCGACGACGAAGAGACCGGCTTTGATATGCGTGATGTTGCAGGTTCCGAGACTGTTACCAACGAGAATGAGCTGCTGAACGATTACACCATCAAGGATGCTGACGCAGGCTTCGATGATCCTTCTGTGCTGGAAGATGACAACTCCGGCAGTGCGGCTCCCGCTTCTGACGAAGTGGATTTTTAAGTAGAGATTAAGAAAGGGTTCGTTTCATGGAAAACAACGTTTTCGATTCCATTAAAATCGGCCTGGCTTCTCCGGAGCAGATCCGCAACTGGAGCTACGGCGAGGTCAAGAAGCCTGAGACCATCAACTACCGCACCCTGAAGCCGGAGCGCGACGGCCTGTACTGCGAGCGCATTTTTGGACCTACCAAGGACTGGGAGTGCCACTGCGGCAAGTACAAGCGCATCCGCTATAAGGGCAAGATCTGCGATCGCTGCGGTGTCGAGGTCACCAAGGCGAAGGTTCGTCGTGAGCGCATGGGCCACATTGAGCTGGCCGCGCCCGTCAGCCACATCTGGTACTTCAAGGGCATCCCCAGCCGCATTGGCCTGATGCTGGACATCAGCCCCCGCCTGCTGGAGAAGGTCCTGTACTTTGCAAGCTATATCGTTACGGATCCCGGTCTGACCCCGCTGGAAAAGAAGCAGCTGCTGACCGAGAAAGAATACCGTGAGATGCGTGAGCGCTACGGCGATGAGTTTGAGGCATCCATGGGTGCTGAGGCTATTCAGGAGCTGCTGAAGGAGATCGATCTGGATCAGCTGAGCGCTGAGCTGACCGCTGAGGTGGAAAAGTCCTCCGGCCAGAAGAAGGTCCGCATCCTGAAGCGTCTGGAGGTCGTTGAGGCATTCCGCATTTCCGGTAACCGCCCCGAGTGGATGGTCATGGATGTGCTGCCCGTGCTGCCCCCCGACCTGCGCCCCATGGTCCAGCTGGACGGCGGCCGTTTTGCCACCTCCGACCTGAACGACCTGTACCGCCGCGTGATCAACCGCAACAACCGTCTGCGCCGCCTGCTGGAGCTGGGTGCTCCCGACATCATCGTGCGCAACGAGAAGCGTATGCTGCAGGAAGCAGTGGACAGCCTGATCGACAACGGCCGCCGCGGCCGCCCGGTCACCGGCCCCAACAACCGTGCCCTCAAGAGCCTGTCCGACATGCTGAAGGGCAAGCAGGGCCGCTTCCGTCAGAACCTGCTGGGCAAGCGTGTTGACTACTCCGGCCGTTCCGTTATCGTCGTCGGCCCTGAGCTGAAGATGGATCAGTGCGGTCTGCCCAAGGAAATGGCTCTGGAGCTGTTCAAGCCCTTTGTCATGAAGGATCTGGTGGAGAAGGGTATTGCCAACAACATCAAGTCCGCCCGTAAGATGGTCGAGCGCGCAAAGCCCGAAGTCTGGGACAGCCTTGAGACCGTCATCAAGGGTCACCCCGTGCTGCTGAACCGTGCACCTACCCTGCACCGTCTGGGCATTCAGGCCTTCAACCCCGTGCTGGTCGAGGGCCGTGCCATCAAGCTGCACCCCCTGGCATGTACCGCATTCAACGCCGACTTCGACGGCGACCAGATGGCAGTTCACCTGCCCCTGGGCGAGGATGCCTGCCGTGAGGCCAAGATGCTGATGCTGGCTTCCGGCAACCTGCTGAAGCCCTCTGACGGCGCACCTGTTACCGTGCCTACGCAGGATATGATCCTGGGCAGCTACTACCTGACCACCGTTCGTGAAAATGACGAAGGCGCTGGCAAGGTGTTCCGCGATGAGAACGAAGCCCTGATGGCTTATGCAGAGCACATCGTTACCCTGCACGCACCCATCAAGGTGCGCCGCACCATGACCATTGACGGCGTGGAGCGCACCGGTCTGGTGGATGCCACCGTCGGCCGCATCATCTTCAATAACCCCGTTCCTCAGAACCTGGGTTATATCGACCGCACCGACCCGGAGCACTGGCTGGAGTATGAGGTCAGCTTCCGCGTGACCAAAAAGACTCTGCCCGACATCATTTCCCGCTGCATGACCCGCAATGGCACCCGTGCCTGCGCAAAGATGCTGGACTCCATCAAGGCTCAGGGCTATAAGTACTCTACCCTGTCTGCAATCTCTGTTGCTGTGTGCGACGCTGTCATTCCTCCGCAGAAGGACGAGCTGATCGCTGACGCGGATAAGCAGGTCTCTCAGGTCAACAAGCTGTTCAACCGCGGCCTGATCTCTGAGAACGAGCGCTACACCCAGACCATCAACATCTGGCAGGCAACCACCGATAAGGTCTCCAAGGCGCTGGCAGCCAACCTGCCCAAGGATAACGAGATCTTTATGATGGCTGATTCCGGTGCGCGTGGTTCTATGAACCAGATCAAGCAGCTGGCCGGCATGCGCGGCCTGCTGGCCAACACCGCAGGTAAGACCATCGAGATGCCCATTCGTGCAAACTACCGCGAAGGTCTGAACATTCTGGAATATTTCGTTTCTGCCCGTGGCGCTCGTAAGGGTCTGGCCGATACCGCTCTGCGTACCGCTGACTCCGGCTACCTGACCCGCCGCATGGTCGATGTCTCTCAGGAAGTCATCGTCCGTGAGATCGACTGCGGCACCACCGACGGCCTGTGGGTCTCTGAGATCCACGAGGGCAAGGAGAAGATCGAGAGCTTCCGTGAGCGTATCATCGGTCGTTACGCCGTGGGCGATGTGATCAACCCCGTCACCGGCGAGGTCATCGTGCCCGAGGGCAAGATGATCGACCTGTATGATGCCAACGACATCGAGGCTGCAGGCATCACCAAGCTGAAGATCCGCAGCCTGCTGACCTGCCGCGCCAAGGTGGGTGTCTGCGCACACTGCTACGGCAGCGATATGGCAAACGGTGAGCCCGTCCAGCTGGGCGAGTCCATCGGCGTCATCGCTGCAGAGTCCATCGGCGAGCCCGGTACTCAGCTGACCATGCGTACCTTCCATACCGGCGGTATCGCATCGGCTGAAGATATCACCCAGGGTCTTCCCCGTGTTGAGGAGCTGTTCGAGAGCCGCCGTCCCAAGAGCATGGCCATTATGAGCGAGATCTCCGGTGTTGTCTCTCAGGATGACACCAAGAAGAACGTCGTCATCAAGGTCACCGGTAAGGACGAGAACGGTGCCGAGGTGGTGAAGAGCTACTCCATCCCCTTCACCCAGCATGCACGTGTCATGCCCGGCGATCGTGTGGAGAAGGGCGACATCATCACCCGCGAAGGTGTTCTGTATCCCCAGGATATCCTGGCCATCAAGGGTCTGAGCGATGTGCAGAACTACCTGATCAGCGAAGTCCAGAAGGTCTACCGTCTGCAGGGCGTTGAGATCAACGATAAGCATATCGAGGTCATCGTCCGTCAGATGTGCCGCAAGGTCCGCGTGACCGACTCCGGCTCCTCTGACCTGATCGGTGGTGCACTGGCAAACCGTCTGGAAGTTGAGAACATCAACGCCGAGCTGCAGAAGCGCATTGATAACGGTGAAGAGGGCATCAAGCTGGTCGAGTATCAGCAGGTGCTGCTGGGCATCACCAAGGCTGCCCTGGCAAACGAGTCCTTCCTGTCTGCCGCATCCTTCCAGGAGACCACCCGTGTCCTGACCGAAGCCGCCATCAAGGGCAAGGTTGACCCGCTGGCCGGCCTGAAGGAGAATGTCATCATCGGTAAGCTGATCCCCGCCGGTACCGGTCTGCCGGAGGTCCGTGAGGATCTGAAGCGCCGTGAGCAGGAGCGCGACGAGGCTGTTGCCGCTGAGCTGGCTGCAGCAAACCAGCAGTAAAACTCTGTCTGCCCGGAACTGAATCGATCCATGAGCCGCCTTTTTCTGAACGCAGGGGAGGGCGGTTTTTTGATTTGAAACTCCCTTCGTCATTGCTTCGCAATGCCACCTCCCTCTGGGAGGGAGGCCTGCTTGGCCCGAAGCAGGGGAAAGGCCCCCTCTGAGAGGGGGCTGTCTGCGCAGCAGACTGAGGGAGTAAAGGAAAAATCGGCGGTTGAGTCCTTCGGCGAATAAAACAAAAAAATATTGGAAAAACTGTTGACATTCCTAATCAAAACGAGTATTATATAACTGTTGCGCGTCCCCATAGGGGAAGTGCGGCTAAAAAGTCGGAAAATATCCGATGTTCACTATTAAGAAAGGAGAAACAAAATGCCTACTTTTAACCAGCTTGTACGCAAAGGCCGTGAGGTCCTGGTTACCAAGAGCACCGCTCCCGCCCTGCAGAAGACTTATAACTCTCAGAAGAAGCAGTACTCTGATCTGAGCAGCCCCCAGAAGCGTGGTGTCTGCACTGCAGTTCGTACCATGACCCCCAAGAAGCCTAACTCTGCTCTGCGTAAGGTTGCTCGTGTCCGCCTCACGAATGGTATCGAGGTCACCTCTTACATTCCCGGTATCGGCCATAACCTGCAGGAGCACTCCGTCGTGCTGATCCGTGGCGGTCGTGTTAAGGACCTCCCCGGTGTGCGTTACCACATCATCCGTGGTACTCTGGATACCCAGGGTGTTGCAGGCCGTAATCAGGCCCGCTCCAAGTACGGCGCAAAGCGTCCTAAGGCCGGTGCTGCAAAGAAGTAATTGAGGACAACCGCCATAAACGGCTTTCCATTATATAAATAACAAGTCCGCATTGTGCGGAGGGTAACGGTTTATGTAAGGTCAGCTCTTTGTGACACAACGGGAGTTTTATTACTTTCGAGTACCGATGATATCATTCTGTGAAGGAGGGAAGAAAGATGCCTAGAAGAGGTAACATTGCTAAGCGCGATGTCTTAGCTGATCCTATTTACAATTCCAAGATGGTCACTCGTCTGGTCAACAGCGTGATGCTGGATGGCAAGAAGGGCGTCGCTCAGAAGATCGTTTATGAAGCTTTCTCCATGATTCAGGAGAAGACCGGCAACGATCCTCTGGAGACTTTCGAGAAGGCGATGGAGAACATCATGCCCAGCCTCGAGTGCAAGACCCGCCGTGTTGGTGGCGCTAACTACCAGGTTCCTCTGGAAGTCAGCCCTGCCCGCCGCGAGACCCTGGGTCTGCGCTGGCTGACCGCTTACAGCCGCAGCCGTGGTGAGAAGACCATGGCCCAGCGTCTGGCCGCCGAGATCATGGATGCTGCCAACAACACTGGTAACGCCGTGAAGAAGCGCGAGGATACCCACAAGATGGCCGAGGCCAACAAGGCTTTCGCTCATTTCCGTTATTGATCTGTTCTGTAGGAGGTTAATTTCATGGCTACACCCAGAGAAGTTTCTCTTCAGATGACGAGAAATATCGGCATTATGGCCCACATCGATGCTGGTAAGACTACGACTACCGAGCGTATTCTGTACTACACCGGCATCAACCACAAGATCGGCGAAGTTCATGATGGCGGCGCTACCATGGACTGGATGGTTCAGGAGCAGGAGCGTGGTATCACCATCACTTCCGCTGCTACCACCTGCTACTGGAGCCACTCTGAGACCCAGAAGGATCCGGTCGCATTCAAGAAGAACCGTCACCGCATCAACATCATCGACACCCCGGGCCACGTGGACTTCACTGTTGAGGTTCAGCGTTCCCTGCGCGTCCTGGACGGTTCTGTGACCGTTCTGGCTGCTAAGGGCGGTGTCGAGCCTCAGTCTGAGACCGTTTGGCGTCAGGCTGACGAGTACAAAGTCCCCCGCATGGTTTACGTCAACAAGATGGATACCATGGGTGCTGACTTCTTCCGCTGCATCAAGATGCTGCACGATCGTCTGCATGCCAACGGCGTGGCGATCCAGCTGCCTATCGGCCAGGAGGATACCTTCCGCGGTATCGTTGACCTGGTCGATATGAACGCTGAGGTCTACTACGACGATATGGGCAACGATATGCGCACCGAGCCTATCCCCGAGGATATGCGTGAGCAGGCTGAGGAGTATCGCAACATCCTCGTTGAGGCTGTTGCCGAGAACGACGAAGTCCTGATGGAGAAGTATCTCGAGGGTGAGGAGATCACCCGCGAGGAGCTGAAGGCTGCCATCCGCAAGGAGACCATTGCCAACACTCTGGTGCCCGTGGTCTGTGGTTCTTCCTACAAGAACCGTGGTGTCCAGAAGCTGCTGGACGCTATCGTGGACTATATGCCCGCTCCTACCGACGTTGAGGACATCAAGGGTGTGAACCCCGAGACCGAAGAGCAGGAGACCCGTCCGTCTTCCGACGACGCTCCCTTCGCAGCTCTGGCCTTCAAGATCGCTACCGACCCGTTCGTTGGTAAGCTGGCATACTTCCGTGTGTACTCCGGTAAGGTTGAGGCGGGTACTACTGTTTACAACTCCGTGAAGGACAGCAAGGAGCGTATGGGCCGCATCCTGCAGATGCACTCCAACCACCGCAAGGATATCGACTGCTGCTATGCAGGTGATATCGCTGCTGTTGTCGGTCTGAAGAACACCACCACCGGTGATACTCTGTGTGATGAGAATCATCCCATCATTCTGGAGTCCATGAAGTTCCCCGAGCCCGTTATCCGCGTTGCAATCGAGCCCAAGACCAAGGCCGGCAACGAGAAGATGGGCATCGCGCTGGCAAAGCTGGCCGAAGAGGATCCGACCTTCAAGACCTACACTGATGAAGAGACTGGTCAGACCATCATCGCAGGTATGGGCGAGCTCCATCTGGAGATCATCGTCGACCGCCTGCTGCGTGAGTTCAAGGTTGAGGCCAATGTTGGCGCACCTCAGGTCGCTTACCGTGAGACCATCCGCAAGGAGGCCAATCAGGAGACCAAGTACGCACGTCAGTCCGGTGGTAAGGGCCAGTACGGTCATGTTAAGATCAAGATCGAGCCCAACGAGCCCGGCAAGGGTTACGAGTTCGTCAACGCCATCGTTGGCGGTGCCATCCCGAAGGAATACATCCCGGCTATCGACAACGGTATCCAGGGTGCTATGAAGTCCGGCGTTCTGGCTGGCTATCCTGTTGTTGATGTCAAGGTCACCCTGTGGGATGGTTCTTATCATGAGGTCGACTCCTCTGAAATGGCCTTCTCCATCGCTGGTTCTATGGCATTCAAGGATGCTATGCGCAAGGCTGATCCCATCATCACCGAGCCCATCATGAAGGTTGCTGTTATCGTTCCTGATGAGTATCTGGGCGATGTCATCGGCGACCTGAACTCTCGCCGTGGCCAGATCCAGGGCATGGAGGCAATGGCAGGCACTCAGCGTGTCAACGCTTTCGTTCCTCTGGCTCAGATGTTCGGCTACGCCACCGACCTGCGTTCCAAGACCCAGGGCCGTGGCCAGTATGTCATGGAGCCTTCTCACTACGAGCCGGTTCCCAAGAACATTGCCGACCAGATCATTGCTGGCCGCACCAAGGCTTGATTGCCTGAAACAAAGTAAAATTTTGCCGGGGTAGTGTAGCTCCGGCAAAATTTCCTGTAAAAGCACTTGATTTTACAGGACAAATTTAGTAGAATAGTTTTGCAATGCAATTCTGTGTTTGCAGGACTGTTGTAACCAAATTCAATCCGTTTAAGGGAGGATATTCCAATGGCTGAAAAGGCAAAATTTGACCGTTCTAAGCCGCATGTTAACATCGGCACCATCGGTCACGTTGACCACGGCAAGACCACTCTGACCGCCGCTATCACCAAGTATCTGGCACTGAAGGGCGACGCAGACTTCATGGATTATGCCAACATCGATAAGGCTCCCGAGGAGCGCGCTCGTGGTATCACGATCAACTCCGCTCACGTTGAGTACCAGACCGAGAAGCGCCACTACGCTCACGTTGACTGCCCGGGCCATGCTGACTACGTTAAGAACATGATCACCGGTGCTGCTCAGATGGACGGCGCTATTCTGGTCGTTGCTGCTACCGATGGTCCCATGCCCCAGACCCGTGAGCACATCCTGCTGGCTCGTCAGGTCGGCGTGCCCTATATCGTTGTGTTCATGAACAAGTGCGATATGGTCGACGACGAAGAGCTGCTGGATCTGGTTGAGATGGAGATCCGTGAGCTGCTGACCGAGTACGACTTCCCCGGCGACGACACCCCGATCATTCGTGGTTCCGCTCTGAAGGCTCTGGAGTCTACCTCCACTGATCCCAATGCTCCCGAGTATGCTTGCATCAAGGAGCTGATGGACGCTGTTGACACCTATATCCCCAACCCCGATCGTGAGGAAGACAAGCCCTTCCTGATGCCCATCGAGGATGTCATGACCATTTCCGGCCGTGGTACTGTTGCTACCGGTCGTGTTGAGCGTGGCATTGCTAAGGTTGGCGATGCAATGGAGATCGTCGGCATTAAGCCCGATCGTCTGAGCACCACCATCACTGGCCTGGAGATGTTCCGTAAGTCTCTGGACTTCGCTGAGGCTGGCGATAACATCGGCGCTCTGCTGCGTGGTGTTGACCGTACCCAGATCGAGCGTGGCCAGGTTCTGGCTAAGCCCGGCACTGTCCATCCCCACAAGGTCTTCGAGTCTCAGGTCTACGTTCTGACCAAGGACGAAGGCGGCCGTCACACCCCGTTCTTCTCCAACTATCGTCCTCAGTTCTACTTCCGCACCACCGACGTGACCGGTATCATCACTCTGCCCGAAGGCACCGAGATGTGCATGCCCGGCGATAACGTCATGATGCACGTTGAGCTGCTGACCCCTGTCGCTATGGAAGAGGGCCTGCGTTTCGCTATCCGTGAGGGTGGCCGTACCGTTGGTTCCGGCGTTGTTGGCAAGATCATTGAGTGATTTTGACCCTCTGCGCCTGTTCTAAGGCAAAAGGTTAAACTTACAAAGAGCCTTCCCATTCCGGAGAGTGGGAAGGCTCTTTTGCGCTATCAGATCCTCTGCCCGAGATGGCAGGGGATTTTTGTTTTTGCCCAAAAAGTGCTTTACAAATAAAGGTTGTTATGATATCCTGACATTAAAGAGAGAAGATGTCGGAGAATGGAGGACGGCACGATGGCGTTTGACTATAAGAAGGAGTACAAGGAGTTTTATCTTCCACCCAGGAAGCCGGGTATTGTGACTGTTCCGCCGATGAATTTTGTGTCTGTACAGGGCAGGGGAGACCCCAATGAACCAGGTGGGGAATATCAGGCGGCAATGGAGTTGCTGTATGGCATTGCCTTTACTATCAAGATGAGCTACAAGGGAAGCCATAAGATCGACGGTTACTTTGAATATGTTGTCCCACCGCTGGAGGGTTTGTGGCATCAGGAGGGGGTGGACGGTGTGGACTACGCCCACAAAGAATGCTTTGAGTGGACGAGTATGATCCGCCTGCCGGATTTCGTGACCCGGGAAGTGTTCGATTGGGCCGTTCAGGAAGCGACTGCAAAAAAGAAGAAGGATTTCTCCAAAGTGCAGTTCCTCCACTATGATGAGGGACTTTGTGTGCAGTGTATGCATGTTGGTTCTTATGATGCCGAACCGGAGACGCTGGAGCAGATGGATGCTTTTGCGCGGGAACAGGGCTATGAGACAGATTTCACCGGGCACCGCCGTCACCACGAAATTTATCTCAGCGATCCGCGCCGGACAGCACCGGAAAAATTGAAAACGGTGCTGCGGCATCCTGTTCGTGCAAAATAAAATCGGGAAAGTTCACAAAGACTGTCGATTTTCGTTGTGAGATGTGCTATACTAAATCTACCTATAGAAACATCTCGAAAAAGGGAGGAGAACATCATGCAGCATGAAACTGTCATCGTGCTGGACTTTGGCGGCCAGTACAATCAGCTGATCGCGCGCCGTGTCCGCGAGAACAATGTCTACTGTGAAATCTATTCCTACAAAACTGACCTGTCGGTCATCAAGGCGAAGAACCCCAAGGGCATCATCTTCACCGGCGGCCCCAACAGCGTCTATCTGGAAGATTCGCCCACCATTGACCCCGAGATCTTCAACTGGGGCATCCCTGTGCTGGGAATCTGCTACGGCAGCCAACTGATGATGCACCTGCTGGGTGGTCATGTCTGCCGCGCCCCTGAGCGTGAGTACGGCAAGACCGAGGTCTTTGTGGACAACAGCAGCAAGATGTTCGAGGATGTTCAGCCCTCCACCATCTGCTGGATGAGCCACAACGACTACATCGAGCAGGCAGCCCCCGGCTTCAAGATCACCGCACACACCGTGAACTGCCCTGTGGCTGCTGCAGAGAACGCCGAGAAGGGCCTGTACGCTGTTCAGTTCCACCCGGAGGTGCTCCACACCGCTGAGGGCAAGAAGATGCTCCGCAACTTCGTGTATAACGTCTGTGGCTGCTCCGGTGACTGGAAGATGGACTCCTTCGTGGAGAACAATGTCAAGGCTCTGCGGGAGCGCATTGGCGACGGCAAGGTGCTGTGTGCCCTGTCCGGCGGTGTGGACTCCTCTGTGCTGGCTGCGATGCTGGCAAAGGCCATCGGAAAGCAGCTGACCTGCGTGTTTGTGGATCACGGCCTGCTCCGCAAGAACGAAAAGGAAGAGGTCTGCTCTGTCTTTGGCCCGGGCAATGCCAACGGCTTTGATATCAACTTCATCTGTGTGGATGCCCGCGACCGCTATTTCAGCAAGCTGGCCGGTGTTACCGAGCCCGAGCGCAAGCGCAAGATCATCGGCGAGGAGTTCATCCGCGTCTTTGAGGAGCAGGCAAAGCAGATCGGCAAGGTGGATTTCCTGGCACAGGGCACCATCTACCCTGACGTTGTGGAGAGCGGCCTGGGCGGCGAATCCACTGTCATCAAGAGCCACCACAATGTCGGCGGCCTGCCCGATACCGTGGACTTTAAGGAGCTGGTGGAGCCCCTGCGCAACCTGTTCAAGGATGAGGTGCGTCAGGTTGGCCGTGAGCTGGGCCTGCCTGAGTATCTGGTCAGCCGTCAGCCGTTCCCCGGCCCCGGTCTGGGCATCCGCATCATCGGCGAGGTGACCCCTGAAAAGGTTGCCATCGTGCAGGATGCAGACGCGATCTGGCGTGAGGAGATCGCCAAGGCTGGTCTGGATAAGGAGATCAACCAGTATTACGCCGCCCTGACCAATATGCGCAGCGTCGGCGTGATGGGTGACGAGCGTACCTATGACTACGCTGTGGCCCTGCGTGCCGTGACCACCACCGACTTTATGACGGCTGAGAGCTACAATGTGCCCTGGGATGTTCTGGGCACCGTGACCAGCCGCATCGTCAATGAGGTCAAGCACGTCAACCGTGTGTTCTACGATTGCACCGGTAAGCCGCCTGCCACCATCGAGCTCGAGTAATGGATCAAAATGCCGAAAGCCTGTATTCATGCGGGTTTTCGGCATTTGTTTTTATCAATGCATAAGAAAAGGGAAAGAAGGAATAGGTTATGCTGCCGACAAGAGATGAAGCAATGGCGTTGATTCGGGATGGTCTATCAAATAATCCGGGGCCTTGGGGAAAACATAGTTTAACAGCAGCACATTGTGCAGAAAAAATAGCAGCGGCATGTGGAGATATAGATGCGGAGAAGGCCTATGTTTTAGGCTTACTGCATGATATAGGAAGAAAATTTGGCGTAAGACATCTTGGCCATGTTTCCGATGGATACAGATTTATGATGTCGCTTGGATATGATGAGGCAGCAAAGATTTGCTTGACGCATTCTTTTAACAATCATACTCTAGATGAATACATTGGAAAGCTTGATGTTTCAGAGGAAGAGATGGAGATGATTAAGACTGAATTAGCCAGGACAGTATACGATGATTATGACCGACTGATCCAATTGTGTGATAGTCTGGCAGGAGCGGAAGGGGTTCTGGATATAGAAGATAGAATGAACGATGTAAAGAAACGGTATGGCTTTTATCCGCAGGACAAGTGGGATTCCAATATGAGATTGAAGCAATACTTTGAGAAGAAAATGAAGAAGGACATCTACCTTGTTTGTGAGAAAGACTCATTTGTGCCGGAAGAGATAGGATGATCGCAGGTCTTGCAAATGGGTTTCCTGATGGGACACTTTATGCTATAATAGGCAGGCAGCGAGGTGAAGTGTATGAAAAAAACAAGAGATCTGTTCTGGACTTTTTTGAAGATCGGTGCGTTCACATTTGGCGGCGGCTACGCAATGGTGGCCCTGCTGGAACGGGAATTTGTGGAGGACAAGCAGTGGCTGAGCCGGGAGGAATTTCTCGATATGGTCGCCATTGCGGAGTCCACGCCGGGCCCTGTGGCGGTGAACAGTGCCACCTATGTGGGCTATAAGATCGAAGGGGCAGAAGGGGCCGCGGCATCCACGCTGGCGGTCTGCCTGCCCTCGTTTGTGGTCATCTACCTGATCTCACTGGTGTTTGACCGGTTCTTGCAGCTGTCGGCAGTGGCAAGCGCGTTCCGGGGCATTCAGGTCTGCGTCATCTATCTGATCCTTTCGGCGGGGATGAAGATGCTGAAAAGCCTGTCCGGCACGGCCTTCAACAGGATCATCGTTGCCGGTGTCGTGGCGGCCATGGTGGGCTGCTCGGTGGCGGCGGTGTCCTTCTCGTCCCTCTACTACATCCTGCTCTGCGGGGCAGCAGGGGTGCTGCTCTACCTGTTAAGAAAGCTGCGGAAGGAGGAGAAAGCATGATCTACCTCCAGCTGTTCCTCAATTTTCTGATGATTGGAGCGCTCTCCTTTGGCGGCGGCTACGGGATGATCTCGCTGGTGCGGGAGACCGTGCTGCGTCATGGCTGGCTGACCGAAGCAGAATTTCTGAGTTTTATCGCCGTTTCCGAGTCCACCCCGGGCCCGCTGGCGGTCAATATGGCAACCTTTATCGGTTCATCGCAGGGCGGCTTTCCGGGAGCGCTGATCGCTACGCTGGGTGTGGTGCTGCCCTCGTTCTTCATCATCCTGCTGATCGCGGCGGTGCTGAAAAACCTGATGAAGTATGCGGGTGTGGAAGCCTTTCTTTCCGGTGTGCGGCCCTGTGTGGTGGCCATGATCCTGGCGACCGCGCTGAATATGATGCTCTCCACACTGGGCGGCATCAAAACGCTGGCGGATGGATTTGCGCCGGATGCGAGATCGATCCTTGTGTTCGCTGTTTTATGGGCGGTACATTTTGTCTGGAAGAGGCGGACGCAAAAAGCCCCGTCGCCCATCGGAATGATCCTGCTGGCGGCGGGACTGGGAATCCTGTTCTGGGGCGTATGAGAGATCATCGCCCTTTTTTTGTGGCTCAGTGCTCCACGAATTCGCCGCGCAGGGCGAACATGTGGTCCATGGGGCCGGAGCCTTTGCCCAGATCGAGCATGGCGGACAGGCAGCCTGAAATATATGCCTTGGCCCGCTCAACGGCGGCATCCAGGGGATAGCCCTTTGCCAGATTGGAGGCAATGGCGCTGGACAGGGTGCAGCCGGTGCCGTGGGTGTTGGGGTTGGCGATGCGTTCGCCGTGGAACCATTTGCCGCTGCCGTTGCGCCAGAGCAGATCGTCGGCATCGTTCACCTTGTGGCCGCCCTTGCAGAGCACGGCACAGCCGTATTTTTCGCTGATGCACTTTGCAGCGGCCTCCATCCCGGCGGCATCGGTGATGGTCATGCCGGACAAGATCTCGGCCTCCGGAATGTTGGGCGTAACCACCTCGGCCATGGGCAGAAGCTGCCCGGTCAGGATCTGGATGGCGCTGTCCTGCAGCAGCTTGGAGCCGGAGGTGGCCACCATCACGGGATCGACCACGATGTGCTTGGCATCGTACTGGCGCAGCTTTTTGGCAATGGTCTCAATGAGCGCAGACGACGACACCATGCCGATCTTGATGGCATCCGGGTAGATATCGGTGAACACCGCATCCAGCTGCTGGGCCAGAAATTCGGGTGTGGTCTCAAAGATTCCGGTCACGCCGGTGGTGTTCTGGGCCGTCAGAGCCGTGATGGCGCTCAGGGCAAACACGCCGTTGGCGGTCATGGTCTTGATGTCGGCCTGAATGCCTGCGCCGCCGCTGGAGTCGCTTCCGGCAATGGTCAATGCTGTTTTCATAAGGAAAATCCCCCTTTTTCCTCTCAGCATAGCACAGTCCGGCAGCATTTGCAAGGAAAACCGGCCCGCCCTCTTTTCTGCCGGAGAAAAGCGTGATAAAATAAGGCAAAAACGAAACTGGGGGAGAATACAATGAACATCACGGTATATCTGGGCGCAAACGAGGGCAATGATCCGGCCCTGAAGCAGGCGGTGCAGGAGCTGGGAAGGTGGATCGGGGAGAGCGGGAACGCGCTGGTGTACGGCGGCTCCCGCTGCGGCCTGATGGGAGAGATCGCCGAAAGCACCCTGAACGCCGGGGGCGAAGTGACCGGCGTGGAACCGGAGTTTTTTGTGCAGGGAGAGCTGCAGCACGAGGGGCTGACGGAGCTGATCGTGACAAAGGATATGACTGAGCGCAAAACAAAGATGATCGCGCTGGGGGATGCGTTTATTGCGTTTCCCGGCGGCACCGGCACACTGGAGGAGATCGCCGAGGTGATGTCCAAGGTGTCGCTCAGGCATCTGGATGCGCCCTGCATCCTCTATAACCTGAATGGTTACTACGATGGCCTGAAAGCCCTGCTTGCCCGGATGATCGAAAAGGGGCTCTCCTCCCCGGAACGCCAGCAGGGGATCTATTTTGTAGAGGATCTGGAGCAGATCAAGGAAATTTTGCAGAAATCGTTTTGAAGGTCCTGTTTAGGGTCGCTCTCTGCACACCTCCTGCCGCCTTGGCATAGACCGGGAAAAGGGGGAGTGCGATTTGGAACAGATTTTCCTGACGGCGGCAGTGCTGCTGCTGCCGATGCTCTGCACCACGGCCGGTGCGGCTGGTGTGTTCCTGCTGCGGAAGACCGGGGAGCCTGCCACCCGGCGGATGCTTTGCGGCATGGCGGCGGGCATCATGCTGGCGGCCAGCGTATGGAGCCTGCTTTTACCGGCCATTGAACGGGCAGAGCAGGGGCCGCTGCCTGCATGGGTCCCGCCTGCCGTGGGCCTGCTGCTGGGTGCGGTAGGGCTTTTGCGGCTGGAAACGCTGGCGGGCCGCCTATTGAACGCCGGGCCGGGCCGCAGTGGGCGGATGGTGCTGGCAGTCACCCTGCACAACCTGCCCGAGGGCATGGTGGTGGGCCTTGCCGCCGCGCTGGCCCTGCGGGGAGAACCGGATGCCATCAGCGGGGCGCTGGCCCTTGCGCTGGGCATCGGGCTGCAGAACATTCCCGAGGGAGCTGCGGTCAGTCTGCCGCTGGCGCAGGAGGGCAGGTCTAAGTGCCGCGCCTTTGCGGCGGGGGGTGCCTCCGGGCTTGTGGAGCCGCTGGGGGGCCTGCTGGCCCTTGCACTGGCCGGGTGGGTCAGTGCAGCCCTGCCCTGGCTGATGAGCCTTGCCGCCGGGTGCATGGTCTGCGTGACGGCACAGGAGATGATCCCGGAAGCCGTGGAGGCAGACGAACCAGCGGGGGTCATCAGCGTGGTGGCAGGGTTTGCCCTGATGATGGCGCTGGATGTTGCCCTATAAAATATTCTGTAACGCAAAAAGGAGACCGCGCGGTGCGGTCTCCTTTTTTGTCTGTCAGTGTGCTTCGAGTATTTCGGCCTGCAGGGTATCCAGCTGCTCAAAGCTGTACAGCCGGTTCAGCGCCTCCACCAGCTCCTTTTTGGAGAGCCGGGGCGGCAGGCCCAGCGCATTGAGCAGCTGGTATTTCCGCTCGGCACTGCCCGGGGTGCCGGAAAGCCCCCAGTTGTACAGGTCGGTGTAGGTGATCTGCCGACCCTCCGGGCGGGCAGGCGCGGCCCCGGCTTCTGCGCCCAGTGCATCCCGCAGGCATTGCAGGACGATGGCATCGTCCACGCCTTCCACGCCCAGCAGGCCTTCCTTGCCGGGCTGTGGCTTCCGCTTTTCCTTGCCATGGATGGCGGGCACATAGGCCTGCACCACGTTTTCTGCCCCCACCAGACCGGTGATGTAGGTGCGGATGCGGAACCCGGCGGCATCGGAATCGGTGAAGAGGATCAGGCCGTTTTTCTTCGCCAGGGTTTTCAGCAGCTGCTGGCGTTTTTTGTCCTTGTAGATGCCAAAGCCGTCTGTCAGCAGGATCATGGCATCGGTCAGGTGGGAAAGGCGGGCGGCATCGTATTTGCCCTCCACCACCAGCACCCGGTCGGTGTGCAGCAGTTCTCGTTCACTCATCGTCCGCTCCCTGCCAGCGCCAGACGGCAGAGTGCTGCTTCCAGCAGGGTCTGCACATCCACGGGCTGGCTCTTCAAACTTTTATCGAGGTCCAGCAGCACCTGCAGGCAGGTCTCCAGCTGGCCCAGCGTGTAATGCGATGCCGTTTCGGCTGAGCGCTTGAGCCGGTAGTCGCTGCCCTTGTAGCCAAAATCCTTGAACACGGCGGCGTAGCTCTTCCGTTTGGAAGCCCCCAGCTTGACCCGGTACAGGTCTACATAGCTGCCAATCATTGCGCCGGTGATGGCAATGGGCTCCTGCTGTAAGCGCAGCAGGGTCTGCAGCTTTTTGCAGGCACCGGTGGCGTTCTTGGCGGTGATCATCCGGATCATCTCAAACACATCCGCTTCCAGGCTCACGGTGCCCATCTCGGCCACCATGGCGGCGGTAACGGTCTGGTAGCCGGAAAGGGCACAGAGCTTGTCTACCTCATTTTCCAGCAGAAAGGGATCCTCGCCGCAGCGCTCCAGCAGGGCTGCGGCAGCGCCCTCGGGCAGGGTGGTATCCTGCGCCTTGGCCCGCTCAATGAGCATCATCTTCAGCTCGTAGGGCTTGGGTTTGGAGAGCTCCTCGACAAAGCCCAGCTTCTTGCATTCAGCGATCAGCTTTTGTGCCCGCTTGCCGGTCTTGAGCTTGCTGCGCTCCAGCTCGAACACACTGCCCAGCACCACCACGGCATTTTCCAGGCTGGCAAGGGTGCTGCACAGCTCGTCCAAATCCTTGTCGCCGTAGGCGGCGGGGTCAAGCTCGGGCAGTACAACCACGCGGCGGGTGCCAAAGAAGGAGATGGTGCCCGCCGCCATGATGAGCTGCTCGATCTCGGGCGCGGCACCGTCCAGCACGGTGGTCTCCTCATCTGTGTCAGTGCTCAGTATCCGGACGGCGGCAGACACCGCCTGCCGGACAAGATACCGCTCGCTGGAATAGAAATAGTAGACCGGACAGCCGCGGTCTGCCAGCTGACGCAGTTTGGCTTCCGTTGCCATGGCGGGGCCCCCTTTCAGAAAAGAATACCTTATAAGTGTACCCACCGGGGCGGGAAATGTCAATGCAGGAGACGGAAGAAAAAACGACGGATGTCTTTTATCGCTTCCGCAAACGTGATATACTGAAAGAAAACGGCCTGCGCCGGAACGGAAAGGGAAGAATACGGATGAAACGAGCCTATTTCAACTGCATCCTGCTGGACGGCACCGAACAGATGGAGCCGGTGGCGCACAAGATGGTGCTGGTGGTCTGCCGCGGCCGTGCCGTGCACAAGCCCGCTCCCAAGCGGAACAAAACGGTGGATGCCCAGCTTGACCCGTATCTGGCATAAATGCTATAATATCCTTAAATTCCGTCCGTGCCAGAGCGGGCGTTGAAAGGATGAAACGCTTACGAAACGTCCCAAGCTTACATTGCAGCTGCAATACAATTCGCCGGTGATCCTGACCTTTTTTCTGCTCTCCCTGGGGGCTTTGTTCCTGGGGCAGTGGACAGGCGGCTGGACCACAAAGCACCTGTTCTGCGTCTATCGCGGTTCTCTGAAAGACCCACTGTTTTACATCCGGCTCTTCGGCCATGTGCTGGGCCATGCCAGCTGGGATCATTTCCTGAACAATATGCTCCTGCTGCTGGTCATCGGCCCGCCGATGGAAGAAAAATATGGCAGTGGCCCCCTGCTCAAGGGCATCCTGCTCACGGCGCTCATCTCGGGTGTTCTGCAGTGTGTGCTCTTCCCCCATACTGCCCTGCTGGGGGCTTCGGGCATCGTGTTCATGCTCATCATGCTGGCATCGCTGTCGGGCTTCTCCGGCGGCATCCCGGTGACCATGCTGCTGGTGGCGGCACTGTATCTGGGCCAGCAGGTGTATGATATCATCTTTGCGCACGATAATGTGGCGAACTTCATGCACATCGTGGGCGGTGTGTGCGGCACAGCCTTTGGGTATGTGTATGCCATGCTGCCCCGGAAACGCAGGAGACCGGCTGCCAGAAAAAAGCGATGATCAACAAATGACCCCGGAAAGCTTGACTGCAGCTTTCCGGGGTCGTTTTATGGGTTATAATTCGTTCAGGACCCGCCGCGCGGCACGGATGGTCTCCTCGCTGGTCTGCCAGACCTCAAACTCGGAGAAGCCGGGCAGGCCCATGGGAACACCTTCCCGCCGGAAGGTCATCCGGCTGTCCAGAACCTGCTTGCCGGACATGTGGAAGGCGTGCGCGCCTGTCTCAGCTGCCAGAGCCGGAAGATTGGCCGGGGTCACGCCCGCGCCCACCAGGATCTCAAGATCGGGCCCGGCGGCCTCCACCAGCCGACGGAGCAGGGAAGCGCCCGCCGGGGCGCTGGCGGCCTGCCCGCTGGTCAGGATGGTGTCAAGATTCAGCGCTTTGGCCGCTTCCAGCGCCGCAAAGGGGTCTTTGCAGACATCAAAGGCACGGTGCAGGGTGCAGACGACCGGATGGCCAGCGGCCTTTGCAGCGGCCCGGGCGGCCGCGTAGATGGGGCGCAGCGCGTCCACGTCCAGTTCTCCCTCCGGGGTCAGCACACCGGTCACAATGCCGTCCGCACCCGCCTGCACCAGCGCGGCGGCGGTCTCGGCCATCTGGGCAAGCTCATAGCGGTCGTAGCAGAAATCACCGAATCGGGGCCGCAGCAGGGCACGCACCGGCAGGCCGGTCTCGGCCTTGACCTGCCGCACCAGCGCAAGGCTGGGTGTGGTGCCGCCAATGATCAGGTCGGCGCACAGCTCCAGCCGGTCGGCCCCGCCCCGCTTTGCCGCAAGGGCGCTTGCGGCACTGTCTACACAAACTTCCAATGTGTAAGTCATAAATACCTCCAAGGCCCGTCAGCATCTCTACTGACGGGCCTTTCGTTGCTTTGATAAACTTAAACCATTCTGCCAAGGGCTCCCCTACTAGGGGAGCTGGCACGCGAAGCGTGACTGAGAGGTTTAATCCATTACTTTACACTTTCGAGGAACCGCACGAAACCGGCGCGGCCGGCTTCATCCAGCTTGTAGACACCGGCATCTGCCAGCACCTGCGCGAACACCTGGCCTACCTCATCCTGCAGGATCAGGTGGACGCTGTCGCTGTTCAGCTCAGGATGGCGGGCCAGGATCTCCTGTGCCCATGCGGCGTGCTTCTGCAGGGCTTCGGGGTACTGCTCGGCAGGCACCCGGGCCACCAGCATATCTGCCAGATCGAACAACTCCTGCTTCAGGCGGCTGGGAAGGACTGCCAGACCCATGACCTCGATCAGGCCGATGTTCTCCTTTTTGATGTGGTGGAGCTTTGCGTGGGGATGGTAGACCCCCAGCGGGTGTTCCGGGGTGGTGATGTTGTTGCGCAGGACCAGATCCAGCTGATATCTGCCATCCCGCACCCGGGCAATGGGGGTGATGGTGTTGTGGGGTTCGCCGTCCGTCTCGGCAAAGATGAAGCTTGCCTCGTCGGTATAGCTGCGCCATGCGGTCAGGATCTTGTCGGCCAGCTCCACCAGACGCTCGTCATCCGCACAGGTCAGGCGGATGCAGCTCATGGGCCAGTGGACGATGCCGGCTTCCACATCCTCAAAGCCGGGGAATACCCAGCTCTTCTCGATGGGGGCCTTGGCCATGGCGAACTCGTAGTGACCGCCCTGGAAGTGGTCGTGGCTCAGGATGCTGCCGCCCACAATGGGCAGGTCTGCATTGCTGCCCACGAAATAGTGGGGGAACAGGCCCACGAAGTCCAGCAGCTTGCGGAAGGTGGCACGCTCGATCTTCATGGGGGTGTGCTGGCTGTTGAACACGATGCAGTGCTCGTTGT